>OUNM010460993.1_pt1 | contig 26790 bp, 20 predicted proteins | sample 1769961 | NCBI WGS metagenome assembly OUNM01 (sample SAMEA3914820, study PRJEB12502) | metagenome | biome: forest; material: soil | place: USA | collected 2012-03-12 | depth 0.3 m | reverse complement strand
TCGGGGTACTTCACGCCCTCCGGCACCTTGAACTGGCCCCAGTCGAACAGCTTCTGGTCATAGCTTATGGGCGAGGCCTTGCCTTCGGTGAGGTCAAACATGCCCACGGTCTTCTTCGCCGTCCAGCCGGGATGGAAGAACTCCAGGCGGAACGTTTTGCCGCCGCCGTACTGCGCCATGTCCTCGCGGAAGCGGATCTGGCGGGCACCGTCGTACTTCAGCTTGTCAAAGAAGGGGTCGAGCGGCTTCTGCGGGGCGGAATAAGGCTCATGCGCCATCTTTGCCACCAGGCTCTGCAAGGAAGCATAGTCCTTCACCGACAAAGCAGGGTCCGCGACGGGTTCCGCCGCCTTCGCGGTCGAAAGGAAGGCACAGGCACCAGCGATGGCGAGCACAGGCAGGGCCGAAAAAAAGCTAGAAAGAATCATAGGCGAGGATCGAGGGGGGCGGCAGACAATGGCGCAATGGCTGTGGCAGTCAAGGAGGCGGGGCGCGGAAGTGAGGAGTGGGAAGTGTTAAGTAAGAAGTCAGAAGTGTTCCACTTTCGCGACAACGAGGCAGCCTGCCGCAAGCACCCGCTCTTTTTACTTTTCACTTTTCACTTATTACTTTTCACTTCAGCGCACCTCCCCATGCCCTACCGCACCGCCCCCGTCGCCACCCCGCACATGCCGCCGGGCGTGCCCTACATCGTCAGCAACGAGTTCGCCGAGCGCTTCAGCTTCTACGGCATGCGCGCGGTGCTGATGGTGTTCATGACCACCGTGCTGCGCACCCATGCCGGGGCGCCGGACCTGATGAGCGAGGCGGAGGCCTCGACGTGGCTGCACGCCTACTTCGCCGGAGTGTACTACACTCCCCTGCTGGGCGGCCTGATCGCGGACCTGTGGCTGGGCAAGTACCGCACCATCATCGCCCTTTCCCTGGTGTACTGCGCCGGGCACCTGGTGCTCGCCTTGGATCCCACGCGCGATGGATTGTTCTGGGGCTTGACGCTGGTGGCGCTGGGGGCTGGCGGCATCAAGCCCTGCGTCTCCTCGCATGTAGGTGACCAGTTCGGCCGCACCAATGCCCACCTGCTGGCGCGGGTTTACAACTGGTTCTACTTCTCCATCAACCTCGGAGCCGCCGTGTCGATGGTGGCCACGCCCTGGCTGATGAAGACCTGGGGGCCGCACATCGCTTTTGCCGTGCCGGGCCTGCTCATGCTGCTGGCCACGATTGTCTTCTGGATGGGCCGCAACGACTTTGCCCATGTGCCCGCACAGCCCCGCCTCTTCCTGGCGGACCTGCGGCTTCCCGGGTTCCTGCGCTCGCTGCCAGGGCTCATCGTCATTTACATGTTCACCGCCATGTTCTGGTCGCTGTATGACCAGACCGCCTCCCGCTGGGTGGAACAGGCGCAGAAGATGGACTTGCACATCTTCGGCCACGACGTGCTGCCGGACCAGATCCAGAGCCTCAACTCCGTTTACGTGCTGCTCATGATCCCGCTGTTCTCCTTCGGCTTCTACCCGCTGGTGAACTGCTTCATCAACTTCACCCCGCTGCGCAAGATCAGCCTGGGGTTCTTTATCATGATCCTCTCCTTCGTCATTCCGGCCTTCGTGGAAGGCTGGATCAGCGCCGGGGAAAAGCCCAGCATCTGGTGGCAGGTGCTGGCCTACGTCCCGCTCACCGCCGCGGAGCTGCTCATCTCCATTACCTGCCTGGAATTCAGCTACACCCAGGCCCCTCCCCGGCTGAAATCCTTCGTCATGTCGGTTTACTACTGCTTTGGCGTGGCGCTGGGCAACACCTTCACCTCGCTGGTCAACCAGTCGATCAAGAACGCCGGCCTGGCCAGCTCGCTGCAAGGAGCCGCCTACTACTGGTTCTTTGTGAAGTGCATCACCATCACGGCCGTGCTGTTCGTGTTCGTGGCCATGTTCTACCGAGGCCAGACATACCTTCAGGAAGAGCAACCGGACGAAGGCTGAACCCGCGGGAATTCGCTGGACAAGTCTCCGCGAAATTCCCACGCACATAGATGCCCGTCTTCTGCCCAGCTTTCCCGAACACCGCCGCATTCAACCCGGACTCCGTGATTGATCGGGTGCCAGCTTCGCCGTGGCCGGAGTCTCAGGCGGTCTGGCAGCGGCGGGCCTGCATCGGAAAATACCGAGCCTGCTGCCACCAGGCCGCCTCATATCAAATTCAGTTAATAACAGGTTTATTTCCCCTGGCTCCTGCCGGCCCTGTGTCCAAGGAGCGAGGGCGTCCCGCCATCGTCCGGCGCAGCCGGCACGTGCCGCTGCACGCCTATGCAGGTGTGGTCACCGTCTTCGGAGCCCTGGACTCCTTGGTGACGGCGAGACGCCGTCACTCCTTGGACACAGGGCTCGCAGGAGCCACGGAAAAGACCCATTTTCAACTGCAATGGGTATCAGGCCGGGAACTGTTGAAGCGGCCCCGATCAATCGCGGGGCTCCGGTTCAACCAAAACAGGGCTTTTCCAGGCCAATCCAACCTAATCCGACCGGATCCAGGCAAAAATAAAACCTTCTCAGAACGCAGCAGCCCGACCTTCCGCCCGGTCCTCCCGAACACCACCGCACACCGACAAAGCAGAGGTTTTCCGGGCCAATCCGACCCAATCCGACCGGATCCAAGCAATAATAAAACCTCCTCAGAACGCGGCGGTCCGAACTTCCTCCCACAGACGGCCGTGTTTTTGCAACCCAGCAACAAGGGCCACATCGTCAGCCGCCGGGCCAATAGAGCATCACACAATGCCCTGGGCGAGCATCGCATCGGCGACCTTCACGAAGCCGGCGATGTTCGCACCCCGGGCATAGCTGATGTGGCCGTCGGCCTCCTTGCCGTGGGCGATGCACTGCTTGTGGATGTCGCGCATGATGGTGCGGAGGCGGGAATCGACTTCTTCGCGGCTCCAGCTCAGGCGCAGGGAATTCTGGCTCTGCTCCAGGCCCGAAACGGCCACACCGCCGGCATTCGCAGCCTTGCCCGGAGCATAGAGCACCTTGCTCTCGGCGAACTTCGCAATGGCCTCAGGGGAGCTGGGCATGTTGGCCCCCTCGACCACGGCGCGGCAGCCGTTCTTGATCAGCACGGCGGCATCCACACCGTCGATCTCGTTCTGCGTGGCGCAGGGGAAAGCCAGCTCGCATGGCACCGCCCAGGGCCTGCCCTCATGGAACTCGCAGCCGAACTTGTCCGCATACTCACGCAGGCGGCCACGGCGGTTTTCCTTGAGATCGCGCAGGAAGTCGAACTTCTCCCAAGTGAAGCCCTCGGGCTCATGCACAAAGCCGTCGCTGTCGGAGGCGGTGACCACCTTGGCCTTGTTGTGCAGCAGCTTCTCGATGGCGTACAACGCGACATTACCCGAACCCGAGACGACACAGGTGCGCCCCTCCAGCGATTCACCCCGCTGCATGTACATCTCCTCGGCAAAGTACACCGCCCCATAACCCGTGGCCTCCTTGCGGATGAGGCTGCCGCCAAAGGCGAGGCTCTTGCCCGTGAGCACGCCGGCGAAGCGGTTCTCCAGCCGCTTCCACTGGCCGAACAGGTAGCTCACCTCCCGCGCGCCCACGCCGATGTCGCCGGCCGGCACATCGGTATCCTCGCCAATGTAATGCACGAGCTGGGTCATGAACGCCTGGCAAAAGCGCATCACCTCGCGCTCCGACTTGCCCTTGGGATCAAAATTGGAGCCCCCCTTCGCCCCGCCCATCGGCAGGCCGGTGAGGCTGTTCTTGAAGATCTGCTCGAACCCCAGGAACTTCAGGATGCTCTGGTTCACGCTGGGATGGAAACGCAGCCCGCCTTTGTACGGCCCGATGGCGTTGTTGAACTGCACCCGCCAGCCCCGGTTCGCATGCACACGGCCGCGGTCATCCTCCCAGGTGACGCGGAAAATAATGATGCGGTCCGGCTCCGTCAGCCGCTCCAGAATGGCCTGCTCCGCATAGCGTGGATGCTCCTGCACAAAGGGAAAGAGGTCCGTCATCACCTCCCGCACAGCCTGCTGAAACTCCGGCTGGGAAGGATTGCGGCGCTTCAGACCGCGCATGAACTTTTCCAGGTCGTGGTGGTGAGGAGTGCTCATGAAGGGAATTACGGGCCGAAGCGATGCCGGGGTCAAGCAAATCAGATGATCGAAGGAGGGAGAACACTGCCACACAATTGCGCTCACATTGGATTGACGACGTCACTGGCAATCATCAGGTTTCTCGACGGCAGCCGCAGGCTCGGCCGCCCTCTGCACCCCTTCCAACCAGCCCTTTGTTGTTTTCCGTATGTCCGACGAAGTCGAAGTCACCTACAGCACCGCCTTTCCTGAGCTTGCGGCCCTGCTTGCCAACGTGAAGCGGCCTGGGGATTTTTATGCTTCAGGCATCAGGGAAACCATCCTGCCCGGCATAATCGTGGAAGGCGTGGGCCCGCTTTCTTTTCCCCTGCCGGCCAGCCAGGCTCGCGAGCTCATCCACGCCGCTGCGGAGCGCGCGCCTTACGGCAGGGGAAGTGAAACCTTGGTCGATGAAACCGTCCGCAAGGTCTGGCAAATTGCTCCTGAAAAGGTCACGCTGGCAGGCAAGGGCTGGACCGCGACGCTTCAGGAAATCGTGCAGCAATCCGCCTCCGCGTTGGGCTGCACTGATGCCAAGGTGGAGGCCGAGTTTTACAAGCTGCTGGTCTATGACGAGGGGGGCTTTTTCACCAGCCATCGCGACTCGGAAAAAACCGGCGGCATGTTTGGCACCCTGGTGGTGTCTCTTCCTTCAGCCCATGAAGGCGGCACGCTCACCATCCGTCACGCAGGGAGGGAAAGCCGTCTCGACCTGTGCCCGCGCGAGCCTGGAGAAATCCGTTACGCCGCCTTCTATGCGGACTGCGAGCATGAAGTAAGCGCCATCACCTCGGGCTACCGGCTTTGCCTGATCTACAACCTGGTGCAAAGAGCGCCCCGGCCAGCAACAATGACCGCGCCTGACCACCGGGAGGTCATTCACTCCGCAGCCCAGCTGCTTCGCCAGTGGACGGGGAAGGGCTCCGCACCTCCGCACAAGCTTGTTTACCTGCTGGAACATCATTACACCCAGGCGGGCCTCTCCTTTGCCTCGCTGAAAAATGGCGACTCTGCCCTGGCCACTGTGCTCAAAGCCGCCGCACAGGAAGCAGAATGCGACCTCCACCTCGGCATTGTCCACATTGAGGAATCGGGCTCAGCCGAATACTACGGATCGCACTACGACGATGAAGACGGAAGCGAAGACGACTACGAGATGGGAGAGATCTACGACCGGAACGAATTCCTTTCCGACTGGCGCAATGTCGATGACCAGCCGGCGGATCTTGGCAGCATTCCGTTAGAGGAAAATGAACTGCTGCCCGAAGGGGCGCTGGACGAGGAAAAGCCGGACAAGACGCATTTCTCTGAAGCCACCGGCAATGCAGGGGCAGAGTTCGAACGCACCTATCTCCGTGCCGCACTCATTCTGTGGCCTCGCGACCGAATCAACTTCATCTGCCTGAGCGGCGGCTTGGATGCAGCCGTCAGCCGCTTCGAAGTGGTGGCACGGCAGTTGGGCAACGCCAGCCCTGAAACCGCGGGCCCGCTTCTTCGGTCCCTTTATCAGATTCTCGAACACATCGCCGACGGGGGGTACCAGGGTGGCAAGCTCGACCAAGTGATCCAGGGGTTGACTGCCTCCCGTTCATCCGAGCTGATCCAGCGGACCTTTGATTCCCTCATCTTGCCCCACTATGACGGCAGCCAGAACGAAGCCCTGCTGGCCTGCGTCAAGACCATGCCAGGAGACCAGGCCTCAGCGATGATCCGCGCGCTCATCCTCCGCCACGCAGGCACACGGCCAGCCCGGTGCATGCACCTTTGGAATGGGCTGGCAAAGCAGCCGCATCTCCAGCACGTGCAACTGGCCGGCTCATTGACTGCCAGCTTGAAAACCGCCACTCAGCCGGCGCTCCGCCCCCTTTACCCATACCACTCTGAGGAAGGCGCCTACACGAGACCAGATAAAGAGGGTTCGTTGGAGAAAGCCAGGCTCCAGGCCGAAACCGACGGCAGCCACATCAACGCCCGGCTGCTGGCCGATTTTCTCACGGCCCTGCATGCCCTGGACACCCCCGCCCTGATCCACGATGCCATTGCGGCCATGGTGACGAATCCAGCCACCTTCGCTCCAGATCATCTTCTCCTCCGCAGCCTCGAAATGCTTCTGGCCGAGCCCCAGTGGCAAAACAGCCTGCCTCTCGCCGCGCTCTGGCATCAATGCGCCACCCAGCTTCTCCAACGCAGTGAAACTCCGCCTCCCGCTCCAGCCACTTGGACAGACAACACGTCCATTCCTGGACGCACTGAAGAGGCCCGTGAACTGGCCGCTTTTGCCAAGGATCCCGCCGCTGTCGAGCACCGCTTCCGCGTGCGGCAGGAAATGAGATACCAATTGCTGGATCTTCTCAGGGAATGCGACCTTGAGATGGAGGCGGTAACCGACCGCAAGGGCCGCCCGCAGACCTTGGTCGTCACTAAAACCCGGGCCGCTCATGGCCGCGCCGTGGCCCTTCATCGTGCCGATCAGGCCCGCATGAGACGTCTGCTCGGCCTGGCCAGATCCCACGCCCTCTTAGCGGACACCGAACTGCTGCAGCGGGTGGAAGCAGCAGCCAGCGCGTCGTAGAATGCCGAAAAGCTGTCACCGCCGGGCACGGCAGAGCTCAGGCCACTGGCTCCAGCGCGACATAGTCAGCCTCGCGCAGTTGCACCGTCTTGCTGCCGCGCAGGATGGCCAGCCACTCGCGGGCACAGCCGAGGACGATCACGGTGACGAGGAACACAAACAGGCCGGCCATGACAGTGTCCAGGCGCTGGTTGAACAGCTGCTTTTGCAGCACCTCCAGCGGCGCACCGGCACCGCCCGCGGCGATCTGCTGCTGCAACGCGGCCGCCTTGGCAAGGAATCCCCACTTGGGCGCAAACACTAGGTAGTAACCGGCGGTGACGGTCACGGAGAAGAGGAAGACCAGCGGCACGGCGGTGGTCCAGGCATAGCGGGCACGGCCCATCTTGATCAGCACGGTGGTGCCGAGCGCGAAAGCGATGACTGCCAGCAACTGGTTAGCCAGGCCAAAGAGCGGCCACAGGCTCTTGATGCCACCATTCACATCGGTCGCCCCCAGATAGAGGAGCCAGCCCCAGGCGGCGACAACGAGGGCGCTGGCCACCAGGTTGCCCAGCAAGGAGCTGGTGTTGCCCAGAGGCTTCCACAACTGCCCCAACAAGTCTTGCAAAATGAAGCGCCCCACACGCGTCCCGGCATCCAGGGTGGTGAGGATGAACAGCGCCTCGAACATGATGGCGAAGTGGTACCACAGACTCATCATGCCCTGGCCGGGGAAGACCTGGGAGAACATGTGGGCCATGCTCACTGCAAAAGTGGGGGCCCCGCCGGCGCGGCCAAACATGGTCTTCTCACCCAGCTCGGCGGCCAGGGTGTTCATGCCTTGCTCAGTGACCGGGAAGCCGGCGGCGGTGACACTTTGCACCACGGCGGCAGGGGTTTGACCGGCGGCGCTGTTGATGGCGAAGTACTGGCCCGGCTGCAAGGAACTGGCGCAAATAAGGGCCATCAGCGCCACCAGCATCTCCGTGATCATCGCGCCATAGCCAACGCTGCGGATGGTCTTTTCATTCTCCAGCAGCTTCGGCGTAGTGCCGGAGGAGATCAGCGCATGGAAACCGGACACCGCACCACAGGCAATGGTGATGCAGACAAACGGGAACACCGGTCCCGGGATGATCGGACCGCCGCCATGGATAAAACTGGTGAGGGCGGGCATCTGCAAATGCGGTGCCACCCAGATGACGACGAGGCCAAGCACACCCACGGTGCCCAGCTTCATGAAGGTGCTGAGGTAGTCGCGCGGGGCCAGCAGCAGCCACACTGGCAGCACGGAGGCGGCAAAGCCGTAGATCATGATGGCCCAGGCAAGCGTGGGGGCCTTCAGGCTGAAGGTGTCCTCCCAGCCCCATTGGCCGAGGAACTGGCCGCCGTACACGGCCGCCAGCAGGCCGACCACACCCAGTACGCTGACCAGCTTTACCCCCAGCCCGGTATAGCGCAACGCCGTGCCCATGAGCAGCGCCAGCGGAATGGTGGAGGCAATCGTAAACAGGCCCCACGGGCTGTCGGCCAGCGCATTCACCACCACCAGGCCGAGCACGGCAAGCAGGATGGTCATGATGGCCAGCAGGGAGATCATCGCCACCAGGCCGATGAAGGGGTTGACCTCCTCCTTCAGCATCTGGCCCAGGCTCTTGCCATCGCGGCGCATGGAGGCAAACAGCACCACCGCATCATGCACGCCGCCACCCAGGGTGGCTCCGACGAGGATCCACAGCATGCCAGGCAGGTAGCCAAACTGGGCGGCCAGCACCGGCCCCACCAGCGGACCAGGGCCGGCAATGGCGGCAAAATGATGGCCGAAAACCACCCATTTGTTGGTGGGCACGAAGTCCTTCCCGTCGGCACGGGTGACGGACGGCGGGGCGCGACGGCCATCCAGGGTAAGCACCTTGGCGCACAGCCAGGCACTGTAGAACCGGTAGCTCACCGCAAAGGTGCACACGCCGGCGACCACCAGCCACAGGGCGTTCACCGGCTCCCTCTGCTGGAAGGCAGCAATGGCGACGGCAAAAGCACCGAGCGCCGAAATGGCGACCCACAGGAGAACACGAAACAGCTTGGACATGGCGGCGGATGTTAGGAAGGGACAGGAAAAGCGCAAGCGGCACGGACCGGCTCCGCGCCCTGGAGCTTCACCTATACGTTTTGGGCGGGCGGTTCTCCCCCGTTTTTTGCAAAGGCAGGGAGCGGCCTCAGAGCTCCGCGCTGTCATCCCGCTGCTGCAGCTTGATGAGGCGCTTCTTGATGCTCTCCAGGTGCACGGTCATCTCGTGCATCGACTTGAGGCATTCACCCTGAATTTCGGCATCATTCAGCTTGCCAAGCGCGGGATGAATCTTCATGAACTGCAGGGCGATCTGCTTGGCAGCTTCCTGAATCTGGGAGATGGCGGCGGTACGGTCCATGAGAGAAAAAGCGATGTAAGCCGGGGCCGTATTTGTCGGCACCGGTGATGAATTGTATGGCAACACAGCGTTGAAACAGGTTCAATCCAAGCACTTTTTATGGAACCCATCGGCACCACTACTTCGCGGCGCGACTTCATCAAGAAGGCCGCCATCGGCACCTCCGTCCTGTCCGGCATCAACATCCCCTTTGTCCATGCGGGCGAGGACAACACCGTCCGCGCGGTGCTCATCGGCTGCGGCGGCCGCGGCTCGGGCGCGGCGGACAATGCCCTGAAAACCAAGACGAAAGCGCCTATCAAGCTGGTGGCGATGGCGGATGTGCAGCAGAACCGCCTGGAATCGAGCTTCAACGCGCTGACGGCCAAGCACCCGGACGCGATGTCCGTCTCCGAAGACGCCAAGTTCATCGGTTTCGATGCCTACCAGAAGGCCATGGACATGCTGAAGCCGGGCGACGTGGCCGTGGTGGCCACCCCGCTGGCCTTCCGCTGGGTGCACTTCAAGTACGCGATTGAAAAGGGCATCAACATCTTCATGGAAAAGCCGGTCTCGGCCGACGGCCCCACGGCAAAGCGCATGCTGGCGCTGAATGAGGAAGCCAAGAAGAAGGGCATCAAGGTGGCCGTGGGCCTCATGTGCCGCCACTGCCGCCGCCGCCAGGAGCTGTTCAACCGCATCCAGGACGGCCAGATTGGAGAGATCATCATGGGCCGCGCCTACCGCATGTCCGGCCCCATCGGCACCTGCTTCACCCAGCCGCGCGACCCGGCGGCCAACCCCAGCGAACTGCTCTGGCAGATCCAGCACTTCCACAGCTTCCTGTGGGCCAGCGGCGGTGCCTACAGCGACTTCCTCATCCACAACATCGACGAGATGTGCTGGATGAAGAACGACTGGCCGGTGGAAGCCCAGGGCTGGGGCGGCCGCACCGACCGCGGCGATGCGATCGACCAGAACTTCGACCATTACGTGACCGAGTTCACCTTCAAGGACGGCACCAAGGCCTTCATGGAAGGCCGCAACCAGGCCGGTTGCCACATGGATCACTCCACCACTGTGCACGGCACCAAGGGCATGGCGGTCGTCTCCGCCGCCGGCCACATGCCCTCCAAGGCCATGATCGTGAAGGACCATATCCCGGTGAAGCTGGCCGAGGCCCGCCCGCCGCGCCCGAAACGCGATGCCAATGGCAAGCCCATCCCCAACTCCGCCCCGCCACCCGAAAAGATCGTGCTGCCGCCCAGCGTCGCCTGGTACGCGGAGCAGCCGGAGCCAAATCCCTACGACCTGGAGTGGGAGGACTTCATGGACGCGATCCGCAACAACAAGCCCTACAACGAGCTGGAGCGCGGCATCAAGGCCAGCGTCGTCACCTCCATGGGCCGCATGGCCTGTCACACCGGCCAGGTGATCACCTATGACCAGATGCTCAACTGCCCGCACGAGTTCTCGCCCAACTCCGACAAGATGACGCTGGACGGCCCTGCCCCGCTGATCGCGGACGAGCATGGCAAGTATCCCATCCCAATGGCCGGCATCATCAAGGAGACGGAATACAAGGTGGGCTAAGCCCGGCGCTACGGTGTTTTTCTTGCCAAGCGGCACTGCGCGAAAGCGTGGTGCCGCTTTTTTGTGGTCAAAAATTACCCCTTCTCATTTTTTGTTTGCACATGAGATTCAGTCGCATTAACAAAACTCGCCAACAACAGTCCACCTCCACTCCTCATTCATGACTCTCGCCTCTCCCGCTCTCTCCCGTTCCCTGGCGCTCTGCGGATCGCTCCTTGCCCTTGCCTCGGCCACCTCTCTCCGCGCTGGCAACGCCGACACGATCTCGCCCACCGCTGTGGACAGTGGCGACACCCGCTATGGCCTGTTCAATGGCCTGGATCATCGCAGCGTTTACGGCCTCGGCGTGTTTCCCGAGCCCTTCATCGTGGATGACTCAGATTTGGAAGTGAACGAGCTGCGCATGGACTGGTTCTATCAGCGCCAGGCCGACCACGCCCGGAGCAATGGTTTTAAGGCGGAAATCGAGAAGGGCTTTGGACTGCTGACCGTGGAGCTGGAACTGCCCTTCGAAATCGACAAGGCGCCTGGCTCGAAAGCGCAGAACGGCTTCAACAACATTGACATTGGCGCCCGCTACCCTCTCTACCAGTTCGTCTCGCAGGACCGTTTCCTGGACACGACCTTCGGCGTGGGCCTCGAAGTGGGGGTGCCGGTGCATTCCACCTTCAGCAAGAACACGGAGATTGTGCCCAAGGTGTTCAACGACACCAAGCTCGGCAACTTCACCCTGCAAACGCTGGTGGGCTATTCGATGCTGCGCGGCGGCGGCGGCGAAGAGGAGGGCATCAACTCCTTCGAGTACGGCATTGTCGCCGGTTACGCGATCCAGAAGCCCTTGGCTGGCGTGGAGCAGATCATCCCCGTGTTCGAACTTTCTGGTGAAAAGCAGCTCAACAAGGGCAGCACCGGCACCAGCAGCATCATCGCCGACGCTGGCTTCCGCTTCAATCTCAAGGCCATCGGCACCTGGCAGCCGCGTCTCGGCATCGTGTACGCCTTCCCCGTCCACAACTCTCATGCGGACCTGCACAGCGGCCTTTACACGAGCCTGGTTTTCGACTTCTAAACGATCAATCGCCGCCCCCTGACACCGGCAACCCGTATCCCTTCCTGACAATGAACCGCAAGCAATTCCTGTTCCTCACCGCCGCGGCGTGCACGGGCTGCCAGGGGCCTTCGGGCTCCGCCTCAGGCGGCGGTGGGAAAGGGCACGTGGTCGATGCCGGACCAGTGGGCGCCTACGCGGCGGATGGAGTGTATCAGAACTTCCGGCAGCACGGCTTCTTCATTGTACGAAAGGGAGCCCGGCTGTTCGCCATCTCTTCCAACTGCACCCATCGCAAGTGTGAGCTGGAAACGGTGCCTGACCGCTCCTTCCACTGCCCCTGCCACGGCTCCAACTTCACCGCCGAAGGCCACGTGACCCAAGGCCCGGCCGTGCGCGACCTGCCTGTCTTTGCCACCGCACAGACGAACGGGCACCTGATGGTCACCGTGGGGTGAAGGCAATAGCCAGCAGACGCCGTCAGTAAGGTGTGATGTTGCCGGTGAAGCTGAGAGGTATGAACTGCCCGTTGCCGATGTATTGCAGCTCAATGGCGGAAAATTGAGCCCCTGAAAGGTAGCCCAAAACGCCAGCCCCCGTGAAAGCGGTGGAAGTAAAGATCTGGCCTCCACGGACCAAAGCAACCATTCTGCGGGCATCAGCGGACATTGCCACCGCCGTCCAATTTTGAACACTCCCAACCGCTGTCCAGGTTGTCCCTGAATCTTTGGAAAGGTAAATCTGCCCCCCGAAGACGACCGCAGCCAGGTTGGTTCCATCGGAAGACGAGGCTACCGAATACCAGTTTTGGTTGATGTTGTAAGATGTGCTCCAAGTGATGCCAGAGTCCGCGGAAACCACAATGATGTTGCTGGGGCCTGCTGCAACAAGTCTGCTTCCATCAGCCGATGAGGCCAGGGTTGTCCATCCACCTCCCCCTCCCGCTGCATTGTGCGATGTCCATGTTACTCCAGAATTGGTGGAGGTGTAAATCTGGCTTGCCGCTGCCACCAATTTAGTGCCGTCGGCGGATGAGGCCACCGCATTCCAGTAATCCGTGGTGCCACGGGAGGTCCAGCTCGCGCCTGAATCCGTCGATGTATAAATGAGTCCATTTTGAACCGCTGCAATCAGCTTGGTGCCATCGGCAGACGACGCCACGGCACTCCAGTTCTGGCTTGAAGCTCGAGGCGTCCAGTTCGCCCCTGAATCAGTGGAGGTATAAATGAATCCTCCGCCGACAACAGCCACAAGCTTCGAGCCGTCTGCGGAGGAGGCCAGCGCTGACCAAAGCCCGACATACGCGAGATTCTGGCATCGGTTCCATGTGCTGCCGGAATCAACCGAAGTATAAAGGGCGCTGTAATTTGCCGCCACCAGCTTGGTGCCATCCGCCGATGACGCCACCAGAGTCCAAATGCCGTTGAATGCGCGTGGGTAGAAACCGGAGCTGTTCAGGCCGGCTGCCGAAATCGACTGGCTGCCATTCTGCCCAATCTTCCATCCCCCCGCCCCGGCCCCCGTCACCCGCACAATATCACCAACAGCTGGAGATGCAGGCAAAGTCACGGTCACCTGCGCTGCACTGGTCAGCACATAGCCCGTATTGGAGGCCGCCTGCTGCGAGGTTCCCGAAACCACCACCCAAGGAAGCGTGCCATTGCCGTGAACCGCACCCGTGAGATAAGTGTCCGTCTGCGTCGCGCCATCGCCGATGCGGATGGTGTTGGATTCGCCGGCCACACCAGGGCTGCCAATGGCAATGTTGTTGCTGCCGGTGGTAAGTGCATTGCCTGCGCTTTTGCCGATCGCAATATTACTACCGCCGGTGGTGTTAGCGCTCAGTGTTCCCCATCCGAGGGCCGTGTTGTCGCCCCCGGTGATGTTCGCACTCAGGGCAAAGTACCCGAGCGCCGTGTTTTCAAAGCCCGTTGTGTTTTTCCATAGGGCTGTGTTGCCCACCGCGGTATTGGCGAAACCCATGCTGTTGGCCGTCAGCACCTGGTGGCCGATGCCGACGTTTTCCAAGCCTCCGGTGTTGGCATAGAGCGCCTTCGAACCGATAGCGATATTGCGGTTGGCCACAGACGAATAAAGCGCCTGGGAGCCAATGGCGACGCTGTCGTCGAGCCCCCCGCTGTAAAGCGCCTGAAAGCCCACAGCCGTGTTGTTTGACCCGCCTCCCGAACCGATCGCCTGGGACCCAACAGCCGTATTGTAAGAAACCCCGTTGGTCGCCAGCGCTTGATAGCCAACGGCCGTGTTGTCAGTGCCGTGGTTTACAGAGGCCAGCGCGCCATAGCCAGTGCCCGTGTTGCGCATGGCCCCAAGAAGAGTTGAAAGGGCCTGATCCCCTACTCCGGTGTTGTAGCTGCTGGGAAAAGGCCCCCCAACACCAAAGCTGCCCGCCCCCAAGCCGAGGAACAGATTGCCCGTTCCCGCGGTTTGCAGCAGGCTCACGCCATTTTGATTGATGGCGCCTGCCGCGGCGCTGGTGGTGGATGGGAGGTTCAGCGCTCCGCCAAGGGTCAGGGTGCCTGTGGAAAAGCTGCCGCTGGCATCCCGCTTCACAAGGGTGCTGGCGTTGCTCGCGTCCGTGGCGGCATTGGCGGCTGCCTCGGCGGTGTGGATATTGGCGGCGGAAGAACCACCCACGGAAGCCACCACCGTGGCAGACTCGGTTCCCGTGACATCACCTGCCAATGACCCGGTAAATGTGCTGGCAGAGCCCACGAGCGCTCCATTGATGGTGATGCCCGGCGCAAGCTGGGCGCTGCCAATGGCGCCATTGGCAACCTTGGCGGCAGTGATCGCACCGTCGGGCACCGTTTGGGCAGAGGCCGCCGTCAGGGCATAGCCGACGGCACCAAAACGCTGGTCCGGGCTGAGAAGTTGCACGCCGTGGGTACCGTCATCAAACCACACGCGCAGGCGTACGTCGGGATTGCCAAATACCGTGGCGGGAACGGCCGTCATGTGACTCAGGGCGGTGTCGCCGAGCAGGACGGCATACAATCCTTTGTTGACCGTGAGGGCAATGGACGCCGTGGGCTGGCTGCTGGCGGTGAGAGCACCCGGGCCCAGGTCGAGCGAGCCATCATTGCTCCAATAGGCGGTGGTGCCATCAGCATTGACCATGGCGAACCTGAACTGCCCAGATCCGTCAAAATTCACTCCGCCGACGGCGACACGCCCCTGGTAGCTGATCAGCCCAGGTACCTGGGCTGACACGCCCAGGCACCAAAACAACACTGCAAAGACAACCGCACTAACACTGACACGTCGAGTCATAACAGTTTGGTTCAAGACAGTGAAGCTTCAGACAATTCCTCAGAAATGAGAGGGCAACATCCCGATCACCGTAAGCAAACGCTTGATAGCCACAAACATGCCTCCGGCAAATGGTTTCAATTCGTGAAAGCTGGCCTGGCCTCAAAATCATCCCTCTCACCAGCCAAAGGGAAAGGAAGTCCGTGCCCGCCGCGTCAATGGTGCCATTCCATTCATGAAACTTCTCAGCCTGTCCTTTCTCGCCCTCAGCCTCAGCATCCATGCGGGCGACCTGCTGCCCACGCTTATGACCACGCGCGGCAAGCTGCTGGTGGAACAAAGCTTTGAAAAGCCGCTGCCGCCCTTTGACGGCAAGTCGAACGGCTTCGCCAGCGGCTTCAAGGCCTGGCGCTACAACTCGGCTGAACGCGGCGGCCATTGGGAGGTGAAGGACGGCTGCTTCACCGGCATCGAGAACCCGGTGGTGCACCACCCGGCCACAGCCTCTTACGGCTTTGATTTCCAGGACGTGGTGATACAATGTGAGGTGCGCATGAACGACGTGCCTCTCAACGGCCGCACCGGGCGCTACATCAACGTGCGCACCACCGATGAAAAAGACTATGTGTGCAGTGTCATGCTCAATGAATCGGGCTTCCGCATTCAAAAGGATGACAACGACCACGCCGGCCCGGACAAGGCCGTGCCGCTGGGGGCAAAGAAGACCCCGCTGAAGCTCAACGAATGGCACACGGTGCTTTTTGAAATCAAAGGCAGCGAGATGGTGGGCACGGTGGACGGGCAGAGCCTCACCGGCTCGCATCAGCTCATCACCGAGGCCAAACACAGCATCATGTTCGTCATGGGTGTGGAAGGCAGCGTGCGGAACTTCAAAGTCTGGGAGGCGCTGCCCAATCCAGAATGGGAGAAGAACAAGGTGAAGATCCAGGCGGCGGCTGCGACCAGGTAACCTTTCCTGCCCCCCTATTTGGATCAACTTCTACACATGTCAATGCACCGGCTGCAGTTCCGTGTTTCGCGTCGAGGAACGGGAGTATCACTACACGTGGTGGGCATGAACACGAGCCTAGCCAAGTAGCGCTCGAAATGACATGCCCTGAAACAGGCCCGCAGCCCCTGCATGCCCCCGCCTATGCGGGCTAAGGCAACCCTCCGCTTCCCGCCTTCGTTCCTTTGGCGTAACATCATTCCAGCGATCCCTTTCGTGCCATGAACCTGCCTTCTCCCTACGACCAGCTCGGCGGCTGCCTTTGGCTGCCGCGCATCCTCGCCAAGGCGCGCCTGATCAATGCCGGCCAGCTGCCGCAAGAGTATGTGACGCGCTTTTGCGCCGCCACCGGGGTGGACGGGCATTTCATCACCTTCTTCAGCATCACCCGTGAAGGCATGCTGGAAGCAGCGCATCTGGATGACGGGGAAGCACTGGCCTGGTTCATGGCCCTGCCCATCGCCAATGAGGGCACCATCCGTGAGTGGAACCACATCGCGGTCAACCTGGGCCGCCCCGGGTTCCCGATGGACGACCGCCTGGAAGTGGCCAAGCAAACGACTTACCGGCATCTGGAGGCCTCGCAGGTCGAGACCATCTTCCAGCTTCTGGAAATGGACGAAGCGGTGGTGGTGCCGGCCTGAGAAGGCTGCGTTTTGCTGCGAGAGGGCGGGGCTGCCGGCGTATTCATCGCCTCGCTGCGGGTGATGCCTCAGCGCCTCATCTTTCCTCTATGAAACCATTCGCCGCCTTCGCTTCCTACTTTGCTCTTGCTTCAGCAGCGGCAGCCTTTGCTGAAGAACCGCTCAAGCCCCTGCCCAAGCCTCCGCCTGGGGTCGAGATCATCGAAAACGTGGAGTATGGCACCGGGGGCGGTCATCCGCTGCATGTGGACATCGCGCGGCCAGCGGAAACGCCCAAAGGATTGATGCCTGCGGTGCTCACCATTCACGGCGGCGGCTGGGCTGGCGGCTCTCACCGTGGCTATCTGCCATTTGGTTTGGTAAAGGAAGGCTACCTTGTTGCCGCTGTAGAGTACCGCCTTTCCGGCGAGGCGCCCTGGCCAGCGCAGATCGAGGACTGCAAGGCCGCCGTGCGCTGGCTGCGCGCCAATGCGGCGAAGTACCATGTGGATCCAGACCGCATCGGCTGCATGGGCCATAGCGCCGGCGGCCATCTCGTTTCCTGCCTGGGTACGTTAGGTGATGTGCCAGAGCTGGAAGGCAAGGGCGGCAACCCGGGCGTGAGCAGCAAAGTGCAGGCCGTGGTGGACGAAGCGGGCCCCTCTGATTTCACGCCCGCGGCCCGCCCTGCTGTGGGTGCGCCGCCCAAGGATGACAAGGATCATCCAGGCCTGGTAAAACTCTTTGGCGGCACCTACGCTGAGGAAAAAGCCGCCTGGGACATGGCCAGCCCCGCATTGCAGGCCAAGGCCGGTGATCCCCCCTTCCTGGTAGTACATGGCGAGAAGGACAATCTGGTGCCCATCGCCCAAGCGGAGCGCATGATCGCTGCCTTGAAAAAGGCCGAGGTGCCCGTCGAGGTCATCCGCGTCAAAAACGCCGGCCACGGCCTGCACCCCGACAAGCCCGGCGACCCCGCTTCGGAGCCCGACGGCAAGGCCCTGGAGCAGATGATCATCGCCTTCTTTAACAAGCAGTTGAAGCATTGATGAAGCCGCTGCTGCTCGCCTTGCTCGCGGCCACCTTTGTTCATGCTGAACCACCGCAGGTGTGGATCGGCCCGCCGGGAACACAGGACGGCGCCAGCTTCCGCGCTCTGTTTGAGCATCCGGACGAATGGAAGGAAGCACGCTCCAAGGTGGACGTGCTTTTTTACACCGACCTCAACCTCAAGCAGCAGTTCAAGGATGAAGAGCTCAAAGCCTGGTTCGGCCAGATGAAGCAGTGGAACCTCAAGCTCGCCATGGAGGTGGGCGCGCTGAAGGAATGGGGCCAGACCGGCGAGAAGACCTTCAACGCCGAAAAGGCGAACTGGGATCATCTGCAATCCCTTGGAGCCAATCTTTACGCCATCGCCATGGACGAGCCGCTGTGCTGCGCGCGCGAGCAGATCCACAAGCCTGACGACTATGCCCTGCAGGAAACCGCGAACTATGTCGCGCTGGTGCGTCAGCACTTCCCTCAGGTGCTCATTGGCGACATCGAGACCTATCCCTCGATCTCCATCGAAGAACACAAGCATTGGATCGACGCTCTGCAAAAGAAGCTGGCCGAAATGAAGGTGCGCGGGCTGGACTTCTACCGGCTGGACGTGGACTGGCTGCGCTTCACCGTGCAGAACAACGGCTCGTGGAAGGAAGTCAAGACCCTGGAGCACTGGTGCCGGCAGAGGAGCCTGCCCTTCAGCCTCATCTACTGGCCCGCCGGCTATCCCGGCATGCTGAAACGCGGCATCGCCGACGACAGCACCTGGTATGTGCCGCTCATGCAGCAAGGCTACGACTACCTTTCCATCGACGGCAGGCCGGACCAGTACGTGATCGAAAGCTGGGTGGGCGCACCCTCGCGCTGCGTGCCGGAGAACGCGGACTGGACCTTCACCCGTACGGTGCGGGACTTCTGCCAGCACTTTGTGAAACGCACGCCATGAAGACCGTTTTTTTCGCCTTCTTCTGCTTGTTAGGGACGGCCGCGGCGGCCACCAGGCCGAACATCGTTTTCATCCTGGCTGATGACATGGGCTGGGCCGACACAGGCTGCTATGGCGCGGACCTGCATGAGACGCCGTACATCGATCAGCTCGCGAAAGAAGGCGTGCGCTTTACGGATGCTTATGCCATGTCCGTCTGCTCGCCCACCCGCGCCAGCCTTCTCACCGGCCGGCACGCGGCGCGGCTGCACATCACCATCTGGGCGGAAGGCGCCCTCGATGGACCAAAGAAACGCAAGCTGCTGCAGGCCGAATCGCTGTTCAACCTTCCGCACACGGAGACAACCCTCGCCAAGCATTTGCACGATGCCGGCTACCTCACCGCCCTGGTGGGCAAATGGCATCTGGGCAACGCCGATCACACGCCGGAGAGCCATGGCTTTGACGTGAACATCGGCGGCACGCAATGGGGGGCGCCGCAGACTTTCTTCTGGCCCTATAGTGGCACGGGGCGCTACGGCTCCGAGTTCCGCTTCGTGCCACATCTGGAATTCGGCAAATCCGGCGAGTACCTGACGGACCGCCTCACGGACGAGGCGCTGAAAGTGATCGACCATGCCGGCGACCAGCCCTTCTTCCTCTATCTGGCCCATCATGCCGTCCATACTCCGATGGAAGCCAAGGCCGAAGACGTAAAGCACTTCGAAGCCAACCTGAAGCCCGGTGATCATCACCAGAACGCTGTGTACGCCGCCATGGCCAAGAGCCTCGATGACGGCGTGGGCCGCGTGCTCGCCCGCTTGAAGGAGCGCGGCCTTGAACAGAACACCATCGTCATCTTCGCCAGCGACAACGGCGGCTTAACCGGCATCGACCATCAGGCGGGACAAACCGTGCATGTGACCGACAACTCGCCGCTGCGTTCCGGCAAAGGCTCGCTTTATGAAGGCGGCGTGCGCGTACCGCTCATCGTCCGCTGGCCTGGCATGACCCAGGCGGACAAGGTGTGCAACGAGCCCGTGATGATGATGGACCTCTTCCCCACCCTGGCCGCTGCGACTGGCGTGAAATCGGCGGTGGAAGCGCCTGTCGATGGCATCGACCTCTCACCGGTGCTAAAGGATCCACAGGCCCATCTCAAGCGAGACGCATTGTTCTTCCACTACCCGCATTACTATGAGACGACCACGCCCGTGGGCGCAGTGCGGGCAGGAGATTGGAAGCTGCTTGAGTACTTCGAGGATCACCATGTGGAGCTCTACCACCTGCCCGACGATCTCGGCGAAAAGACTGATCTGGCCAAGCAGCAGCCCGAGCGCGCGGCCGAACTCCTGAAGCGCCTGCATGCCTGGCGCGATGAAGTGGGCGCCGCCATGCCCATCCCTAACCCTGACTTCAAAGCACGGAAATGAAAGCCCTGGCCGCCGCTATCTCCCTTCTACTTGTTAGTCTGTCCCTGGCCGCAGAAAAGCCCAACGTCATCGTCATTCTCGCTGATGATCTTGGCCGTGCCGATTACTCCGCCTTCGGCACCAAGGACATTCGCACGCCGCACATCGACAAGCTCTTTGCCCAGGGCATGACCTTCGAAAACTTCCGCGCGAACTCCTGTGTCTGCTCCCCTTCCCGCGCCGCCCTGCTCACCGGCTGCTACCCTGATCGCGTAGGCGTTCCAGGCGTGATCCGTGAAGAGACGCCAGATGACTCCTGGGGTTTCTTCAAACCTACGGCTGTGACCTTACCGCAGATGCTCAAGCCTGCAGGTTACCACTCTGCCATCGTCGGCAAGTGGCATCTCGGCATTGGCTCGCCCAACCAGCCCACGGAGCGCGGTTTCGACCAGTTCCACGGCTTCCTCGGCGACATGATGGACGATTACTACACCCACCTGCGCCACAATCAGAACTTCATGCGCCACAACCTGGAGACCGTAGATCCAAAAGGCCATGCCACCGATGTTTTCACCACCTGGGCCTGCGATTATCTTACCGAGCGCGCCGCGGCGAAATCGCCCTTCTTCCTCTATCTCGCCTACAACGCCCCACACGGCCCCGTGCAGCCACCCAAGGAATGGCTGGAGAAAGTCAAACAACGCGAGCCCGGCATCGCCGAAAAGCGTGCCAAGCTGGTCGCCCTCATTGAGCACCTGGACGATGGCATCGGCCGCGTGCTGTCCACGTTGGACAAGCTGCACCTGGCCGACAACACCCTCGTCTTTTTCACCTCCGACAACGGCGGCCTGCTGCCCGATGGCGCCAACAACGGCCCCTGGCGCAGCGGCAAGACCCACATGTATGAAGGCGGCCTGCGCGTGCCCGGCGCCGCCCGCTGGCCCGGCCACATTGCCCCTGGCAGTCACACCGGGCACGACGTGCTGACGATGGACCTCTTCGCCACCATCGCCGAAGCCTCAGGCACCAACGCACCTGCTAACATCGACGCCACCAGCTTCCTGCCCACCCTGCTCGGCCAGCCCCAACCCGAAACCCGCCACCAGCATTACTTCGTCCGTCGCGAAGGCGGCCCCATGTACGGCGGCAAGACCATCGAAGCCTACATCAAAGGCGACTGGAAGATCCTGCAAGACAGTCCTTTTGCCCCCCAGGAGCTCTACAACCTCAAGTCCGACCCTTACGAGACCACCGACCTGGCCGAGAGGAACAAGCCTATCTTCCGCGAGATGGCCTCTGACCTGCGCAAGCAAGTGCAGCGCGGTGGGCAAGTGCCGTGGCAGCGGCCGGAGTCAAACAGCGACCGATCGGCTCGATAAGGAGACAATGAACTCCGGCACCCCACATCAGCCATCTGATCAAAGCGTAGCGCATACCGTCGCGTTGGTCGTGGTGTTCGCATCGGGCATTTTCATCGCCTTTGCCACCCAGGCATCATCGCCAAACTACGACGAGTCGCTCAGGTTTTCCCTTCGAATCGCGATGTTTCACTTTGCTCTGGCGACAATATACTTTGTCAAGGTGCGCGATAGAACACGGTGGGCGGTAGTGCCGGTTGCGCTCCTTGCTTTAGCTTGTCTTGTCGAAATGACCTTTAGAGTGTGGTTTTCGATCCGGCTTGTTGGCTAGCCGCCACATGAACGATCAATCAGCGTGAGGTCAATCCTCAATCCAACGTCTGCTTATAACGCTTTACCGCGATAAACAGTGCTACACAGGCAAAGAGCGCAATGGCCCCGAGCTGGCTCATCACGTCTTCAAGCGTATTGCCCTTCAAGAGGATGCCCCGGACGATGCGCAGGAAGTGCGTGAGAGGAAACACCTCGCCGATGGTCTGCGCCCAGCGGGGCATGCCACGGAACGGGAACATGAAGCCGGAGAGCAGGAGCGAGGGCAGGAAGAAAAAGAACGACATCTGCATCGCCTGGAGCTGATTGCGGGCGATGGTGGAAAAGGTGATGCCCATGGCGAGGTTCGCGGCAATGAAGAGCAGAGCGGAAAGGCCCAGCAGCACCAAGCTGCCAATCATCGGCACATGAAACAGAAAATGTGCGGCGGTGAGGATGAGCGTGACCTGGATGTAGCCTAACAAAATGGAGGGGACAATCTTGCCCACCATCACCTCAATGGGTCGGGTGGGCATGGACAGCAGGTTTTCCATGGTGCCGCGTTCGCGCTCACGGGTGATGGCCAGGGCAGTGATCATCACCATCGTCATCGTGAGCACCACGCCCATGAGGCCGGGCACGATGTTGTACTGCGTAATGGCCTCGGGGTTATACAGCGCATGCACGCTGAGGTTCACCGGACCATCGGTGCCTTGAAGATAGTCGAGAGGTCCCTTCAGGTCGTTTTGCAGCGAGGTGTTCACCAGCGTGCGCAGGGAGCCGATGGCGTTGCTGGTCGCTGCCGGGTCGGTGGCGTCTGCTTCAACAAGCACGGAGGGCTTGTCGCCGCGCACGAGGTCGCGGCTGAAGCTTTGCGGAATGTCGATGACGAACTGCACTTCGCCGCGCGCCAGCACATCCCTCGCTTCGGCTTCGTTGTTGAGGATGCGGGTGAACTCAAAGTAGCTGCTGTTTTGGATCGCATGCAGCAGGGTGCGGCCGTGCGGGCCGTCATCAGCAATGAGCACGGCGGTGGCCAGATGCTTGGGATCGGAATTGATCGCAAAGCCGAAGAGGATGAGCTGCATCATCGGAATGCCGACCATCATGCCAAAGGTCATGCGGTCGCGCCGCATCTGGATGAACTCCTTGACGACCATTGCCCACAGCCGAGCCATGGAGAAGTGATTGTGCGTGCTGCTCATGGCGCGTAGTTGTCCTTCGATTTGTCCATGAGGTGGATGAACACGTCCTCCAGGCCGGAGGTGATCTGGGTCCATTCGTAGCCGTCCTTTCGATAGGGAGCGATGGCGGCCTCCAGCGCCGCCTCGTCTTCACCGCTAACATGCAGCATGCTGCCAAAGACGACCGCCTGCTGCACACCTTTGGCTTTACGCAGCTCAGCGGAAAGCTTGGGCAGATCGGGGCCGCGCACGGACCAAGTGTGCAGCTTTGCCTGGTCGATCACCTCCTTCACCGTGCCATTGGCCAGCAGGTCGCCATAGGCGATGTAGGCGAGGCGATGGCAGCGCTCCGCCTCATCCATGTAGTGGGTGGTGATGAGGAAGGTGAGGCCCCGCGCCGCAAGCTCGTGAATTTGTTCCCAAAAATCGCGCCGTGCCTTGGGATCAACGCCCGCTGTGGGCTCATCGAGAAGCAGGAGGCGCGGCTCATGAATGAGGCATGCAGCCAGCGCCAGGCGTTGTTTCCAGCCGCCGGAAAGCTGGCCCGCGAGCTGGCGCTCACGCCCGCCCAGCCCGAGATCGGCGATGCTCTTCTTCACCACCTCGCGCCGCTTCTTCACGCCATACATGCGGGCCACGAAGTCGAGGTTTTCCTCGATGCTCAGGTCTTCCCAAAAGCTGAACCGCTGGGTCATGTAGCCCACCTGGCGCTTGATTGATTCGCTGTCGCGAATGACATCCAGGCCCAAGCAGGTGCCGCTGCCGCCATCGGCGCGCAGCAGTCCGCAGAGCATGCGGATGAAGGTGGTCTTGCCGCTGCCATTGGGGCCCAGGAAGCCGTAGATCTCGCCAGTCTTCACCTGGAGATCGATGTTGTTCACCACCGTGCGGTCGCCGAACCGCTTGGTCATGCCCTTCACGTCGATGGCGAGTTCGTCTGACATGGTTTACGAGCCCGGTTGCACGTCCACTGGCTGGCCGGGATGCAGCTTCGCGGCCACTTCCGGCGGGAACACGATCTCCACCATGAACACCAGCTTGTCCCGGCTTTCCTTGCTGTAGATCACCGGCGGCGTGTATTCGGCCTGCGGGAAGATGTAGCTCACCTTGCCGGTGAAAGTCTCCGCCGCGCCATCCACCGCTACGCGAATGCTGCCGCCCTGATGCAGCGAGCCCATGCGCGGCTCGGGAACAAAAGCACGCACCTTGATGTTAGCCGGTGGCAGCAGCGTCACCACCGGTTTGCCCGCCGCCACCCACTCGCCTTCGCGATACAGGGTATCAAACACCAGCGCATCCTGCTTGGCGCTTTGGGACTTCTGCGACAGGTCCCACTCGGCCTTGGCCAACGTGGCCTCGCGGGCCTTCACTTCTGCCTCGGCCGCGGCGATCTGGTCATCGCGCATCCCAAGCGAGGCGGTCTTGAGGTCTTCTTCAAGCTGGGCCACGCGCTGCTTGCTTTGATCGAAAGAGCTGCGTGCGCGGTCCAGGTCATCCACCGAGTTCGCCCCGGTCTTAGCCAGCTTTTCCTGACGCGCCAGCGTTTCGCTTGCCAGCGCCAGCGCGGCGCGCGCCTGGAGAAGCTGGTCCTGCAAAGAAGCCATTTCCGAAGGGCGGCGGCCTTTCTTCGCATCCTCCAGGTTCGCCTTCGACTGAGTCACGCGCCGCTCGGCTTCATCGCGTGCCGCCTTCTCGGAAGTGTTCTCCAACGCGAACAGCAGGTCACCTGTCTTCACCTGGCCGCCGCGCGCAACGGCAAGCTTTTCCAGCCTGCCACCAGCGGGCGCGGCGACATAAACAAACTCGCCTTCCACATAGCCTTGAAGCTGCGTGCTCGAAGGTTTGTTGCACTGGGCCAGCAGGCCCGCCATGGCCAGCAGCAGCGCCATCTGTTTTCCGTTCCTCATCATAGTTCAGTCCTTCCTGTCCCGGTCAGCACGCCGTGCAGCACCACCGAGATGACGGCAGCGTAAGCGGTCCTGGGCGTGAGGCCCAGCTCGGTGACTTTTTGCGGATTCACCACCGCTTGCGTGGCCCCCACCAGGATTTCAATGATCAAGCGCACCGGCATGTCCTTGCGCACCATGCCGGCCTTGCGGCCCGCCTTCAAGACGCGGTCAAAGTGCTTGTGAATCATGACGGCGCGCCGCTCCTCCACCAGGCTGAAGAGCTCCGGCGCATCGCGCCGCACGTCGCGGATAAAGGGCGGCTGAATCTCCGAGGTGTGCCGCTGCATGCAGGCCAGCAGTTCCTGAAGCGATTCGGCAAAGCCCGCGCCTGTGCGGGAAGTGACGGCCTCCAGGTCCGTCTCCGCCTCATCGAGCTTCGCACTCATCACCGCGCGCACGAGGTCTGTCTTGCTTTCGAAGTGGGCGTAGAGCGTCTTCTTGCTCATGCCCAACTCCTCCGCCAGGTCATCCATGGTGACGTTGCGAAACCCCTGCGCAAAGAAGTGCCCGCGGGCGCCCCGCACGATCTTTTGACGTGCGGCCTCGCTCCTGGCAGTGTTTTTTGAGGAGGGTGCCTTCATGGTCCGATGGAAACTTTTTGAGTATTCTCAGTTTCCAACTGTTGTGCAAGTGGATTTGCGAGAGGCGGACGGTCCACGCAGCGTTCACAGGCACGCATGAAATGTCCCTTTATTTCGAGCCTGCCGGTCCTCGCGGCCGCCCTGATTCCATTCCTTGCCCCCGCCGCCACACCGCTGGCGCAGGACTATGCCGTTGTGTATCACAACCCTGACCCGGAATACTATGTCGAGGGCTGCGGCCTGGAGCGCTTCAGCGACGGCACCCTGGTGGCGGCAGTGCCGGTGGTGCCACGGCTGCAGTGGACGGTGGAGCGGCGTATTGAACACAGCGTGGTGCACCTGATGGGCAGCAAGGACGGTGGCAGGACCTGGCAGTCGTTGTCGGACCTGCCGTACTACTCGGGCATTCCGTGGATCCACGACGGCAAGCTCTACCTTTTCGCCAGCACGCCCGGCATCAAGAAGGCCCGCAATGACGATTTGCTGCTGCTGCGCAGCGACGACGGCGGCAAGTCCTGGTCGGCGCCGGTCACCATCACCAAGGGTCACCTGTGGAATTGTCATACCGCCATGGCCATCACCAGCAACCACCTCTATCTTGCCGTGGATGACCTGTCCTTCGGCCCGCGCCGCGGCCCCTGCGTGCTCTCGGGGGACCTAGGGGCCGATTTGATGAATCCGGCCTCCTGGCGGCGCTCGCCCACGGTTCCGCTGCCGGAGATTCCAGCGTCGCTGACCGATCCGAAGTACGCGGAGTATCCTAACCAGTACCTGGAGCCAAATGTGATCCTGGTGGACGGCAAGGTACGGGTGCTGGCCGTGATGAAGCCCAAGCACCAGGCCACCGCGAACCTGTGCGCCGTGCTCGATGTGACAGATGCGGAGGGCAAGCTAGAGCTGGCCTTCACTCAGTACTCTCCCATGCCGGGCGGCCACCTGAAGTTCTTCACACGCTGGGATGAGGCATCGAAAATGTTCTGGATGACGAGCAACCTGGCCGCGGACAGCCAGGGCATCAATGACTGGTATGAGGAGGGCTCGAAACGCGGCAACTTCCGCACCGACGGGCGGCTCGGTGGCAATGACCGGCGCTTTCTCATGCTGCACTACAGCCTCGACGGCTTGAACTGGATGCCGGCCGGCTGTGTCGCCCAGGCAGCCAAGGTTTCGCAGTCCTTCATGTACGCCACGCCCGTGATCGACGGCGATGACCTTGCCATCATCGCCCGCTCCAGCGTGAACGCGCCGAACCAGCATGATGCTGACTACGCGACCTTCCATCGCGTGAAGAACTTTCGCCAGTTGGCGCTGAACCTGGTGCCGGAGCCGGAGAAGTGAAAGGCCTTGACGCTGACGGGCGGCAGGCGGTTCAGTTCCTGCCATGGAGG
>OUNM010134341.1_pt1 | contig 26804 bp, 23 predicted proteins | sample 1769961 | NCBI WGS metagenome assembly OUNM01 (sample SAMEA3914820, study PRJEB12502) | metagenome | biome: forest; material: soil | place: USA | collected 2012-03-12 | depth 0.3 m | reverse complement strand
CCCGTCTATGTTGGCGACCTTGGCAAACCGTGTGGTCCGCTGCGGTGAGAGGCCCTCTAAGACGCCTTTCTGATTCGGTCAAACGCCTTTTTCAAAAAAACGACATCCGAGCCAAAAACCCAGCTTTTCTGCGAGTTCCAACCGTTTCGAGCGCTAATTTGGGTATCGACGGCCCACGAATCAAGAGAGGGGCCCAGCCTTGCGGCCGAGCCCCTCTCGATTCTGCCAGAATCAGGTCTGATCGATCAGTTCCTCGCCTCTGCCTTGATCACGCCGATACCGTGATCGATGGCGATCTTCGTCCCATAAGGCTGCGAGAGGGTCTGGAGCCGGGCTAGGATGCGCGCGCCGGTAGCGGCGTCCGCCATATGCGGCACCCCTCGCCCCGCACCGCTTGCACTGACGCCGAGGTCCACGGGGTAGAGGCGCACTTCCACCAACTTGCCGTCGCGATAACGGGTTGTCGCGATCACCGTCTCGTAGAGGTTGGGATCGGAGAACTCCTTCGCATTCCGCGCAGCCAGGAGTTCGGGCGTGGTCACGCTGCCCGGCGTCACACCGAACTGGTCGTACATGTCGGCCGGCACGTCATCGAGCGAGTTGTTCATCATCGCGAAGTTGCCCAGCGAATAGAAGATCGGCTTGCCCTTGTAGATCTCGATCCCGCGCAGCTGGTGCGGGCCGTGGCCGACATAGACGTCCGCGCCGGCATCGATCGCCTGATGGGCCAAGCCCTGCGCAAAGCCCGCCGGCGTCTTGCTGGCATTGCCCGGCTCGTGATTATGCAGCGAGAAGACGACGAAGTTGCCGTTCTCCTTGGCCTGCCGCACCGCCAGGAGGTTCGCGGTCACGTCCTTCTGGTTGAGATCGTATTCGATCTTCATCGGCGAAACGGCATCGGCCGCCACCCGATACTCGCGGCCCTTCATCTTTACCGGCGCGCCGTCCTTGGTGCCCGCCAGTCGTGCAATCACGGCAAGATCGGCCTGAGATACGAGGCCAACTTCAGTGCTACGGATCGTGTTCGCGCCGCCCCGGCCCGGCACCTGCCCCAGCGGATCGGCGGCGGGCGACATCGGCGTGAACGTGGTGGTTGCCGAGACGAGACCGATCCGTCCATGGCCGGCATCAAAGTAGGCGGGTGCCCGCGCGGCGGTCATCGACCGGCCCGTACCGGCATGAACGACATGCGCCGCGTCGAGCAGATCGAGCGTATCGAGCATGCCTTCCACGCCCCAATCGGTGGCATGGTTGTTGGCGTGGCCAACGATATCGATGCCCATACCCGCAACGTCCGCCGGGACTTTGGGATCCGCCAGCATCCAGGTGCCGCCGGATTCGGCCTGAGGCGATCCCTTGAACGTCTTGAGGTCGAGCGCAGTCGTTTCGAAGTTGCCGAAAGTCACGTCCGCACTGCGCAGAAGGCGCAGCATGTCGGGCGACTGCTTCTCCAGCGTCGCCAGCATCGGCCGCAAGTAGATGAGATCGCCCACCGCCGCGAACGTGAAGTCACCCACGATCGGCGTGCTGGGCACGGCCGTAACGGCCGGCAGCGCGCCGCCCTCCTCTTCTCCTTCCGCAAACGCGGGCATTGCGATGGCGGCAAAGGCAGCGGCACCCGCAACGAGCAGAGCGCGGAATGCGCGGCGGCGGATAGGCATGACGGATTTCCCCTTGGACTGGCCCAATAATGGCTGGTCCCAAGGGTTATCGTCCGGGGCTGACATGAACCTGTCACGCTCCGCAGATCGAGAGCCCAATCAAGCCGCTTCCGCGCGGAACTCCACTCTGGCACAAAGGCCTTGTCCGGTTCGACCGTCGCGTAGCGTCACCTCTGCGCCAAGGCGTTCGGCCAAAGCCCGTGCAATCGGCAGACCAAGGCCGGTGCCGAAAGCCTGGCTCTGCCCGCGCACGCGGTAGAAGCGTTCCCACACTCTCTCACGTTCCTCAGCCGGAATGCCCGGCCCAGTGTCGTCGATCTCCACGAAGGCATTGTCCCCGCGCCTGCCGAGGTGAACCGAAACCGCCCCACCCGGCCGATTATAACGGATCGCATTGTCGAGCAGGTTGCCGATCAGTTCGGCGGCCAGACGGGGTTCCCCGATCGCTGTTACCGCGCCATTGCTCTCATGCTCGTAACTGATGTCGATATTGGCAGGCGCCAGCGCAGCGCGATCGGCGGTTACCGAGGCAGTGACTTCGGACAGATCGAAGGGTTCAAGCAGTGTGCCTTCGTGATCCTCACTGCGGGCGAGCGAGATCAACTGGCGCAGCAATTGCTCCAGCGAGTCTATCGCATGGGGAATGTCCTGAAGCGCGGCCTGCCCTTGCGGCGATTCCGGGCCGTAGCGATCGAGCACGTCCAGCTGCACGCGCGCAACGGCCAGCGGTGTGCGCATCTGGTGTGAGGCGTTCGAGGTAAACTGGCGCAGCGCATCCGCCACCCGGTCCAGCCGCGCCATCAAACCGTTGAAGGCGGCGACGAAGGGTCGCATCTCCACCGGGGCCGTTTCCGGCGCTTGCAGGCGAAACGAAGGGGACGCGTCGTGCCGGGCCTGTTCGACTTGCCGCGTCATGTCCAGCAGCGGGCGCAGGCCCCAATGAATCGCCCACCAGAAAAGCGCGCCGGTGATAACCAGCGCGGCAAGGCCCACCATCAGCACGCGCAGGGTGAAGTTCTGCTCATAGGCGGCGCGATCGTCGACATAGTCGGCAATCTGGATCACGATCAGGCCGTCATCCCCCGCAGCGCGGCGGATCTCAGTGGCGATGCGGACCGGCTTTCCGTGCAGCATGCCATCGCGCAAATAGGCCGCCTGGGTAACCGCCTGCGCATCAGCCGGCTCCAGATAACCGCGCACCAGCCGATTTTCGCGATAGGCGTTATAGAAAGTGGCGGGCGGGGGCGCGGCGGGCACGCCCTCCCCCCAACGCGCATAGTCTGTCGGCGGCAACAACGCCGGATCGCCTGCGATTGCCTTGTCGCCGCGATAGACACTGTAATGCACCACCGGACGAGCGCGTCGCTTGAGCAAGTGGATCGCCAGCGGCACCAACCGTTCACGATCTTGCGGCGGGCTGTTGTAGGCCAGGCTCAGCGTGCGGACCGAGCCGACCAACACGCGGTCCACCGTATCGGCTTCCGTATTGTGCGTGACCAATACCGTCACCACGCCGAAAAACAGCACCAATGCGGCAAGCGGCAACATCACCGCGCCAGTGAGGCGCACGCGCAGCGACGGTGCGTGCGCAGGACGAACGTGCAGCATCGCGTCTTGCGTCAGATCAGGCCGCCTCGATCATATAGCCCAGCCCCCGCACCGTGCGGATCGCGGGGCCGGAGGGCTGGAGCTTGCGGCGCAGGCGGCCGACGTAGACCTCCAACGCGTTGGGCGTGACGGCATCGTCGAAAGCGAAAACTTCGGCCGATAGACGCTCCTTGGGAATCACTTTGCCGGGCCGCCCCATCAACGTTTCCAGCACCGCCAGTTCGCGGCGGCGCAGATCGAGCACACTGTCGTCCAGCGATACCGTACGGCTCGACCGGTCGAACACCAGGGTGCCGATGCGCAGCACCGGATCGGGCGTGCCCTGGCTGCGCCGCACCAGAGCGCGAATGCGCGATTCGAGTTCGCGCGGGTCGAAAGGCTTGGCCATGTAATCGTCCGCCCCGCGATCGAGGCCGTTGATGCGATCGTCCACCCTGTCACGGGCAGTCAGTATGATCACCGGCGTAACCGCTCCGCGCGTCCGAAGGCGTGAAAGCACGTCCAGCCCATCCAGATCGGGGAGGCCAAGATCCAGGATAATCGCCGCGTAAGGCTCCGCACCCGCAAGCTGCAAGGCGTCCTCACCGTTTTCCAGACGGTCCACCGAAAAGCCCGCCGCCTCCAGCGAGGCTGCCACGCCCCGCGCCAGTCGTTCATCATCTTCAACCAGCAACAAACGCATCAGAAATTCCCCAAATGACGACCCTGCATCCCTCCCCAAGGATGTGAAATTTCGCCACGCATGGCTCCACGCATAACAAATGCCAAGCCGATGCGACACACTCTTGCAATTGATTGCACAAAAGCTTGACGCTGGGCGCACATGTCAGGTTCGTGACAGCGAGGCGCTCTAGCTCTTCCCCTCGAACGCAACACCGCTTGGGCCCAGGGCCAAAGGCAGCGGGTTGCGGGACCGAAGGGGACCTTGCGACATGAAGTTGAGCCTGACGCCGATTGCCGGCGCGATGACTGCGATTGGAATTGCCGGTGCGGCCTATGCGGCGCCTGCGCCTACACCTGCGTCCGGGCCGGCAACGGGTGCCCAAATCGCTGAGGTCGACGCGATCTTCGCGCGCTGGGCGCATCAGGACACGCCGGGCTGCGCTGTCGCCGTTTCTCGCGGTGGTCAGATCGTCGCGCAGCGCGTCTACGGCATGGCCAGCCTGGAACTCGGCGTGCCAGCCAAGCTGGATTCGATCTATGAGGCGGGGTCCGACTCCAAGCAGTTCACTGCCGCCGCCACGCTGATGCTGGCGCGCGAGGGCAAGCTCTCGCTCGATGACGATATCCGCAAGTACGTGCCCGAAATGCCGAGCTACGGCGCGCCGGTCACGATCCGCCACTTGCTGCACCACACCAGCGGTCTTCGCGACTGGGGATCGGTCGCCGCGATCGAGGGCTGGCCGCGCAACAGCCGCACGGCGGATAACAAGGACATGCTCGACATCCTGGTTCGCCAGAAGGAGCTGAACTTCGCGCCCGGCGCGCACTATCTCTACAGCAACAGCAACTTCAATCTGCTGGCGATCATCGTCCAGCGCGTGAGCGGCCAATCGCTGGCGGACTTCACACACGATCGCATCTTCGTGCCGCTGGGCATGACCCACACCCGCTGGCGCGACGATCACGGCGATGTCGTCGTCGACCGCACCGGCGCCTACGAATTCGAGAAGGACGTCTACCGCAACGATCAGGTGATCGAGGACGCCTACGGCAACGGCGGCCTGCTCACCACCGTGGGCGATCTGGTGAAGTGGCAGACGGCGCTGGACGACGACCGCTTCGGTCCCGGCTTTACCGAGGCGATGCAACAGCCGACCACGCTGAACGACGGCACCCGCATTGCCTATGCCCTGGCGCTGGTGAACCTGGACCATCATGGCGAGCAGGAAGTCAGCCACTCCGGCTCTACCGGCGGTTACCGCGCGTGGATGGCCCGCTATCCCAAGCAGAAGCTGGCCGTGTCGCTGCTGTGCAACGGCGGCAATGCCGATACCCCGACGCTGGGCCGCGATGTCGCCGACGTGTTCCTGCCCGCCTGGAAGGCCAAGCCCTATACGCCGAAGGGTCCGCTGCCGACCGGGCTTTACGCCGATGGCATGACCGGCTTCCCGGTTCGCTTCGCCGCCGACGCGCAAGGCAAGCTCACCGCCGATGGCCGCGCGCTGGAGCCGGTGAGCGCCGGCCGCTGGGCACTGCGAGAGGATATCTTCGCCTTCTCCAAGTCCGGTCTCATCCGCGAGAACCGGGAGGGTGAACGCATTGCCTACCGCAAGGTCGAACAGGTCACCGCTTTCGATCCGAAAGACTACGCCGGCCGCTTCTGCGGCGTCGACACGGGCGGCTGCCTGATCTTCAGGCAAGAGGGCAATGCGCTGGTCTATGACGGCCCGCGCTGGTCGGGCCGGCCACTGACCGTGACCTACGCCGATGTCTTCACTGGCGATGCGCTGCCGCAATCCTCCGCCGTCACCGTCAAGTTCAAGCGCGATGTCAGCGGCAAGGTCACCAGCCTGCGCTTCGGCGAGAGCCGTGCCTACGACGTCGAATTCCGCCGCGCCGACGGCTGAGCCCACTCCCAAAACTCACCACGAAAGCCGCTCAGGGGCGGCCGGACAAACTCAACAAGGGGTCCATAAAAATGCGTGATACCAACCGGAAGTTCCGCCAATTGCTGACCGGGGGCACCGCCGCCCTCGGCCTGACCATCGCCTTCGCCCAACCCGCCATGGCGCAAGACGTTGGACCTGCCGACGAAGCCAGCGAAAGCGGCCCGGCCATCGTCGTCACCGGATCGCGCATCGACCGCAAGGGCTTCGACGCACCGACGCCCACCACGGTCGTCGGTGAAACCGAACTGCGCCTTGGCGCCCGCCCCAGCATCGCGCAGGTGCTGAACGACCTTCCGCAGTTCCGCGCCACGCAGACACCGGCCAGCACGGTGGCCAACACCAACTCCAGCGCGTCTGCCATGGATCTTCGTGGCCTGGGCGTCACCCGCACGCTGACGCTGCTGAACAACCGCCGCTTCACCGGTTCGGCCGACCTCAACACTATTCCGCAGGGTCTGGTAAAGCGCGTCGATGTCGTCACCGGTGGCGCCTCTGCCGCATGGGGTTCGGGCGCGATCGGCGGCGTGGTGAACATCATCCTCGACGACGAGCTTGAGGGGCTGACCATCGGCGCCCAGAATGGCATTTCCACGCGCGGCGACGGCTATCGCTACAGCTTCGACGGCACTTTCGGCACCAAGTTCGCTGGCGGCCGCGGCCACTTCATGATCGGCGCCGAATACCAGAACGACGAAGGCATTCTCGATCGCAACTCGCGCAAGAACGTCGGCAGCTCCAACTTGTTCTCGCCCGTCGGCGGCGATCACGACTATATCCTGGTGCGCGACGTCAACGCATCCAACACCAGCCTTGGCGGCCTGATCACCTCCGGCACGCTGAAGGGCCAGACCTTCAATGCGGACGGCAGCTTGCGCGCCTTCCAGTACGGCAGCCAGATCAGCGGCACCACCATGGTCGGCGGCGAAGGCGTTGCTACCAACGACGAATACGCCCTCACCAACCCCTACCAGCGCGTGAACTCCTACGCCCGCGCCAGCTTCGAAGTGGGTGACGCTACGTTCTGGGCAGACGGCAGCTACAGCCGCATCTGGGCCAGCTATCCGTTCTACGCGGAAAGCGGCACTTACACGATCTCGGCCGCCAACCCCTACCTGTCTGACACGATCCGCAGCCAGCTTGCCGCCGCTGGCGAAAGCAGCATCAAGGTCGGCCGCGTGTTTGAGGATTATGGCTACCGTACCTTCGACTACTACCGCCAGAACGTGGAAGGCGCGATCGGCGTGGACGGCAGCTTTGCCGACGGCAAATGGCGCTACAGCGCCTATTACAGCCACGGCGAAATGCGCAACATGCAGAGCTACCACAACCAGATCACCGGCACGAACCTGACCAACGCGCTGGATGCGGTGACCGATTCCAGCGGCAACATCGTCTGCCGCGTGGCGCTGACCGATCCGAACACCGCCTGTGCCCCGCTGAACATCCTGGGCACCGGCACCGCCAGCCAGGCGGCGATCGACTACGTGTTCGGCAACACGGCCCGCGCCGTCTACACCACCAAGCTGGACACCACCGGCGCCAGCCTGCGCGGCGATCCGTTCTCCACTTGGGCGGGCCCGGTCTCGATCGCGGTCGGCGCCGAAGCGCGCTGGGAAGAACAAGTGACCAGCGGCCTTGACGCCATCTCGGCCGCGAAGGGCTTCAGCCGCTTCAACTTCTCCCCCCTCAACGGCGGGTTCAACGTGCAGGAAGCGTTCGGCGAAGTGGCCGTGCCGCTGCTCGACCAGCCGTTCAGCAAGATCGACGTCAACGGCGCGGCCCGCTACAGCCACTACAGCACCAGCGGCGGCATCTGGTCATGGAAGCTGGGCCTGACCGACCGTATCTTCGACAACCTGCTGCTGCGCGTATCGCGTTCGCGGGACATTCGTTCGGGCAGCCTGAGCGAACTGTTCACCACCACCACGACCAGCTTCTCCACCGTGGCGGAGAACGGCAACACTTACTCGGTCACCCGCTACGGCGGCGGCAACGCGAACCTGAAGCCTGAGATCGGCAGCACCCTGACCCTGGGCGCCGTGTTCACGCCCACCTTCCTGCGCGGCTTCAACCTCTCGGTCGATTACTACAACATCAAGCTGCGCGACGCGATCACTTCACTGGCCGCGCAAGACATCGTTACCGGGTGCGACAACGGCAACACCTCGCTCTGCACCCAGATCGTGCGTGACAGCGCAGGCGCGCCGACCACGATCTACACCACCTATATCAACCTGGCCGAGTACAAGACCAAGGGCGTGGATATCGAAGCCACGTACCAGTTCCCGATGAGCAGGATCGCATCGAACCTGGGCGGTAGCCTGCGCCTGCGCGGCCTGGCCACATACGTGCCCAAGGTGATGATCAACGACGGCACCACCACTGTGGACCGCGCGGGCGACGTGGGCGACAACGTCAGCTTCGGCACCCCGCACTGGCGCGCCAGCGGCATCGTCACTTACACCAGCGACGCGTTCTCGCTCGACACCCGCGTACGCTATGTCGGCGGCGGCAAGTTCAACCATGCGCTGGACATTGCCAACAACGACATTTCCGCCCGCGTCTACGTGGACCTTGGCGCATCGGTGAATGTCGACAAGTTCACGATCTTCGCCAACGTCAACAACCTGTTCGATCGCGATCCGCCGCTGACCACCTACGGCGCGATCCATTACGACACGATCGGCCGCTACTTCTCGCTGGGCGCAAAGGTCCGCTTCTGATCTACCCCATCAGAGCGTAAGGGATGGCGGCCTGTAATGGGTCGCCATTTCCTTTTGGGGGTCGCGAAACCTACGATATCCTCATAAATCCCCGTCGCCTCCGCGAAGGCGGGGGTCCCGCTTTTCTGGCGGCACAACGCAGCGGTGAAGAAAAAAGCGGGATCCCCGCCTTCGCGGGGATGACGAGGTTGGAAACTGGGAGGTCAGGCGGATATCCGCGCTTGGCGCTCCCCCCGCCCACGTCTAGAACCTGCCCCACGATGAACTTGCGCCATATCGAAGTCTTCCACGCGGTCTACACCACCGGATCGGTCAGCGCGGCGGCTCGGTTGCTGCATGTCTCGCAGCCGGCGGTCACCAGCCTGCTGCGCCACGCCGAAAGCGTGCTGGGCTTTCCGCTGTTCGAACGGTCGCGCGGGCGACTTGTCCCCACCGCCGACGCCCACGACCTTTACGAGCAGGCCGACGCCATTCAGGACAAGGTCCGCCAAATGCGCGAGACTGCGCGCAACATGCGGCATGGCCGCGGCACGACGCTGCGGCTCTCCACCCTGCCCTCGCTAGGCATGGAACTGCTTCCCGAAGCGCTGGCCGGCTACCTGGCGAACCATCCCGGCGTCTCGATCGAATTGCACACGATCCATCACGACGACATGGCCGCCAAACTGCGTGAGCGGGAAACCGACGTAGTAATCTGCTACTCCCCGCCCCGCGATGCCCTGCTGGCGAGCACACCGATCGGCGCGGGCGAGATGGTCGCCTATTTCCGCGAGGCAGACTTTCCGGACGCCCCCGAACGACTACCGCTCTCAGCGCTGGCGGGCCAGCCCTATATCTCCACCTCCGAAAGCGGCCCACAAGGCCGCGCCGTGGCGGAAGAACTGGCCCGCCAAGCGATCGAACCCGATCCCGTGGGCGCATCCCGCACGTTCTTCGTCGCCGCCGCCATGGCGCGCGCGGGACTGGGCTCCACGGTGGTCGACCTGCACACGGCGCTGGCCATGCGCGCCCCGGGAATGGCACTGCGCCCGCTAGACCCGCCGCAGCCTTACCAGATCCACGCGGCCTATCTGGAAGCGCGCCCGCCCTCACGCCTCGCACTTGATTTCCTGGACCACCTGCGAGACCGCCTGAAAGACCATAAGTGAAGGTTATGGATCGGCCCTGCATCGCGATGATTCAAAGCAGCGGGCCCATGCTACTGCACCGTCACAGACAGACGGAAAGCGAATTTCATGATCCCCGGCCCCTTCCTCCTCTACATCGGCGACAAGCGTAACCCCCTGGACATCAAGACCTCTCGCGGGCTGGCAACATTCCGGCGAGAGGATTGCATCGGCGAACTGCGCGAGGCGGACAACCCGCTGACGCTCGGCCTGCCGCGCCTGGACGTGGCGGAGGCAGCCGCCAAGGGCGCGCGAGCGCTGGTGCTGGGCATCGCCACCAGCGGCGGGAGGCTGGAGGAAGCGATGATCCCCCACGTCCTCGCCGCGCTGGATGCCGGGCTTCACGTCGTTTCCGGCCTGCACCAGCATCTCTCCAGCGATCCGCGCATACGCGAACGGGCCGATGCCTTGGGCCGCCAGTTGATTGACGTGCGCGCTGCACCGGCGAACCTCAAGGTCGGCACGGGCACGCAGCGTCCCGGCCGCCGCATCCTGACAGTCGGCACCGATTGCGCTGTGGGCAAGATGTACACCTCGCTCCACCTCACCGACGCTCTGCGCGCACGCCGCATTCCTGCTCGCTTCCGCGCCACCGGCCAGACCGGCGTGCTGATCGCTGGCGAAGGCGTGGTAATCGACAGTGTGATCGCAGACTTCATCTCGGGCGCTGCCGAAGCACTCTCACCCGCGCGAGAGGATGATATGTGGGACGTGATCGAGGGGCAGGGCTCACTGTTCAACCCCTCTTTCGCCGGCGTCTCGCTCGGCCTGCTGCACGGCGCGCAGGCGCAGGCCCTGGTGATGTGCCACGATCCTTCGCGCCCGCACATGCGCGGCCTGCCGCATATGGGGGTGCCCGATGTGGCGGCCTGTATCGAGGAAAACCTGCGTTGCGCGCGCCTCACCAGCCCCGACGCGCAGTTCATCGGCGTCTCGATTAACGGATCGGGCCTCGATCCAGCCGAGGCGGAGGGCTTGCGCGGCCGGATCGCGGCCCAGACCGGGCTGCCCTGCGTCGATCCGGTAGTCACCGGCATGGACGCCGTGGTGGATCGGCTGGTCGAGCGTTTCCCCGCCAGCGCAAACTGACGTGAACCGGCGCCTCTCGGCCGAAATCGCGCACCACGCCCTCGCGCGTCCCTTCGCCATCGCGCGGGGCACGCGGGAGGCGATCGACCTGGTGCGCGTAACCGTCGCGCAGGACGGTCATATCGGCCGGGGCGAAGGCGCGCCTAATGCCCGCTACGGCGAGTTCGCGCCCGATATCCTCCGCCAGATCGAGGCGATGGCCCCGCACGTTGCGGCCGGTATCGGGCGGGAGGAATTGCTGGATGCAATGCCGCCCGGTTCGGCCCGCAATGCCATCGACTGCGCGCTGTGGGACCTGGAGGCGAAGCTCTCCGGCGTGTCCGTAGACGACAAGCTGGGCACAACGCCGCCGGTTCTGGTCACCGCCGTCACCGTCGGCATCGCGACGCCTGCCGCCATGGCGGAACGCGCCCGCTCGCTGGTTCTTGCCCACGGGGCCCATGGCCCGGCGCCGTTGTTGAAGATCAAGCTGGACGCGCACGATGTGGAACAACGCGTGGCGGCGATCCGCGCCGCCGCGCCCGGCGCAGTCCTGATCGCAGACGCCAACGAGAGCTGGGACATGGCGTTGCTCAAGCGCGCGCTTCCCGCGTTGGCCGCCGCGCGCGTCGAACTGCTCGAACAACCGCTCCCCGCCGATCAAGACGATACGCTGGAGGGCTTTCGCTCTCCCGTCCCGCTCTCAGCCGACGAATCGGCACATATCGCGGCCGACGTCGCCCGGCTGCGGCGGCGCTATTCCTATGTCACCATCAAGCTCGATAAGTCCGGTGGCTTGACCGGCGCATTGGAACTGGCCGAAGCCGCCCGCGCGGCAGGCATGGGGGTGATGACCGGGTGCATGCTCTGCTCCTCGCTCTCGATCGCGGCGGCGTGGCCGCTGGCGGCGCAAAGCCGCTTTGTCGATCTGGACGGCCCGCTCTGGCTGGCAAGCGACCTGCCAGGCGGCTGTCATGTCGATCAGGGTCTGCTGCATGCCCCGCTCGGACTGGGTTGGGGGCGCCCCTGAACCATCGACTTTCGATGTATTGGTTCTGAAAGGTCATCGAACCGACTTGGCAGCTGGGCAATAGTGTTCTGCTGACGAAAGAACCTTGCCGAACAGCCAAGTCCAGACAAGACTGACAAATATCTCGTCATTCCCGCGAAGGCGGGGATCCCGCTTGTTCTTGGCGGCGAGGTAACAAGGAAGCAGGGCCTCCGCCTTCGCGGGGGCGATGGCGTATTGGGCAACCCGCGCGATCTACACGCGTCGTGGCAGAAAGGGGCAGAACAGATGGCCACCAATCAGGACATGCCCGCAACGCGGCCGCTGAAGATCTTCGCACTCGACCCCCAATTCACCACTTTCCCCGGCAACAAGACTTCGATCGATGTCGATTTCGAACCGCTCGGGCCCGGCCCGGAAGGGGACCGTGTGGTCGTCGTCGATTACGACGGCGGCAACGACTGCACCTACCAGCCCTGCAATCTGGACGATTCCTCGGTACTGATGCAGGGCGGCCTTGCCCATTCGGAGGCCAATCCGCAGTTTCACCAGCAGATGGTCTATGCCGTGACGATGCGCACCGTGCGCACTTTCGACAAGGCGCTGGGCCGCCGGCTGAAACTCTATCGCGACCGGACGAAGCCCAAGCTGAAACTGGTGCCCCATGCCTTCGTTGGCGCCAATGCCTTCTACGATCCCGCGCTCCACGCCGTGCTGTTCGGCTATTTCCGCGCCGATCCGCAGGATCCCGGCGCAAATCTGCCCAATCAAGTGATCTTCACCTGCCTTTCGCACGACATCATCGTCCATGAAGTGACCCATGCGCTGATCCACCGCCTGCGCCCGCATTTCCTGGAACCGACCAATCCGGACATCCTGGCCTTTCACGAGGGCTTTTCAGATCTGGTAGCGCTGTTCCAGCACTTCACTTATCCGGTGACGCTGCGCGCGCTGGTGCGGCAGGCGCGGGGCGATGTGGGCGCGGATTCGATCCTGAACCAGATCGCCGTGCAGTTCGGGCAAGCCACACGCACCGGCAACGCGCTACGCTCCGCCATGCGTGCGCCGGACATCAAGCTCTCGCCCGACATCGCCGAACCGCACGCGCGCGGCGGCGTGCTGCTGGCGGCCGTGTTCGATGCCTTCAAGGCCGCTTACCTGGAGGCAACCGGCCCGCTCGTCCGGCTGGCGACCGGCGGCACCGGCATCCTCCCGGCGGGCGAACTCCACCCGGAACTGGTGGACGAACTGGCGAAGGCCGCCGCCCGCATCGCCGATGAGACGCTGACGATGATCGTGCGCGCTTTCGATTACATGCCGCCGATGGACATGACCTTCGGCGATTTCCTGCGTGCCACGGTCACTTCGCACGCTGCCGTCGCACCGGACGATCGGCTTGGCCTGCGCGCCGCGCTGATCGAGGCATTTCGCGCCCGCGCCATTTACCCCGAAGGCGTGCTGTCGCTGTCCGAAGGCTCCGTCACCTGGCCGGAAGCCGATCCCGCGCTGACGCCGATCGACTTGACCGACGCGCTGGACTGGTTCCATTACGACGCCGTCTATTCCAGCCTCGATCCGATGCGCCGCACGCGGTCGCGCGGTCAGGCGGACAGTTCCGAACATGTGCGGGATACCCGCTACGAAGACCTTCAGACAAAGGCGGCCAAGGCAATCCACGCCTATGCCGATACCGCCAAAGTACGCGCCGAACTGGAGCTGCACCCCAAGCTGACGGTGGCAGTGCGCAGCTTCCACCGCGTCGCCCGCGTCAGCCAGGACGGGCGCATCCTGAACGAGATCGTCTTCCGCCTGGAGCAGCAAGACACCGATGCGGCCGCCGATCCGCGCTTCGGCGGCTTGCCCCTGCGCGGCGGATGCACGGTGATCGCCAGCGCCGACGGGCGGATCCGCTATGTCATTGGCAAGCGCCTGCCGGAAAGCGATGCGGCTGACGATCCCGGCGCGCGGCGCGTGGCTGCCATCGCCGGTTTCGTGGAGCAAAGCGATCTGGCCGATCCGATGAGCACGTATCGCGATCCCCTGAAAGTACCGAACCGCATGATGGCCCGCGCCAATCTGCGCGCGCTCCACGCGGGAGAGAGCTGATGGACAAGATCACCGTATCGATGTTCAACGTCGGCTTCGGGGATTGTTTCCTTGTCTCCATTCCAGTCGGTAACGAGGTTCGCCGGATCCTGTTCGACTGCGGCCGGCACAAGGGCGGGAAGGCGGAAAACCAGAAACTGGCGGACCGCGTGATCGCCGCTGCCACCGATGCTGACGGAACCGCGCGAATTGACCTGGTGGTCGGCACACATCGCCACAAGGATCACGTCAGCGGCTTCGCTTCCACCGGCTGGGACAAGGTCCAAGTCGGCGAAGTGTGGATGCCTTGGACCGAAAACCCGCGCGATCCCGCTGCGCGCGGGCTGGCGGAGCGGCAGGTGCGCAGCGCCGCGCTCGCCAAGCTGGCGCTAGCCCCCGCGCTTGCGGGCGCATCGGCGCGCGATAGGGGCGCCTTGGCGGCCGCCAATGCCATGCTTGCGCTGGCGCTGAGCAATGAGGCGGCGATGGACACGCTCTATTCGGGCTTCGCGGGAAATCCGGTGCGGCGCTACCTTCCCGACCCCGATGAGCCCGCCGAACCGCTGGGCCTTGCGGGCTGCCCCGGGCTGCGCCTCCACATCATGGGCCCATCGCGCGATGCCGCCACGCTGGCGGTGATGGACCCGCCCCGCGCCGAAACCTTCCGCCGCCTTGCCTTGGCCCAAAGCAATGCGGAGACGGACAAGCTCGCCCCCTTCCCCTCGCAGCTACGGCTCGATCCCGCCACGCTGCCCGCCGCCCAGCGCAAAGCCTTCACCGCGCGCCTGTCGGACAAGGACAAGGCGACGATCCGGGGTCTGTCGCAGGATGTAGACCTTGTCGGACTGGCGGCGGAGATCGATGCGGCGATCAACAACACCAGCCTGGTCATCATGATCGAGATCGGCAGCGCCCGCCTGCTGTTCTGCGCGGACGCGCAATGGGGGAACTGGAAGTCAATCCTGGCCGACGCGCACTGGTGCGATCTGATCGGGCAGACCACCTTCCTGAAGGTGGGCCATCATGCCAGCCACAACGCATCGCCGGTCACGCTGATCGACAAGCTGCTGCCCAAAGACATTCCGGCAATGGTCTCGGTCGACCCTACGGCTTATTCCAACGTGCCGTACCAAGGCCTGCTCGACGAAATGGAAGGGCCGCGCAAAATGGGCGTCGTACGCAGCGATCTGCCGGATCAGGCACAAGCAGCAAGCGCGGACGTGCAAAGCGCCGATGCAGATGTGATCATTATGGAAGTGCCGTTCTGAAGCGCAAGCTCACCCGCTCTCCCGGCAGACAGGCAAGTCGAAGGAATTGGATCGGTTGACCCGATGCGGTCGGATCAACCATTCTTATTGGGCTTATCGCGGGAAAGACAAGGCTTCGAAGCCGCAAGGGCCGCTGCATGCCGGCGCATAAGCCGAATACGTCGCCACAACCGCCTTTTCCGCAAGGCTGGTCTGCGCGGCATTCGCACGTTCGGCCGAGGTGGAATTCGGCATCGCCAGCAAAGCCAGCGCGCCGCCGACAAGGCGGGCAACGATCATCAGGCACTCTTCCCGTAAGATTATTTATCTCTTGTTTGGACAGCCTATAACGATTCGCGAAGCAAGGCGAGCCAAATTTTACGCAATAATCATACACAGCCAGTCGTTTGATCTTACGGCCAAAAACGGATCCAGACGCCGTTAGACGGCCGGAAGGTCCCCCTTTGCCGGCGGCAACTGCCGGGCGATATCGGCCACCAGAGCACGCAGCCAACGATGGGCCGGATCGTGACGGTAACGAACGTGCCATGCCACTTCGACGGGGAAAGTGCCTAGGTCGACCGGAGCGGCAAGTACCTTCACGCGTGGATCGTGGGAAAGCCGGCGGCAGATGTGCTGGGGCAGTGTGGCGATATGATCGGTAACTGCAACCATCTCCGCCACCGCGAAGAAATTGGTGACGGATATGGCTACGTCCCGCGTCAGGTTTTGCTGCGCCAGCGCCTGGAACAAGCCAGCCCGCATCCGACCCGGGGGCACGACGTTGACATGGCGCAGCCGCTCAAACTGCTCCCGCGTCAGGGTATCGCCGATCTCGGGGTGGTCGGCCCTGACGACGCAAGCCAGCCCTTCATCCATCAGATGCTGCACCACCAGATTGTCCGGCGGATCCACGATCCGCCCCAGCACCATCGCCGTGGTGCCGGACGTGACGCCGGTTTCCGCCAGATCGTTGCCATAAGGCGTAAGGCGCAATTTCACGCCCGGGGCAACCTGCTGGAGCCGGGCAACGATCAACGGCACCAGCACGAATTCGACATAGCCGTTCGGCGCGATCGTGAAGAGCCGGTCTGCATGGGCGGGATCAAAATCCTGCTGACCCAGCACTGCGTCATCCAGCTTCGCCAATGCCTCTGCTATACCGGGTGCGAGTTCTAGCGCGATCGGCGTGGGTTGGATGCCGTATCGCTCGCGGATGAAAAGGGGATCCTGCAACATGGTGCGGAGCCGGGCCAGCGCGTTGGACAAAGCCGGCTGCGTCATGCCCAGCCGCTCCGCCGCGCGCGTGACGCTACGCTCCTCCATCAGGGCAACGAAGATCGGCAGCAGGTTGAGATCGTAGCGCATCACTTATGCTGTCATGGATATATCTTAAATCATAGAAATAAAGTTCTGGAATATGTTCGGGAAGCGCATTGTGAGGACGTCCGAAAGGATACCAACGAACGGAGGCTTTCATGACCAAGGGAAAATTGCTCGTCATCGGTTCCAACGCCACCCGGATCGAAATCCAGGGCGGTGGTTGGGGAGCAACCGGCCAATATCTCAATGAAACCGTGGTGCCCGCCATGGCTGCTATCGAAGCGGGCTATGACGTCGTGCTGGCAACGCCCGATGGCACCAAGCCGCATATCGACCCTGCCTCGGATTCTGCTGATCATTTCGATGGGGATCAGGCAGCCTATTCTCGCGCCAAGGCCTTCTGGGCCGAACACCCGGCGATGAACACCGTCCACACGCTGCGCTCGGTGATCGAGGAAGGGCTCGATGACTATGCCGGCGTCTTCGTTCCCGGCGGGCAGGCCCCGGTCGTGGATCTGATGCAGGATGCCGATCTGGGCGAAATCCTGCGCCACTTTCATGAAGCGGCCAAGCCGACTGCACTGCTCTGCCACGGCCCGATCGCGGTTGCCGCCGCCATGCCCCATGCCCGCGAATTCCGGGCGGCGCTGATCGCGGGCGATGCCGGCAAAGCAGCGGAATGGGCCGAGGGCTGGCCATATGCCGGTTACCGGATGACCGTCTTCTCCGCATCCGAAGAGAAGGTGGTGGAGGACCACATCCTGCACGCCAAGATGTACTTCACCATGCCCGAAGCGCTGCGTACGGCGGGCGGTGAGGTGGTCACCACCGATATCGACTTTGCGCCGCACGTCATCGTCGATCGCGAACTGATCACGGGCCAGAATCCCCGGTCCGACCATCCGATCGCGGCGAAGCTGATCGAAGCTCTCGACCGATCGCTAACTGAAGCATGAGAACCCGGATGACCGGCGGGGCGCTTCGTCCGCAACCCGCCGGTCGCCCCCCAACAAAAGGGAACAACCAGATGTCCACCCATGTGAAGATCGTGGCGATCCTTGTCGCCCTGCCCGGCAAGGAAGCTGCGCTGCGCGCGCTGCTGGACGGCATGCTCACCCCCAGCCGCGCGGAAGCGGGCAACCTGCGTTATGACTTGTGGCAGGATCAGGCCGACCCCGGCCGCTTCGTGCTGGACGAACTCTATATCGACAACGATGCCATCGCCGCGCACCGGGCGACGGCGCATTTCCAAAATTATCTCTCGACCATCGGCGATCTTGCGGAGAGAACCGCCTGCGTGCTCGATCCCGTCGCGGTCGCCTGACGAAAGGAAACGGACAATGGTTTTGAAGGATATCCTGCCCGGCAAGCTGGGTTTCGGTGCCGCGCCGCTTGGCAACATGTTCCGTGACATTCCGGAAGAGGAAGCGCTGGCGACCGTGGAGGCCGCGTGGAACGACGGCATCCGCTATTACGACAACGCCCCCTTCTACGGCGCCGGGCTGGCCGAAATCCGCATGGGCGAAGCCTTGGCCGGCCGCCCGCGCAGCGACTATGTGATCAGCACCAAGGTCGGCCGCGTCATTCTGGACGAACTGGAAGACGTAAGCGCCCGCGCGCAGGGTGAGAAGGCTGGCGTCTTCGCGCACGGCCGCGCCAACCGGGTGGTCAACGACTACAGCCATGACGCAACGCTGCGATCGATCGAAGGCAGCCTGGAACGCCTGCGCACCGATCATATCGAAATCGTCTTCGTCCACGATCTGGCGCGCGATTTCTGGGGTGACGAATGGATTTCCCGTTTCGAGGAAGCACGCACCGGCGCATTCCGCGCGCTGGACCGGTTGCGCGATGAGGGCGTGATCAAGGCCTGGGGTCTGGGCGTCAATCTGTGCGAGCCGATCGAGACGCTGCTGGACCTTCAGGAACCGCGCCCGGATGCGTTCTTGCTGGCGGGTCGCTACACCCTCCTCGATCACGACCGCGCGCTTCAACGGGTGATGCCGAAAGTGGCAGAGCGTGGCCTTGGGGTCGTGGTGGGCGGCCCTTACAGTTCGGGCGCGCTGGTGGGTGGCCCCAATTTCGAATATGCCCCCGCCACGCCCCAGATCCTCGACAAGGTGGCGCGTATCAAGGCCATCGCCGATCGCCATGGCATCAGCATGAAGGCCGCCGGGCTGCAATTCTCGCTGGCCAATCCGGCCGTGGCCGCGGTGATCCCGGGCGCCAGCCGGCCCAGCCGCATTGCCGAAGACAGCGCCGCGCTAACCGAAGTAATTCCCGCCGATTTCTGGCATGAACTGCGCGCGGCCGGGCTGGTCAACCCAGCGGCGCCGCTGCCGATCGCGGGCTGACAGGAAACCGAACAAGCTGCCGCACCGGAAGACGGACCTCTTCCGGTGCGGCAGCTTAGAACTGTTCGGACAATCGCACCGCGCCTTCGGGCACTGCATAGCCGGGGATTTCCCAAGCGACATCGTGAACCACCGGATGCGGCGGCAAACTGCGGCGGCGAAACAGGTTCATTCGCCATTCCCACCGTTCTGCCGAGAAATTCCAGTGCTTTTTCGGCACGAATTCGGCCAGCGCCCAAAGCCACGGATGCATGCCGTAATGCACTTTGGCATCGGGGCTTGCCGGAACGTAAGGTCCAGGGGCGAGACCCAGGACTTGCGCCAGCCGGTCGGGATCGAGCAGCAGGCCCGCCTTTTCCGCCTCGGCCGCCATCCAGGCGAGTGGGTACTTGGAAATCCCGCTCTCCGCCTCCGGCCAACCGCCGCCGACATCGCAATGGGTGCCGGGAAACCAGACCTCCCGAATGTCACGCCGCGGATCTTCGCGAAACCAGTTGACGCGGAAGAACCCGCGCCGCTCATCCAGCGCCTTGGCATGGCGAACGATTGCCACGTGCGGATTGAAACGGGTGTAGGGGATGGTGAGCGGGCTGCCGACCCAGCCGACGGAGTTGACGGTGTCCCACACACCCAGGAAATGCACCGGGCAATCGCGCGCCGAGATCGTCCCCTTGAAGTCGCGCGCCAGTTGTTCGCGGGCCTTGTATTCGGCACCGGGTTTCGCGCGCGCCATGGCCCAGAGCATCTTTACGGCATAGGGGACCAGAGGGTCATTCCCGCGCATCGCCAGGCCATAGCAATAGAGCATCGCCGCCACCACGCGGGCGGTGTAGGCGCCCCGGCTGAAACCGAAGATGAAAACGCGGTCTCCGGGCCGGTAAGTGTCGGCCAGGTAGCGGTAGGTGTCGGCAATGTCGTCCTGAAGACCGTAGCCGAATGCCAGGCCCGCGACCTGCCCCAGCCACCGCCCCGTGCGGGTTCCCGCCCCCGTCGGGGCGCGGGTGCCGATGCCAGGGTGATAGTAGACCGCCTGCCTAGCCTCATCCTTCACCAACGCGTGAAAGAGTTTGATGACGCTGGTGCGGTCTTGCGAGAACTGGTTCGAAGTACCGTCGCAACAGATGACGATATTGCGGCCGGTGTCGTGCTGCCCCTGTTCGTCCGCCATCCGGCTCCCCCGACAAATAGACCAGGCGAATAGGTTGCCTTTATTCGGCGCGGAGTGCCAGCGTGTAGAAACGCGTGTCCACTGCCATGCGCGGAAAACTGGCCGGCAAGTCCGCTACGTCGATCAGGCGAAAGCCGTGCTTTTCGTAAAAGCGATGCGCGGCGAGGAAGCGGTCCGTCGTGCCGAGAAAGACCTCCCGCATCCCCGCCGCGCGCGAGCATTCAAGCAGCCGGGTCAGAAGACCCAGGGCGACACCGAATTCCCTGCCCCGGAATTCGGCCGTGACGAACATCTTGCGCAAAGCCCCGATTTTGCCCCCATCGGCGCTGTACCCGATATCCTTCATGGCGATCGTGCCGACGATCCGGCCCTGATGTTCCGCGACAAGGAATTCGCCCGAACCGGCCTGGTAGAAGGCCGGAATCGCGCGAAGATCAGGCTGATCGTCTGCCGTGATGGCAAGGCCGAATTCCTCCCGCTGGATCGGGAGGATCACGTCGACAACACCCTGTTCGTCCGCAGGAACGAAGGGCCGGATCACAAGGCTGCTCATGCCCGCCGGGTTAGAGCGTTTTCTAATCAGGTGGAATCACCTGATTAGAAAACGCGTTAAAATAAAAATCTGGAGCGCCAACCGATGCAATCGAATCGGCAACCGCTCCGAAGTTGGGATCGGATCGGCGCAAGGCTGCGATTCGATCCCAACCCGCTACGCTACCTTGAGGAATCCGCTTCCGGCTTCACATTGGCATCCTCTGCCGAAACGAAGCCATCGTGATTGGCATCGTGGCGCAGGAACATCGCCCAGCCAGACGCGTCGAACTCAGCATGAGTGATGCCGCCCGACTTGTCGCTGTCCAGCACGCCGAAGCGCACTTCGGCCTGGCGCATCTGGCGGGTGCGTTCTTCCTCACGAGAGGCAGCGGGCTCGGTCAGCAATTCCTTTTCCAGCCGCTCGCGATAGTCGCCCACATATTCGTCGTGGGAGAGAACGCCGTCGTGGTTCCGGTCCATTCTCGCGAATTCAGCGTCACGACCGCGCTGATATTCTTCCTTGCTCACCTTTCCGTCGCCGTCGAGGTCCTGTTCCTTGATGAAGGTTGCGCGGTCGTGAGAGGCGGCGTGGGCAGTGCCGAAAGCGGCCAGCGAAGCGGCCAAGGCGAGGGCAATCTTGGTAGTGGCGTTGGTCATGGTTTTTCTCATTCGCTAACGGAATAGGTCAGGGCGTAGGTGTAGCTGCGGGCCGGATCGCTGCCGGCCGCATTCACGCGGTGGCGGGTCATGGCAAAGTAGAGCCCAGGCTGCGGCGCGGTGATGCTGAAGCGGCCTTGCGCGTCACTGGTGATCAGCGGCAGCCGGCGGTTTTCCACCTCACCCGGCCGGGCTTCCTCTACTTCCACATCGGCGTTGGCGAGCGGCTTGCCGTTGAACAGCACCTGGAATTCGGCCGGTTTCCCGGCGCGTATCTGGTCGGGGTGGGTGATCGCGCGGTATTCGATGCCCTTACCGGTGGGCGCCAGCGCGGCCTGCGTCGGCGTGCCACGGCTAACGTAAGCTTCCGCCTTGGTCAGGCTTTGCATGTCCACTGGAGTGACCCCGGCGGGAAGCGGACGGCGCGGGTCGATGAATTCCCATTCGCCATCGATCAGCGCGGCCTTCGCCACGCGGCCCTGCCGTTCGCCGCTGCTGATCCGATAGGTGCCATCGGCGGGCGTCGGCACTTCCAAAAGCGCAAGGTCGCGCAGCATCACGGGCTTCAGCGCCACGGCCTGCCCATCGGGACCGACCACCTGATAGGCGTCAGACGGCATGGCGATCGCAGGCACGAAAACGTGCTCGCTGAAGGCAGCCTCCACCGTCACGTGATCGCGCCCGTCCAGCGTGAAACCATTGGGCAGCAAATAGGGCGAATGCGCCAGAGCCGGCGCCGCAGCAAGCGCGGGCAAGACGCCTCCGGCGAGCGTCAGCGCAAGGCGGAATCGGTTGGAACGAGTCATGAAATCCATCCCCTGAAAAGCGAATGCGCGGCTCGTCTCACAAACTCTATTGCGAATCAATAGCAGTAAGATAAATGAGCGGCGTCGGTGTGTTGGGGGACGCGCCGGGGCTCCTCACTTTCGGCGGGAATTGCGCGCAATGCGCCTATTCCGGCCTCTTCTTATTGCTATTGCCTCGCATTCGTGGAAAGGAATCAATGATGGATAAGGGTCTGCTGACAGGAACGAGCAAGGCGAGCATCGGCTGGGCCGCTGCTGCCCTGATGCTCGCACTCCCCTGCGCCCCGGCCTTGGCGCAATCGGCTGATGCCTCGAAGGGTGATTCCGTCCGTCTCGGCAGCTTCCCAGTCAAGGCGGATGCGCCAACGGACGACGCCGACGCCGATCACAGCAGCACCGGCAAGCCGCGCGTCCTTACCACCACCACGACGGCGGAAACCCTGCGCGAACGCATGGTGGACAGCCTTTCGGACTACGCGCGCCGCGTCGATGCCGGCGTGAACTTCAATCCGAACAACAATTCGATCAACATTCGCGGGCTCGATTCGAACCGCGTGCTGACCACGATCGACGGCATCCGCACCCCTTGGCTGGACGATGGTGCGCGCGGCGTACAGGGCGGCATCGCCTCGTTCGACTTCAACTCGCTCAGCGCGATCGACGTGGTGAAAAGCGCCGATTCCAGCTTCTTCGGCACCGGAGCCCTTTCCGGCACGCTGGCGCTGCGCACGCTCGATCCGGAAGACCTCTTGGTGGACGGCAAGACCCAGGCCGGCCTTGGCAAGGTTACGTATGACAGCGCCAGCGACAGCATCTACCTGAACCAGGCAGCGGCCGTGCGTAGCAAGGACACACTGATCCTGATCCAGGGCGGCTACCAAAATGGCAACCAGACGAAGAACCAGGGCAACACCGGCGGTACCGGCTCCACGCGCACCGATCCGAACCCGGCCAGTTACGACCAGCTGAACCTGCTGGTGAAGTTGCATCAGTACCTGCCTGGCGGCCACAAGCTGGGTCTGACCGGCGAAATCTTCTCACGCGATTACAACGAGAACACGCTGACCAGCGTTGGGTCGACTTACTCGACCTACCTCACCGACGAGAAGACCAAACGCAAGCGCATCTCCGGCAGCTACGACTATCAGGGCGAAGGCGGCACGATCCGCGAGGCACACCTTGTCGGCTACTGGCAGCGCAGCAACCTGCAAACCTACACCGACGGCACCCGCAAGACCGCGCCGATCGGCCAGTACATTCGCGACAGCGACCTTCAGGTGGAAATGTACGGCCTGAACGGCAACATCACCGCGGACTTCCAGACCGGCCCGATTTCACACGCGGTAACGGTGGCGGGCGAAGCCTATCGCACCAACACCAGCCAATACGCCGCCGGGCAGGACAACTGCACCGCCGCGATCTATTCCTGCTCGTTCCTTCACGTGAACCAGTCGGATATGCCCACCGTCCACGGCACCGACCTGGGCCTCGTCATCCAGGACCGCATCGGCTTCGGCGCGGCGGACTGGCTGCACGTGACGCCGGGCATCCGCTACGATTATTATCGCCGTTCGCCGCAGGACACGCCCACCTACACCGAAAATGCCGCCTATGAGGGCCTGCCCGCGAAGTCTTCGGACACGCACTGGTCGCCAAAGGTCTTGGTGGAGGCGCAAGTGCTGTCGAAGCTGACGCTCTACGGCCAGTATTCGCAGGCCTTCCGCGCGCCGTCCGCCACCGAGCTTTACCTGACCTACGGCGGCACCGGCAGCTATGTCAGCATCGGCAATCCGGACCTGAAGCCCGAAACCAGCAAGGGTTACGAATTCGGCGCCCGCTTCGGGGACGACAAGCGAGGCCTGCGCGTTGCTTATTACCACAACAACTATCGCAACTTCATCGATACGGTAACAACCACGGCCGCCGCCGCCGGTCTTTCGGGAAGCTATCCCTTCGGCGTGTTCAGGTACATGAACCTCGACCGCGTGCGCATCTACGGCATCGAGGCGAGCGGGAACTGGGAATTCTCGAAGAACTGGCGGACCTGGGCCTCTGTCGCCTATGCCAACGGCAAGAATACCGAGGACGACTACCACCTGAACTCGATCCCGCCGCTGCGCGCGGTGCTGGGCGTCGGCTATAGTCACGAAAACTTCGGGCTGGACCTGTCCGGCACGGTGGCAGCAGCCCGGAACAAGGTGGAAAATCCGGCGTCCGACCTCAACAAGACACCTAGCTATGGCATCATCGATGCAACCGCATGGATCCGTCCCGCGTTCGCGGAGGGCTTGCGCATTCAGGTCGGTGTCTACAACCTGCTGGACAAGACCTACTACAATGCGCTCGACCTGCCGGACAGCGGCAGCATCGGCAAGTTGTTCTATTCCCAGCCCGGCCGCACGGTAAAGGCGACCGCGTTGATTTCGTTCTAAATTCCGTACTGAAAGGCCCGCCCAGGATCATGACTCAATCTGCTGACAACGCGCTGGCACCGACGCTGGTTCAATCGCTCCGCGCCGGTACGCACGATATGCATGATCGCCTAGACAAGGCGATCATGGCCGCAGATCCGTTCTCCAGCCTGCCGGGCTACACCCGCTTCGTAGAGATGCAGTACCTGTTCCACCGGGACATCGCTGCACTCTACGATAGCGAGGCACTGCAATATGTCCTGCCGGGCCTTGCCGAAAGGCAGCGGCTGGACCTGATCGCGGCGGACCTTGCCGATCTGGGCGGCAAGCCTCCTGTCGCCGACCGGGCCCCGGCTTTCGAGCCGGGCTCGACGGTCGACGTGCCCACCGCGCTCGGCTGGCTCTATGTGGCCGAAGGATCGAACATGGGCGCGGCCCTGCTGCGCAAGGAAGCGGCCAAGATCGGCCTTTCCGACCACCACGGCGCGCGCCACCTCGCCCCGGCACCGGAAGGCCCTGCGGCACACTGGCGGGCGTTCGTGGCGGGGCTGGATGCCGCGCAGCTTACGGACGAGGAAGAGGAACGCGCCGTGGCGGGTGCCAGGGCCGCTTTCGAACGCGTCCGGGCGCTGGCCGATGCCCGCTTCGCCTGAGCGGACCGACACGACCGACGACCTGCTCAAACGCGGGCGGGTGGCGCGCATGGCCTGGCTCACGCTGGGCCTCGCGCTGGTCGGCGTGGGTATTATCGGGATCTTCGTCCCGCTGCTGCCCACGACCGACTTCATGATCCTGGCGCTGCCTTGCTTCGCCCGGTCTTCCCCGCGACTGGAAGCCTGGCTGCTCAACCACCCTCGCTTCGGCCCCAGCTTGCGCGCGTGGAGAGCCGAGCGGGCAATCCCGCGCCACGCCAAGATTGCCTCCTGGATCGGCATGACCATTGGCTTCACCTCATTCTGTTTGCTGGCGCGGCCAAGCCTAATGCTGGCAATTCCGGTCGCCGCAGTCTTGTTGGGCTGCGCGATCTGGGTAGGCCGGCGGCGCGAGCCAGGGCAATTGGCTGCCAAAGCGGAAGCGGAAAACGCCTGAGTGGCAGCCAGCTTCGCTCCCATCGGCGCACTGCTTTTCTCCGCTTTGGCGGTAGAATCTCAGGCGGCAGAATCGTGGAAATGCGGATAGTCACCACCTGACTGACGGCCTATCAAAGCGACGATATGAAATGTCAGACTGATCGGCCGCGCGCCCGGTACAACACGCTGTTTTTCTGGCAGAAGGTTCGCACCACACGCGGATCGCGTAAGGCTGGCCGCATGCGAAGATTCTTTCTGGCACTGCTAGCCATCGCCGTTGCCGCCCCGGCAGCGGCCGACCCCGGCAAAGTTGCCCTGACTTTCGATGATCTGCCGGCCCTCACGCTCTTTTCGGATCAGCGCTGGGTAAACGATCTCAATCATCGGTTGCTGGCGGGATTGAAACGGCACCACCTTCCCGCAACCGGCTTCGTTAATGAGGGCAAGCTTGACGAAATCGTGCGCGCCCAGCAGATCGCCAACCTTGAAAAGTGGCTGAATGCCGGCATGGACCTCGGCAACCATACTTTCAGCCATGAATCCCCAAATCAGATCGGCGGCAGCGCCTATATTGCAGACATCGCCAAAGGCGAACCGGTAATACGGGCGCTTCTGGCAAAGCATCATGAACCATTACTGTGGTTCCGGCACCCCTATCTTGAAACTGGCTATCCCGAAGCAGTGAAGCGACAGATCGATACCTGGCTGGCCGGCCACGGTTACCGAATCGCCCCGGTTACGATCGATGCCGACGACTGGGAGTTTGCCGAGCCTTACGAAGATGCTCTGTCCCAGCATGACAACGCCCGAAGCCAGCGGATCCGCCGCCAGTATCTAGAGTACACCGAACGGACGATCGGCTGGTATCAGAAAGCATCCGACGCGGTGTTCGGGCGGCAGATCGCCTTTGTTATGCTGTTGCACGACACCCGCCTCAATGCCGATTGCATCGATGACCTTGCCGCAATTCTGAAGCGCCGTAATCTGCGGGGAGTGAGCCTGCCGGAAGCCATGAAGGATCCCGCCTACCTTACCCGCGACCCCTATGTCGGTCCGGATGGTATCGACTGGATGGAACGGTGGTCAGACGAATTGCACAAGCCCCTGCCCTGGGCCAGTTGGCAGGATCCGCCTGCCCAGATTGTGCAGGAATATGACCGCACCAACAATGACCGACACTGATCGGAAGAGCTCCCGGCGATACTAGAGTATCCGTGATAATCAAGCCAACGATTGGGCCCAGCATCGATCGGCCTTGAGCAGTGCGTTTGCGGTGACGATGAGCTTTCGCATGACGGCAGT
>OUNM010388819.1_pt1 | contig 26825 bp, 16 predicted proteins | sample 1769961 | NCBI WGS metagenome assembly OUNM01 (sample SAMEA3914820, study PRJEB12502) | metagenome | biome: forest; material: soil | place: USA | collected 2012-03-12 | depth 0.3 m | reverse complement strand
CGGAGAGGTCGCCTTTTGTCGCAGAAACCTGGTTGGGCGTTGCCTGGATTGAGTTTGGTGCGCCCGCCGAGGCAAGCGAGGAATTCACGTTTAATTTTTATTTGCTGGGTGCGCCCAGGCAATGCGCGTGTGGCATGCAATCTGGACCACTGTGCTGTGCTGACAAAACGCCGCCGACTGGGGGGTGCCGAGTTGCTGTGCAGCGCTGAGTGCTGAGTGCTGAGTGCCGTGTGCTGTGCGTGAACCGTCTGAAGATCGAGGAGGACTCGATCGACTTTGATACGTTTTTGGACAGCCGGGTCCCTGTCAGGAACGAGCAACAAGGTCAAGAAATCAGTACCTGGCCACACCTCGACCGAATGGGTTTGGCGACTGCAGAATGGTTGAAAGGAGGATAGCGAGGTGGTGGCACGCAGGCTGCGGGCCGCGACCAGGCAGTTAAAGAAACGAAGGCGGGGAGTGGCGCCCGAGAGACTTGCACCGTGTGAGCAGGAAGGGGAGGGGGGGGTTGGTGCGAGGTGGGGCTCGGGGTGGAGCAGGAAAACGCGCTAGCACTGGCGGCCTGCACGATGCTGCAGCTGATTCTGAGCTCAGTCCTCGGGGGCTTCGTGAATTGGGAGACGAACAAGACAGGGTTAAGGGGCGACGGCAGAGTGCCTTTCCCGCGTTTTGCGGATGTGATTAGTAGTAGCTGGGACGAAATGCTGTCTTTTTCCAAGTCACTACGATCTTCAACTTGCTGCTGTGCAATGGCCGATGTCAGGTGACCCGGCAAGGCGTGGGCCTGGAAAGCAGGGATGGTAGTGACGGTGGGCCGCCCTTCCCTTCAGGTTTCCCTTGCCTGGGGCCGCTTCACCTCTTCTCTCGCGAACTTGGCACAGTCTCCACCCGTGATGGCGACACTGTGTCAGGGAAACCAGTGCGGCACCGGAGATTGGCGGGAAGGATCAAGCTGTGGCCAGTGCAAACAACCTTGCCAGCGCTCAGGGAAGGAGACGTGTGGGGGAGATGGGAACCGCGTTTGGCTTCCCCGGCTTTGCGTTTCCATTTCCCAAATGTTCCATTCTTAGACGGACTCGACAAACAACGCGAAGCGGATGGGGGATAGCCCGATGGACCGCCTAATTGCTGCGCGTAATGCTTCCGGCAGGATAGCGCTGCGTCTGACCTGACAAAGACAACCTGTCCCCTCCCGGCGGCCAAGCCAAGTGGTGGGCGACAGTGCATCGGGGGGGGGGAGGGCAGAGGGCTTCCAGCGGGTCGCTGAAGTTCGACTCGGGCGGAATTGGCATGCTGGGCCTCTTGTCTGCAGGGACGGCATCTTGCGCCAGCACGCGCGCCTCTCCGCCTCTCACATCCCCATCCCGCCGCCCCGCGAGGCTTCCGAGTCCCATGCAGGCAACGACACAAGGATGTTTGACGGGCCGGTGCCACTACGAGCCCGCCGTCCAATGAAGGGCCCTGGGGATTATCTCGCTCTCATCAGACAGGCACCTAGAACTATCGAATTCAGGTGTCTTTCCCCACCACCTCTGGCGGGGGGCGTTGGCAACGAGACCTCGCAACAGAACAGCAGCGGGCCGCCTCGTTTTTGCGGCGCACTAATATCTCCAGCTGCAACCCGCTCCGAAGCACATGCGTGTGTCCAGCTTCCCGGATCGATAATACAACTGAAATTATGACCTGCGCAGAGCGCTTGGGCTGAAGCAGCCGAAAGGGGCATCTCACCGCGGATGCCCTGAGTCTGAGTCCAGCCGCCGCTCTGAGCGCAGTTCCGGCGGGGAAGAAGACCAACAGCACACGGCGCGTCTACACTCCGTTATTGTGCGACCGGCTGACAGGAAGAGGAGAGTCACGAGTAGGACGAACCTCGGCCGACGATATCCCACAACAATGCAGCCACGGAGGTTGGATTCGACAGTCGCCACCAGCAGCGCTGGACGGGACGGGGCCGGTTCGCTGGTCTGTGGAAAATGGCGTCGTCGTGCCGCCTCCCCACCCCCTGGGTGCTGACTGGGGCCTGTCGCCGCGCACTGGCTCGCATCGCGTGCAAGGGTGCAAGAAGCGGGGGTGGCCGATAGCGTGTGTGTGATGGCAAGCAAGCAGGGTTTGCCTGCACCAACAGCGCGATGCGTGGAAAAGGGGGACTTGGACGACGGCCGGGGCAGCCCACCGAGCGAACGGCGGACCCCCTCGAACGGCGAGACAGTGCCGAATCGATTTTCTCGAGATACTGTGGATGGTATTTTAGGTAATGCACGGGAGGCAGGATGGGTCCGGAATGCACGGATGCCCGCAGCGGGAGAGCTGGGGCGGGAAACACACGGACAGCGAGCTTCTCAGGAGACGGAGACGATGGTTGGGCGGCAGGCGGAAATGCTCCCTCTCTCCCTGCTGTGTTCAGTGCAGAATACTGTGTAAACGGTGTATAAAAGTACGGTATAAGTCGGGACGGATACTGTTACATAGGTAGTAGGGAATTCAGGTCCGGGATCCAGTATCCATGATGATGGGAGTCCCAGCCAGCTTCGGTTCATAAAAAAATCCAAAGAGGACAAGCCCGTCGCCGAGGCAGCTGGACCACCTCGAACTTCTCCTTACGGAAGCAAGCTCTCCTCTGATTCGCCAGCTCGTGCGCCGAGCAGAACACGACATCCGAGCCCACTTCTGCTGACGGGCGTCTGAATGATTGGACGACAGCAGCCGGCAAATGCACGCTTGGAGGCGGCTGGCAGCATGCAGGGCCTGGCTGGTCTCCTGGTCTTGGTTTGGACTTGGTCTGGTCTTGGAGGCAAACTGCAAATCCCCTTGCTGCCGCCAACCGCTTGCACACCGATGGCAGTTGTTCAGACCGCTGTCGCCGAGTCCAATAGATGCGATCATGCTTGATGACAGAATGCTTGGATATTGGATTGCTCGAATGACTCGGCGCCTCTGCGTCTTCTTTCGCGGAATCCGAAGGGTCAGGCACGTCCTGGCCTTGGGAGCAACAATCGCCGCGGGAAGGCTTTGAGAGTGTGTGGAACGCCAAATGCGGACGCTTGAGTAAGGTGCCTGGTGGTTTGCTGTCCAGCTGAGCCAGCTAAAATCAAGTGCCGTGAGGGTTGGTAGTTCACGAGTCGACTCTGCCGAACAATGGGAGAATCGAACACGGACCTGATCCAGACAGAACGTGTGCATTGTCTTGGTGACCCGAGGGAGACGGCGGGTTTGGGGTCGCCATGGGGTCGCCTGCATTGCCCACCCAGCCCGGGGCTGCTGCGCCTGAATTGGACATTGCCCGCGCGTCCTGGATGAAATGCGTGCAGATGAGCGGCCCCAAGAATTCAGAAATGGAGCGGAAGGTGAGGTGGTTTTTATGAGTGATCGACCTGGTGCCCTTCTCCCGAGTGCCCGACGCTTGCGGCCTTCTTGATGGTCGCTGCCGAGGGAGCGCAGTGGCGTTGTAATTCCAGTTCAATCCAGCCCAGAAGACGGGTTGCTTTTCCGCTGGCGCTGGCGCTGGCGCTGGCGCTGGTGCAACGGCGGACGGCGGCCTGGGCGCCTAACTCCAGGCCAAGCCCCCGTCGACAGGTGCGGGGCCCTTCGCCTCCTCCCCCGCCAAGACCACCCATTGCGGCCAAACCCTGGTCTCCCGACGCCATCTGAAACGGTTTCTGTCAGAAAGCGTGAATCGACTTACGACGCAGGACGGCCTCTGCTCCAGGCTGCGGCAAGCGGTTGACTCGCACCAGCAGACCAGACCAGGCCGGTGGAGCAGCAGAAGTGAGGAACTGCCAATTGCCTGTTACTTGTCGCATTGCCGGATCCATGCCCAATCGTCCGATTCTGGGGCCTTGGGGGGGTCCTGGCTGCGGTGTCGTCCATCTCCCCAAACTCTTCCCGTTTCCCTCTGTGACCTCTTGAGACGGACAGGATATCCTCTCTCTAATAATATCGGCGCGCTGGTTCGAGGGCTAGGACCTCCGTTTCTTTGGCTGGGTTTCGTCGTCCTCTCGCTTTCTCTTCCGCTCTTTTCGTGATTTTCCGCTAGGATCGTCCGTCGAGCGTCGTCCTCGATGTCTTGATACGCCCGGGCGGCTCTTCACATCTTCGCTTCTTCGAGACACCTTCTTTTTAATCAACCCATTCGCCAATTCGTTCTTTTCTTCCTCCGCGGCGCCGGGGTTGCCGGTCGATCTCGCCTTTTTTTCACGCATCGCGAGCGGGAGAAATACATTCATACCGACGCTGGTCGTCAGTCGCTAGGAGCCGAGAGGCATTCTCAGGGGAGGGATTGGACAGGATCAGGCCGACACCATGGTCAACAAGATTCAGCTGGTCTACGTGGCCACCGATGGCCTTTTCCTGCTCATGGGCGTCTTCATCCTCGCCTTCTCCATCATCGTCAACAATATCAAGGATGAGGTTCCGGTAAACGGGAGACAGGCCGCCAGGAACCTCTTGTATCAAGGGTTTCCGCTAACAGGTCAGTACCAATCCGCTCGGCTCACCGTCTAGAAGGCCTGGGAGGGGGAACTGCTGCTAACGACCACCCAGCGGGAATCGTCAACGCCGTCTTCATCTTCGTCACCTTCGTCGTTTCTCTTCCCGGTCTCGCAACATCATCTCGCAAGTGGCTCAAGCTCTCCGGCTACATGGCCGTGGTCTGCGGCGTCTTCAGCATGATTCTCGGCCTGTACATCTGGATCTTGACCCTCAAGTCAAGAGGCGACTTCGAGGTCCTCTTTGGCATCCAGTCGGACACGGTCAAGAGCATGATGCAAAGAGAAGTCCGTCTCCCCCTCACCCCACCTTCCACCACCTACCACACACACCTAGCTAACCTCTTTGAAATAGTTTCAATGCTGCGGCTACCGCAACAGCACCTCGCCCGCCTTCGTCACCGACGCCGTATGCCCCAGCAAGGCCGCCTCGGCCATCATGCGCGGCTGCGCGACCCCCATCTCGTCCTTCGCCAACGTCTTCCTCGACAACATCTTCACCTCGCTCTTCGGCATCGTCGCCATCGACGCCGTGTTTGTCATGGCCACCGTGTGCCTGGTCAAGGACCGCAAGGAGCGCGAGCGGTTCCGCCATATCGATGAGAAGAACGGGATGGGGAGGATCTAGAGGGGGTCAGGCTGTGTGTCCCGTGTCTGTGTGGTTGTGGGGATAGGGATGGGAGGGTTGTTGGAGGGTATTGGACTGGTTAGGCGGGCGAACATCAGCTGAATGGAGAGCTGTGGGCTGGTTGTGTTGTTTGGGGTTGTTCGGGGGTGGTTGCTGAGGTGGGATGGAACTGCCTGGTATTCTGAGCGTGGAGCAGCCCCCCTGCATCGTTGCTGGCACTCTTTGCCACGTTCTCTGGATATAGAGCGTGTTTTTATTTTCCGGATCTGTATATACAGTGTGATAAAACCCGCCACCTGGAATGGACCGTTATTTGTCTGAGAGATGGCCGTTGTGATGCCCCTGAGTCGATTCCCGCAAACCACATGTATTCATTCTGCCAGGCTTAGGCATAGCTGAGCCATCGCACATATTTCGCTGGTTCAATGTTCAGCGTGCTCATCACAATGTCAAGCTGGGTATAATTCATTCGAACAAATGCTTGTATGACTGGATAACAAAATAAAAATTCAAGCTCGAGGCTCGTCCTGCCTACTACTCGTTGGGTCTGGCCCCTGAGGCGACCTTCTTTCTGTCGCCGAGGAAGGACCTGCCAGTCCCGCCTCCAGGTCTTCTCTGTGGTCTCTGTTTACAGGCGCTGCCCAGCTCGTGGACCTCGTCCCTGCAGAGTCCGACGGCCCTGGTGGCCTCGGCTTGCTCCCCCACCATTTCAGCCCAAGTAAGTTGCGCGCCGCCCCTTGAATCCCGCCAGACGTTTTCCGGCCCGTTTTTCTCCTCGCCGTAAAGCCCGGAAAGCCAGTCGACTTGCGCCGTTTCCTAAAATCTCTCCTAGGAGCCCCGATGAGCGGCTCTGCTTCTCCGGACGCCTCGCCGTTCGAAGGGAGCGGCTGAGAGTCAACAGTCCCTCGTCTCGTAAACGGAAATCCTGATAACTTTCTGTTGGCGGGCAGTGTAGTCGATCGTCGTCTGCTGAATGCGGGGGATGCCGGTTCTAATGTGTTGCGATCCTCCAGTTCGCCCCAAATCTCGCTGCATTCCTCTGTCCATCGGGACGAAGTTGTCCTCGTAGAGCGGGTCATGGTGCTTTGTCTCCGTGACGGAGGACCGGGGACCATGGAACCCTCGGGGGACCCAGGTGGTGAAAAGGTATGATAAGTGGATTGTGTCGCTGATGCGCTCTCCCCCTGGTCAAGGAGAGCGGAGCGCAGCGAAACCTCCTCGCCCTCCTCCTCGCCGTCTGTGTCCTCGACGAGGCCTAGGCCGGGCGCCAGCGACGACTGGCCAACGCCAGGTGTGTGCTGCTCGTCACTGAGGCGCCATGACAGTGCGAGGACGCCAGAGAGGAGGATGACGGTTCCGAGGGCGATGAGGCATGCGCGTAGGGGGTTGATGAGGTCGGTTTGGCGGAAGTAGATCAGCCCGTCGAGAATCGCGATGATGTTATAAATGCAGAATATTAGGGGGTATAAAACCGAAGTCGAGACCAGTTTCAGGCCCCGGTGCAGGTAGTAGAGTTGCGTGAGAGCGAGGGTGACAAGCCCCAGCACGAGCATCCAAGATTGCCAGTGGCCGAACTGGTTGTCGCCGTCCGCGATCGTCCTGACGATCAGCTCAACGGCTGACTTGGCCACCAAGAGGGAGTGGGCCGAGAGAATGCCGCTGATGCACCCGTACGAGAAGCCTCGCACGAGGCGGAACCGCGGATCCTGCATCAGTGTCGTAACGTGGCTGACGATTTCGGTTGCGACGGCTAGGCCGATGACAAAGACGGCCTGAAACGACATCCAGAGCACGAACGGACGCCTTCCCAGCAGGTCCAGCAGCTCGCTCAGTTTGTGCGCCGGAGACGGGATCGCGCCAAAGATGGCGATCAGGACGGCGCCGCCACAAACAAGCAATGTCCCCCATAGCGACCACCTTGTGAAGGGCTCGCCGAGTATGAGCGTGGCGCATATCGAGTTGAACACCAAGCCCGAGGCCTGCAATGTCGACAGCACCGGCAGCGGGAGCATGGAGATCTGAACCGAACTGCCGATCACGTTCGCCATGATGAACATGCCCATTCCCAGCTGCCACCTCCTCCTGCGGTATGGCGGGCGCCTGACATCGTAGGGCGCCTTTTCGTCTTCGAGGATGTGCGACTTTCGTTGGAGAGTAAGGCCCAGGCTCTGCACGCTTGTAGACATGAGGCCGACGACGATGCCGAGCTGTAGGATGCCGCCTCCATGTTAGCTCGACTTCAAAGACCCCAGGCGGATCGACGCCACACTTGGACATACAGCTATGCTCCCGCCGGGAGACAGGCCGCCTATGAGCCCCATGGCAGTCGGAGCGGGAGGCGCGAGGCGGCCACCTATTGTAATTGCATGGAGGGATAGAGAATGACGGGTGGTTTGTGGCTTGCGGTGCGGGATACGGTCATCGGTTGATCGGCGAAGTAAGTCGGGGATCGATGGCGACGACGATGACACAGACAGACCTCAGCCTGACTCGCCGCCCTCGTTCCTGGCTTTGGTCGGGTTGTTGCTTTCGTATCGCCGTGCAGGTTGGAAACGGACGAAACCCGTCAGCGTTCAAAAAAACAAAAAAGCACTGCGCGCGCGTCGAGCTCGAAAGGGTGAGTGTTCGTCGGGTCCTCGGGACCATGTGCTTGCGGCCTGCTCGCTGTTGCTGCTGCTGCGATCACGGGGCACGGCCAGCCGTCCTGTTCTGGGGAAGAGGCCCTGAAAGCGGCCCTAGACGCGGCCCGCGACAGCACACCGGGTGCGGCACAAGTGTGAGACAGGGGGGACCACAGGGCCGCTCTTCAATTGCCGTCGCAAATGGTCAGAGATGGCCGCCGAAAGGGGTGTGCTGGCTGTTGTAGAGACGGAATGGCGGGAGAAATGATGCAGACGAAACGTGAGACCGCCCTGGGCTGGGCCTAGGTCTTGTCTGCGACCCCTGGCAACGCTGGCATCGTATTGTGAACGTCTGTCTGACACCAGCCAGCAGGGCAGCCAAGCCCGAGCTGCGGTGTCGTGTCGAGTCAATGCACTGGGGACCAGGGCCCCACCGGCTGCAAGCGCTTGAGCGGTGGAGAGCGCATCATAGCACAGCCACACATTATGGACTGCTAGCTGTGGCTAGAAACCGGATCCATTCTCGGCAGGTGGGGTCAGCTGTGGCGGCTGCTCGCACCCAGGGCGGATTGCTGCTGTCAGCCCGCGCCATGCCAAGCCGCCCGCAGCACGGCATCATCCACTTTCGAGGAGCTGCGTCGGTGCTGTTGGTCGACATCTCCAGAACACCGCAAGCAACACTTCAGACAAGACACATTCTGGGTTTCGGGAGCCTCCGATTGCCACAGCGCCGATATTCTAGAATCAACTCCGTCTCCCTGCGAAGCCGACTGACTACCCGTACAATTATTGCCCTCAAGCTTGCCCCAGCTTCACCACCTCCACCACCACCCACGCTGCCTCCTCCACTCCGCTCAACAACCACCCGTTCAAGATGTCACAAATCCACTCCTTGTCCGACGACCAGGTACGCCGATATCAGTTATTCCGAGCCCAGCGACAGCTTGCGCTCGCCCTGCGCTCTCCCCTCGGAGGGACCGCCTCCTCGCTAACCCTTCTTCCCAGGTCGGACAAGAGCTGCGCAAGATGACGGCCTTCATCAAGCAGGAAGCGACCGAGAAGGCACGCGAGATTGAGATCAAGGCGGACGAGGAGTTCTCCATCGAAAAGTCCAAGCTCGTGCGGCAGGAGACGGACGCCATCGACACGGCCTACCAGAAGAAGTTCAAGCAGGCGACCATGTCGCAGCAGATCACGCGGTCGACCGTGGCCAACAAGACGCGGCTGCGCGTGCTGGGCGCGCGCCAGGAGCTGCTGGACGACATCTTCGCCGCCGCCGAGAAGCGCCTCGGCGACGCCGCCCGCGATAAGGCCCGCTACGAGGCCACGCTCAAGGGCCTGGTCCTCGAGGGCCTCTACGCCATGAACGAGCCCGAGGTGCAGATCCGCGCGCGCAAGGCCGACTACGCCCTCGTGCGCAAGGCTATCGAGGCCGCGGCTGCTGAGTACAAGGAGAAGACCGGCAAGCCGGTGGAAGCCAAGCTCGATGAGGAGAATAACCTGCCGGATGGGAGGTAAGGACAGCACTGCCGTTGCATTGGTTTTGGCCTGTGAGGGATTGCTAACCTGGCGTTTTGCTGCAGCACTGGCGGAGTGGTGATTGTGAGCGGGAGCGGCAAGATCGACATCAACAATACCTTTGAGGCTAGGTTGGAGCTGCTCAAAGACAGCGCCCTGCCAGCCATGCGCAAGGCCCTGTTCGGCGAGAACCCCAACCGCAAGTTCCACGACTGAGGCCGCCGCATGCAACAGCAACGCCTTAGGGAGGGGTTAGTCATTTTGCGAGGAATGGGGTTCACGCATGAGAGCATGTTTTTTTGGCCATGAACTTTATTATATCATTGTGAGTTTGAGGCAGGCCGTGCCGAGCCGAGCCGAGTCAAGCGCCAAGGGGGGTATCTCTAGAGGTAATGTATGTATGATACAGGATCGAGGGGGATTCCGGCGAGAGAGACAGGAGGGGGTGAAGAGAGAATTCAGAATAACATGCACACCACAGCTGCCGCCTCAGCTCTCTTGCCCACTCCCCTGTCGAGCGTTCTGCGAAGGTGGCTCCTTCTTGAAGAACCTCTTCATAAACTCCTGCTGCTTCGGCCGCTCAATCTCATCCTCGGTGGCGGCCTGAAGCCCGAATATGTTCTCTTTAGGCTGCGGCCGCGTCCGCACCACATGCTGCAGCTTGCGCTCAAAGTCGCGAAGCTGGACGCGGACCTCCAACCGCGACATGTAAGCTGCGCCCTGCTCGTGAATGTTGGACCACATGACCTTGATCCTCTGTGACAGCTCGTCGACCTCGGCGTTGAACTGCTTGACCGCCTCCGGGCTGGCGTCCCCGGCCGGCGGCGATGCGTCTCCCACCGCGACGCTGAGCATCTCTGAGAGCGCCAGCAGTTCGAAATAGTCTGTGTTCGTGCGGTCTATGATGAACTCATCGGCTTGGTCAAGTCGGTCAATGACCGATCGGACACTGAAGGTCGCTTCCGGCGTGGAAAAGGCGCGCCGGGGGTCGTCAAAGACGAATACCAAGGCTAGCCTCCGCCGCAGCTCGACTAGCCTCGGATGGAGGAGTGGGATGGACGAGACGGCGTTCCAGCGGAGGGTTGCCTCCTGCGTGTGGTGGTAGAGGGAGTCTACTACATCTCCGCACTGAGAAAGGAGAAAAGTATGTCAGGTTGTCTGCACATGCCTAGTGACTCGGGGAGGGGATCTTACAAAATTGTCCCAGAACCTGGGGGGGACAGCTCGTACGACTTCAAGCAATGCGTCTTGGTAGTCTGTCGCGACGGCCTGGTCCTCACGTACTATGTTGTCGACGCTGAGGCGCAGGAGGATGCCCAAAGTTCGGGTGAGCGTCTGAAGCTTCAAAGCATGCGCGGTTCCTGCCAGAATGCGAAGGACGGTTTGGAGACGAGGCCGGTCATGCTCCGGACAAGGTGCACCGGTTGCCGAGCTTCCACTTGGTTGGGGACCCGCGGCAAGCGCTCGATCTGTGGCTCCTAGATCCCGAAATAGGCCGTCAACGACTTGCTCGTCCACAAGTCGCCCGATCTGGAGTGGGCAGACGCCGAGAAGCCGGATATATTCTTCTCGGAGTTTCCTCGACTGCTCGTGGCGCACCTCAGACAGAACCCATTGGAAGATCCCGTCGGGCAAGTTCTGCGTCCTGGATTGGACTGTGTGGGGCAGCCCGTCCTCGAAGACCTCGGACCTGTGCGTCTTGGGGGCAAGAAAAGCCCAAGCCCCAGTCGCTTCGGATGTGGGAAAGGCCGGGCGAGGAGGCTTGGCTGTACTGGGAGGCTGGCCGAGGCGATCAAAGAAGTACCACTCCTTTCGCGCCTGCGCTGCCTCGGTCCGCTTCACGGCACGCAGCAGCCTGCCATGTCTCCCCTCATCCTGGCTGTCTTCGGGGTCAGATAAGACGCTCAGCATGGTGTCGTGAAGGCTGGCGTGCGCTCTGTCCGACGTCCCACCGGCACGTGCTGTCTGAGACCCCTGGGCCAAGAGGGCGGCCTCGCTCTCCTTGATGGCCTTGTCGGCCTCGGCATGCTTGAGGAGAGTCCGGAGGTCAAACTTGTGCCTGGCGTTAATGGTCAAGGGCGAAGAGTGGAACTCGAGCGCCCGCCGCTTCGCCTTGGGCGTGGCGTAGAGACTGGCCTCCGGCCTGGCTGGTTGACCCGGGACGGCGCTGCCCGAAGGCTTGGAGAACAGGTCCGGGAACTCATCGTCGGAGCTCAAGTCGTCGTCGTCATCGTCCTCGTCGTCAGACCCCCGGATGACGGTGTTGCGGTCTCTGACGGCCGATGTGGGCACCGGCGGAGACGAGGAGAAGAGCGGTGGTGGGGGAGATGGCGAGGGCAGCGACGGCAGGGAGGGCAGCGATGGTGGGGGTGGGGTCGGCGAGGCTGCCGGTGTCGCCCTCCTGGGTCGGGGGCTCTGCGATGATTTCGGTGCCGGCTTAAAAAAGCTGGTGATGTTGCCGTTCCTTGACATGTCGAATCCCGGTCAGCACATCCCCGTCGTCTTTCGTGCCATGTGTGGTTGTTGGTTGGGTGGTATCCCAGTTTCTTGGCGGCTCGACGCGTCGTCTTGATGAGCTAACGTCAACTTCTTGATGAGACCGCGTCAGGCTGGGCGCTCGATTACAGAATACTGCGTATCGTATGGTAATTACCGCCCTGTTACCGTTGCAGCGGGCAGGGGGCAGCCCCCATCGTTCATCCGTCTCGGCGCAGGCCAAGGCGGAAGGGAACAGCACCAAACCGCAAACTCGACATCTGGCTGAAACGGCGCACGGGGCACAGGGCTCGTTTTGCCGCTTTTGCTTCGAAACATCATCGCCTTCGTGGCTCGGTAAGGAGTCGTCCTCGAACTCACATGCTCGCCGACGCTGGTTTCCGTCTTTCGAGGCCCGGCTTTTTCACGGTCTGGACTCCTGGAGCCATTTCTCGATGGATTGACAAGCTTTTGCGAGGGAGTGGGGTTCTGTTCTGCTATCGCCGGATACGGAAAACCCCCAACATGCGTGAGTGTTGAAACTGCACTGGCAGAGCAACCGCCCCACGTCCTTTTGCGTTCTTTTGGGGGCCAGCGGCAGCCTTCAGGCTTGATCCTCTGAAATTGAACCCTAAACTGAACTGGTTCCCATCCATGGATTTGCTGCCCCGGGCTTGGCCACCGAGATCACCATCTTCCGAATGGTTGGCTGTCTGTATTGCCCATGATGACTTCATCGAAGGCGACGACAGGGCTCCTGCTTGCACAGGGAGTCGGTCGTCACGGCGAGCGGGTGACCCGGAGAGCGCACGCATAACGCATAACTCGAGTTGCACCGCTCTTCCCGGGTTGGGCTGAAACCCTGTTGGCAGGTCTCGAAAGGGGGCAATCGTGATCCATGCAGGTCGGCCGCCGATTGGGCGAGACGCAACGGCGTAGTCCCTCCATCCACTGGCATCGCAACCACGCGGAAGCAGTCTGGAATGTCTCACTGGCTCGTCTGGATGATGGCGCTGATGGCATCGCCGACCCCGCCTCTAATCCGCCGCAACCTGCAGAGTTTCTGTGTAATGCTCCGGCGTCGTCGGCGCCGTCGGCGGGGGAGGGGAGACGGAGTGTGCTTCAGGCAGACGGGTTTGGGCAAGCAGGCTCGCAGGCAGGCACCCAGGAACTTTCACTGCATCCTGTATTGCTCCATGATTCTCAAGCATGGCGGAGCGATTCCACATCCGCCATCTCACGTCAACCGCGGACTTCAGCAAGGTCTCGAATACCGACCGATACGGAGGACTGCACTCGGTATCCGCATCACTTGGATGTTGCGAAAGTTCTGCAACGTGGGAGAAGGGTCCCCGACGCGCCGCATCGGCCCCCGGACTTCAGCCAAAACCCGAAAATGGGGCAGATCGATGAAAACTCCCCGGAGGTAGGATTGCTCGCTCCGTCGACGGGATCGCCAACATGCCCAAATTGGACAGTCCCGTCTTGTCTCCGCTGAACACCCCACCTGTTTCCGGCGCCGCGCATGCAAGTGCGACCGGATTCTTCTTCCATCGCGCGGGAGAAGAGAGATCCCGGCGAGGGCGGTCTTCATTCGCAATGGTAGGCTTGGTAAGGGGGCTTCGCTGGGCGCGTGTGTGGCTTTGACGTCAGCGACGGGGACCGCATCTCGATGGTCATCATCGCGGAGTAATTACAATAATCACAGACCAAAGGGTCATTGTCAGCTCGCGCTTCGCACTTGTTCGGATCCTTTGTCGAGGATAGAGGCAAACGAAAAAATACGGAGATCGTTACAGGGTTCGCATGTAACCCTCCCACTCCAGGATCCCCCAAGGCCGCCGTCCACTGCTTCCTGGGAGGGAAGCGGGCTCGGCGGGCTTAGGCGGGCTGGGGGGGCAAAGACCGAACCAACCTGGAAGTGTTTCCAAGACCCAAGCCGAGAGAGACCAAGCGCAAGCAGTGGAGGCCCCACTTGGTGCCGCGACGCCGTAAAATGAGAGCGCTGACCAATTCAGGGACCGGGACACCAGCGGGCTCCCCCCGGTTTTGCAGCGCTGGCCTTTTTTTGTCCATGGGGAAGAGAGGCGTCTCGAAGTCCTGCGTGTGCTGCTGCTGCATCTTTGCCCAAGCACGGATTCGAGTTTCGAACCACCTGCACCCGGGATTCTGAATTCACCCCTTTCCCTCCCCCAGCCCGTCTTCTGCGATCGGCGCCAGGGAGTTTCTCCCAGATAACGTTACGCCTCGCGGGCTTGCTGACTGTGCAAACCTGCCCTCATGCCTTAGCGCGGTTCTCTCGTTCTCGCTCCTTGCAAATTCCCGACCCTTCCGGGCGGCCGCTTGTCGCCAGCAACGCCCTCACGTCAACGCTGTCGCGCATCTGCAAGCACCCGTCCCCATTCCGACCACGACACGACCCTCACGACCTGTCTGAATAGACATCACGAAACGCTTCGCCCTCAACTTTGTACTGGACTCGGCACGCCACTCTGGGGTCCGGTCCCTTCCTGCATCCATTGTCGCAGCTCCCACCCCCTGCATCTTGCGCGCCAGCCGAGACGGCTGAGACGCCTCTCGAGTCTCGATCTCGATTCGCACTCGACACCACGACGACAACGGCGGCGGCGACGACACATTCCGTGCAAAAGTAAACGAGAACACCGCCTTGCTCCCGACTTGATTGTCGACGGAGCCCGAAATTGCAGCGGCCTGGAATAGCGACCGGGCCAAGCTTGGTTAGCCTGGCGGGCAGCTTGGGGTGATCGGGCGCTGCCCGCAATCCCACCACCACCATGGCGTCTCCGGACGGGGAAGCAGGAGATGCCGTTGGGCCAGAGCTCTCGGTGCAGAGGTCTCGATGGGCCACCCGGAAATTGACGGTCAAGAGCAGCTCCATGAAGCGTCTGTCGCTCAGAGGGAGGAAGCACAGGCGGGGGGCCTCAGGCGAGAAGAAGAGGGCATCTGGAGGGACCGACGTCTCCCAGCCGGCCGACAGCGCAAAGGACGACGAGAACAACAACAACGGCGACGCCGAAGAACACCCCGATGGCTCGGGGCCGAGGCAACTATACTTCAACGTACCCCTGCCACGCGAGCTTCAGGACGACGAGGGAAACCCAATACAGCAGTATACGCGCAACAAAATCCGAACCGCCAAATACACCCCTCTCTCCTTCATCCCCAAGAACCTGTTCTTCCAGTTCCAAAACATCGCAAACGTTTTCTTCCTCTTCCTTGTCATCTTAGTTGTGAGTCGTCCCGAGCTCTTTCCCCTCTGTCCGAGCCTGGAGAGCTGACCAAGTGCTCGATCTAGATTTTCCCTATTTTTGGCGGCGTTAATCCCGGGCTCAACGCAGTCCCTTTAATTTTTATTGTTTGCGTCACGGCGATCAAGGACGCCATCGAAGACTACCGACGGACCATCCTCGATAACGAGCTGAACAACGCCCCCGTCCACCGGCTGTTAGGCACGACGAATGTCAACGTGCAGGAGGACAATGTTTCAACGTGGCGGCGGTTCAAGAAGGCCAATTCCCGCTTTTTCGGCTCGATATGGCACTCGATCGAGGGGCTGTGGAAGAAGGATACGAAATCGGCGCACCAGGACTTTGCCGAAGCTGCCGACGCGCGCATGTCCATCGAGACGAGGGTCACGCCGTGGGATCCTTCCATTTCACCAAACGCTCGCCAGTCGGTCAGCTCCCCGCACGAAGAGATCCAGATGACGCCGGTACCGTCGCCCCTGCCCCGTGACCCCGACCACATGCCCGCCATCTCGTCTGCGATGGAGGACGAGGCCTTGCTTCTGCAGAATCTCAAGGGGGACGTCCTCAACGAGCAGATTCCCATCTCCGGCAAGGCAAGGTTCCACAGGGACGCATGGAAAAACCTGGTCGTGGGTGACTTTGTCCGCATCTACAACGACGACGAGCTTCCCGCGGATATCATCATTCTGGCCACCTCAGATCCGGATGGCGCGTGTTACGTCGAGACCAAGAACTTGGACGGCGAAACCAACTTGAAGGTCCGGTCGGCCCTGCGCTGTGGCCGGACGCTGAAGCATGCCCGCGATTGCGAGCGAGCCCAGTTCGTGATCGAGAGTGAGGCGCCCCAGCCGAATCTGTACAAGTACAGCGCCGCTATCAAGTGGCGACAGAGCGTTCCCTGGGATCCCAAAGCCGAGGCCCGAGAGATGTCGGAACCCATCAGCATCGACAATCTGCTTCTGCGCGGTTGCAACCTCCGCAACACAGAGTGGGCTCTCGGCGTTGTCGCTTTCACTGGCCACGACACCAAGATTATGATGAATGCCGGCATCACGCCAAGTAAGCGGGCCCGCATTGCCAGGGAGCTGAATTTCAATGTTATTTGCAACTTTGGAATTCTGCTCATCTTGTGTCTGATCACGGCTTTGGCCAACGGCGTCGCCTGGGGGAAGACGGACGCGTCCCTGGCCTGGTTCGAGTTTGGGTCCATTGGAGGGACTCCCGGCTTGACCGGCTTCATCACCTTCTGGGCCGCCGTCATTGTCTTCCAGAACTTGATTCCCATCTCGCTCTACATCTCGCTTGAGATCGTGAGGACGCTACAGGCATTCTTCATCTACAGCGACATTGGGATGTACTACGATAAGATCGACCAGCCGTGTATCCCCAAGTCCTGGAACATATCCGACGATGTCGGCCAGATCGAGTACATCTTCTCGGACAAGACGGGCACGCTCACGCAGAACGTCATGGAGTTCAAGAAGGCGACCATCAACGGTCAGCCTTATGGCGAAGCCTACACAGAAGCCCAGGCTGGCATGAACAAGAGACTGGGCATCGACGTCGAGCAGGAATCCAAGACGATCCAGGCCGAGATCGCCGAGGCCAAGACCAAGGCGCTTCGTGGGCTTCGGCAGTTGCACGACAACCCGTACCTCCACGACGAAGACTTGACTTTTATCGCCCCCGATTTTGTCGACGACCTTGCCGGTAAGAACGGCCCCGAGCAACAACAAGCGAACGAGCATTTCATGCTGGTGCTCGCTCTCTGCCACACTGTGATTGCCGAGAAACAGCCGGGCGACCCCCCCAAGATTATTTTCAAGGCGCAATCTCCAGACGAGGCAGCGCTGGTGGCCACAGCGCGCGACATGGGTTTCACGGTTCTCGGGTCGTCCAACGACGGCATCAACGTGAACATCATGGGCACCGACCAGCACTTCACCGTGCTCAACACGATCGAGTTCAACTCGAGCAGGAAGAGGATGAGCGCGATCGTCAGGATGCCCGACGGCAGGATCCTGCTTTTCTGCAAGGGCGCGGATAGCATCATCTATGCTCGCCTCAAGAAGGGCGAGCAGGTCGAACTCCGCCAAGAAACGGCCAGGCACCTCGAGATGTTCGCCGTCGAAGGTCTGCGGACACTTTGCATCGCCGAGAAGGAGCTCTCGGAGGAGGAGTACCGGGAGTGGAAACAGGAACACGACGTGGCTGCTACCGCTCTGGAGAACCGCGAGGACAGGCTCGAGGAGGTGGCCGATAAGATTGAGCGGGACCTCACCCTGCTTGGCGGGACCGCCATCGAAGACCGTCTCCAAGACGGCGTTCCGGATACGATCGCCCTGTTGGGCGATGCCGGCATCAAGCTCTGGGTGCTGACGGGCGACAAGGTCGAGACCGCCATCAACATCGGTTTCTCTTGCAACCTGCTGAACAACGACATGGACCTCCTTCGCCTGCAGGTTACTGAAGACGAAGCTGGCTTGTCGACCGAGGAGGAGTACCTTGCGATGGCCGAAGAGCAGCTCGACAATGGCCTGTCCAAGTTCCGCATGACGGGCAGCGACGACGAGCTGAAGAAGGCCAGGAAGGATCACGAGCCCCCTGCCGCCACGCACGCGCTCGTTATCGACGGCTTTACGCTCCGGTGGGCGCTTAGCGACACGCTGAAGCAGAAGTTCTTGCTGCTGTGCAAGCAGTGCAAGTCTGTGCTCTGCTGCCGTGTCAGTCCTGCGCAGAAGGCGGCCGTCGTGGCCATGGTGAAGAACGGCCTTGACGTCATGACGCTTTCCATCGGAGACGGAGCCAACGACGTGGCCATGATCCAGGAGGCGGACGTCGGCGTCGGTATTGCCGGCGTGGAGGGGCGACAGGCCGTCATGTCGTCCGACTACGCCATCGGGCAGTTCCGCTTCTTGCAGAGGCTGGTGCTGGTGCACGGGCGGTGGTCCTACCGGCGCTTGGCAGAGTCGATTAGCAACTTCTTCTACAAGAACATGGTCTGGACGTGGGCCATCTTCTGGTACCAGATTTTCTGCAACTTCGACGTCTCGTACATTTTCGAGTACACATACATCCTCCTATTCAACCTCTTCTTTACGTCGGTCCCGGTTATTCTTATGGGCGTCCTGGACCAGGATGTGAGCGACACTGTCTCGCTGGAGGTGCCCCAACTCTATCGGCGTGGCATTGAACGGAAGGAATGGACTCAAACGAAGTTCTGGTTAGTTTCCCCCCCGGCCTTTCGTTATTTTTGCTTCGGTCCGCTTTTACTGACACGACTCTTGCAGGGCGTACATGATTGACGGCGTCTACCAGTCGATCATGAGCTTCTTCATTCCGTTCATCTTCGTCTCTCTCGCGACCACGGCGGCCGGAAACGGGCTCGACGTTGCGGAGCGCACGCGGCTGGGATGCTATATCGCGCACCCGGCCATCTTCACCATCAACGCTTACATCTTGATCAACACGTACCGATGGGATTGGCTGATGATTCTGGTGGTCATCATCAGCGACGTCTTCATCTTCTTCTGGACCGGCGTGTACACGTCCTTCACGTACGCTGCTGGCTTCTACCAGACGGCGCCCCAGATCTACCAGCAGTTGACTTTCTGGATGTGCCTGATCGTCACGCCGATGGTTTGCCTGCTTCCCCGCATCGTCGTCAAGTGCGTGCAGAAGCAGCGCTTCCCTTACGATGTTGACATCGTCCGGGAGCAGGTCAAGCTGGGCCAGTACCCCGACGCGGACGTGACCGCCTCCGGAACAACCACGCCGATTGAGGGCGCCGAAGGCGCCTCGGCCAAGTCCTCCTCTTCGTCCAAGCTCTCCGGCCGCAGCCGGAAACCCAAGCACACGCAGTACGCCAGCGTGGACGAGGACCGCCGGCCGATCTACCCCCCATCGATTGCCACGCACAACACGCGCACGCAGAACGGCAGCGACGGGACCACGTACATCATGCAGAGCCGGCAGTCGGCGGAGCTGCAGGAGCGCGACGAGATGATCGGCGAGGAGCCGGAGCGCGCGGTCACCCGGCCGTCGATCGACCGCTGCCGCCCCTCGTACGACCGCATCCGCCGGTCCATGGACCGCGTCCGCCCCAGCTTCGAAGCCAGTAACGATTTCACTTCGGCCGCGCGGCTCAGCAGGGTCGAGTCCTCGCACTCGGCCCAGGGTCATCCGGGGCAGCGGCGGTTCAACCTGAATGTGGTGAGGAAGCGCGGCATGTCGGCTTTCTCCAAGAAAAGCATTGACCCGTGATGACGGGGTGGAAGGAGGAGGTGGAAGGGTGCTGTACATACATGGGTTGTTGTTGCTACCCTGACATGACTGGCCCTCGCTGGTGTGGTCTGCTGTTCCTACGGTTTCTTTATTTGTCATCTTTGGTTACCCATCTTGTTAGATATCCCCGATGGAAGTCATGCGGGCGTGCATGAAAACGGAAGTTGCATGATATCCCACATTCACATCCGCGTGCGCAAGGCAGGAGAGGCGGGAGAGGAGGAGGAGGAAGAGGAAGGGGGAAGAAGGCAGAGAGTATCACTGCCACGGCACCGTGTTGTGTCGTGTCGGTTGTTTTGGGTGATGGATGAAAAGCTGTTGGCTCAGGGGGAGGAAACCGGGCGCGGAGCAAGGGCGTCTGAGTGGGCTGTTGGTTCCAAGTTGTCGCTGCTGGTGGTGCCGCTGTCCTCAATCAGTGTCATCGTCGGGTCTCAGCTGGCTTTTTCTTCTTTTTCGTCATGGCACACGGCGTTTCTGGATGGGATGCATTTGCGAAGCTAGGAGGATGTGTTATGTCCCGAAGCGGCTTGAACGTGAACTTGGGTTGTTGCTTGCTGTACAATACAAGAGTCATTTGCGTACAGATCTATCTCGTTCATGGCCGCTCTCCTCCGTCCGGTATTGGTTTTAGTCACGCTCCAGATAACGTTACCCCTGAGATCTGATCTTGACCGCCAAGAGTTGGTGTCTGTGGGCCGCCACCCACGGGTGCGCCGGGGGTGCCTGAACCCCTGTGGCCAGCCCCTGCCTGGACTTGCACTCGCGTGGACACGCCAAAGGTTTCCGGGTTCACGTTAAAGTGGCATGACCTTGAATTGGCGCGACGACTTTCTTCCACTCCCACACCACCTCCCTTCTCGACGGTTTTCAGGCTTGCCGGATCGTGTGGGATATCCAAGGGTGGCGGCAATTGGCGGCGACTAGCAACAATGGCGGCGACAGAAGCACCTCCGGGTCTGCTCGTGCGCCTTGCGCAGCTCTGCACTGCGGTCCAAGACTCGATCGGGTGAGGAGCCATCCTTCATGTGCATACATAGTACGAACGGACAGTAAAGCTAACTGGATCGCGTGGACCAACAGGTACTCCGACCTGCCAGAGTCCACGCGGACGCTCCTCTGGACGCTTCTCTGGACGGGGCTGTGCGCCCTCGCCCTCTTCCACCTCGCTTTCCGCGAGAACAAACAGCCGGTCCGATACAAGGTCCCGTCGCCCAAGAGGCCCGAGACGGTCGAGATACTCGACGAGCCCGCCATCAAGGTGCGCATTTTTGCTTCCAGGCTTCTGGCTTCTCTCGACAGCACACCGGCGCTGCTAACACGTTTCGTGACCAGACCCCAGGCTCGACCGCAATCCAGTGCTATGCCCCTGCCACGGGACAGTTTCTCGGCCTCGTCAACCCCTCGACTACCAACGCCATTGACCGGGCCGTCGAGCAGGCGCAGGCCGCGCAGACCAAATGGGCGGCCACGTCTTTCCGCGAACGCCGAGCCGTCCTCCGTTCCCTGCTCCAATATGTCCTGGACAACCAGGAAGAGATCTGCCGCGTGGCATGCCTCGACAGCGGCAAGACCATGGTGGATGCGCAGCTGGGTGAAGTCCTCGTGACCACCGAGAAGCTCAAGTGGACCATCGAGCACGGCGAGAAAGCCCTGCGCCCGTCGCGGCGCCCGACCAATCTGCTCCTGGCGTACAAGCGCAACACGGTTCATTACGAGCCCCTGGGTGTCGTGGCGGCTCTCGTCAGCTGGAACTACCCCTTCCACAACCTGATCGGCCCCGTCATCAGCGCCCTCTTTGCCGGCAACGCCATCGTGGTGAAGGTCTCGGAGCAGACCGCTTGGAGCTCGTCGTACTTCACCAACATCGCCCGCGGCGCCCTCGTCGCCCACGGGCATGACCCGGCCCTCGTCCAGACCATCGTCTGCTGGCCGCAAACGGCCGGCCACCTTACCTCCCACCCGGACATTAGCCACATTACCTTTATTGGCTCCCGCCCCATCTGCCACAAGGTCGCTGCCTCGGCAGCCAAAGCCCTCATCCCCGTGGTGGCCGAGCTCGGCGGCAAGGACGCCTCTGTCGTGCTCGACTCGGTCCCCAAGCGCGACCTCCCCCGCGTCATCGAGATTCTCATGCGCGGCTCCTTCCAAGCCTCGGGCCAGAACTGCATCGGAATCGAGCGCATCGTCGCGGCTCCCTCCATCTACCCGCGCCTCCTCTCCCTCCTCGAACCCCGCGTGCGCGCCCTCCGCCTCGGCCCTACCGCCGACGTGGGCGCGATGATTTCGGACGCATCATTCTCTCGCCTCGAATCCCTCATCGCCGACGCCGTTCAAGGCGGCGCCCGCCTCCTCGCCGGCGGCGCGCGCTTCAAGCACCCCGACCACCCGGCAGGCCACTACTTCTCCCCCACCCTCCTCGTCGACGTCACCCCCGATATGGCCATCGCCAACGAAGAGTGCTTCGCGCCCATCATGGTGCTGATGTGCGCCCCGGCCGACACGGCGGAAGCCCTCCTGGCCGTCGCCAACGCGCCCGCCTTCGGGCTGGGCAGCTCGGTGTTCGGCTCCGACTCGGACCCGCGCCTGCGCCAGATTGTGCGCGGCCTCCGCGCCGGCATGGTCGCCGTCAACGACTTCGGCGCTACCTACGCCGTGCAGATGCCCTTCGGCGGCGTCGGCGGGTCCGGCTACGGGAGGTTTGCTGGCGAGGAGGGCCTGCGCGGGCTGTGTAATCTCAAGGCCGTGTGTGAGGACCGGCTGGGCTGGTTGGGCGTGCGCACTGCGATCCCGCCGCCGATGCGGTATCCTGTTGCGGATCAGGAGAAGGGGTGGAGGTTTGCGAAAGGGGTGGTCGAGGTTGGGTATGGGATGGGAGTTGCGAGGAAGGTTGGCGGGGTGTTGGGAATATTGAGGAATAGCTAAGTGGGAGAGGTCTGAAAGAGAAAGTAGTGTACAACACCCCTTTCGAAGCCGGGTTAAAGTGGCGCCAGATCATAATATATAGTACCATAATCTATCTACACCAGTCATTGGTGCATCGGAGTGATTTTTGAGGCATGAACATCGTTCGTTTGGAGGAGAGAGTTCCTAGAGAGAACGATTCGTGTCTAGTAGCAACCTTGCATGTTCTATAAGCCGACCTCGAGAGGAACCGCAGCCTCTTGGTTCGCCTCAGACGTATGCTCCGTCACATCACCCAAGCAGAGAGTCAAACGTCCACACCAACACCCATAACACCTCATTGTTGGAAGCATATTCCATTTCCCTACTACTACCAACCACCACATATCTACATGCCACCCCCCAACATAACACACAAAACCACAAAAAGAACCGCGCGCTCCAACACCCGATCCCAACCCAAACCCGACCCTGCTTCATATCCCATCTGGTTGCGTGCAAGAAGCAGACACACCCTCCATCTCGTACCCCGCATTTCTGTGTGTGTGCGCGCGGGTGACCTTCTTCGGAAGAAAACCGTGACTTAAAGAAGGGTATCCCAATCATCCATCCCATCTACTAACTGCCTCAGCCCAGCCCCCCGACCGACGACGCCCCCCTTCTAGAGTGTGCTGCGCCCCCCTCCCAAGTTCCTCTCCCGGACACCCTAGCGAGAGACCAGGAGCTTCCTGTGTGTATATGTACTGGAGAACCAAGCCAAAACAAGAGGGATCAAAAGAGAGAGAAAGTGTGGCGCGAGAGAGAGAAGGAGAAAGGGAGGAGACGAAAAGAGAAGGCGAAACTGATATCCTCCCATCATCCATCAGTCCATCCATCCTTCCATGAGCGGCTGCAGCCCACGGTGTGTCGCCCACCCCCTATTCATCTCCAGCCCCATGATCGATCAAATCCGGCGTCAAAAAATGATAAAAGGAGAAGAAAAAGATGCGGTAAACCCGAACCAAATGGAACGTAATATCAACGCCTTCCCCTCTCTTTGATCAGATGCCACCCACTTCTGATCCTCTTGCCCGTCACCCGCCAAGCTCCATCACTCTTCATGTAAGTAAACCAGAGCGAGGCAAGCGACGCAGAAAAACACCATGCCCGAAAAACCAGCGTGTATGTATATGCATGCATGTCTGCGCCGCCGCCGAAACCTCACCCACCAACCACCCAAGACCAAGCGAACCACGCACGCCTGCATCACAAGCTCATGGTCAACCACTCCCACTCCTGCGGCCCAGCACGATGGCTCCCAGGCCCAGCCAACGGCCTCTGCAAGCTATTGCTGCCAAACCCATTCGCCAAACTCAGACTGCTCGAGCTAGGCTGCATGGACGCCAACCCCGTGCTGGAACCAATCGGCCTCGACACGGCGGCGGCGGCGGCAGCTGCCGCTGCCGCAGTAGCAGCCTCGTTGGAACCCGTGGAGCTCTCCGGGCTGTCAATGTCCATGCTGCTGCTGCTATTGGAGGGGTGCTGCAGCTGCTCGACGACGACGCTCTTGCTGTGACGGCGCTGGCGCTTGGAGGAGAGGGTGGCGGTGCGGGTGAGCGAGGCGCCCGGGCCGGGGGCGTTCTTGGGCGGCGCGGCGGCGATGGCGATGACGCCCTTGCCGGCGTTAGATGAGTTGGTGCTGCCGCCGTGGAAGCTGGTCGGGGTGTTGCCGGCGGAGAGGGAGCCGCTGGCCGGGCTCTCGCTGTCGTTGACGCTGCCGGCGCGGTTGGGCATTGCTGGTGGGGTGCTGGCCTGCACGGGGGGCGGGGCGACGTTGACAGAGACGGAGAGTGTGGAGGACTTCTTGGTGATGCCTCCCGAGGCGGTGGCGGTTTTGCGGGACCGCGTGCTCGTGCCGCCGACGGGAAGACCCGAGCCGGAGCCGCGGTTCCGCTTCTTGATGACGTCGGTCTTCAAGCTGAGGGGACGGACCACGCCGTGGAGCTTGAGGAAGAGGCCGCAGGCGTTGCACAGCGGCTGGCCCTCGGGGTTTCGGCGCCAGAGCGGCGTTGTCTGGGTGAAGCAGTTCGTGCAGGTTGTGGGTGCGTTGGTGTTCCCGTTTGTGCTCGCGCTGCTCTCTCCCGGGTTGCCTCCGCCGGCGGCGGCCTGCAGATTCGTTGTTGATCCGTGCCTAGACACGGGGTGAGGGGACGAGGGCCGGCTGGTGGCGACAGAGGAGTAGCCCGAGGCCATGTTGGTGTCTGCTGGTGGCGAATTTGGCGTCGACCGAGCCAGCCTGTCGAAGGGGTTTCCACGGTTGGTGAGCCCGGGTGTTGACGCGTTCCTTGGTACCCTCGCAAGTCGCCCGTTCGAGTTGCGGAACGATTGAGATTGCGACCTGTTCAGGCCGCCTCCTTCCCAGTCTCCGGCTGACTCGACATAGTCGGTCGTGGTGCCGCCTATTGTCACCTGCTTGCGCGGGGGCCCGGCGGGGTATCTAGCGGCCTGCATGCTGAAGTTGCCGGGAAGGGACGGATCCCACTGCATCGACGTGCTCTCAAACCCACTGTCCTCCATGGGTTGGGGGGAGTAGTCCTGGGGAATAGGAATGTTGCGGTCGGCAAAGGCGCCACCGTCCTCGTCGTCCGAGTCGGTGCCGAACGAGAACATGTTGTCCTGGCCCAGCCCGACGGCGGGAGAACGGGCGGGCAGCTCCTGCTGGAACACCCGCGAAGGATCGATGTGACCAAAGGAGCTCGGGGCGGCAAAGGTGGAAGCCGACTCCGTGGCGGTGGTAGCAGTGGGGAACATCAAGTTACCATTGGCGCCGTATGGGAATTGGGGGCCTAGGGCGTTGGCCATGCCCGGATGGACAGACCTGTATGGCTGCTGGCGCGGCTGGCGCATGTCCATGGAGCCAAAGTAAAAGCCGTCGGCATCGCCCAAGGGATGCGGGGTGGACACGGCGGACTGGTAGGTCGAGCCGGGGGAAGAGTACATGTCTGCGGCTAAGGGGTTGGAGGCCAGCGAGGAGCCGCTATAAAGGGAGGAGTAGGGGTCATGGGAAACCATGGGTGAGCTGGCGGGCGAGAAGGAGAAGTTCTGCTGGAAAGGGCCGGCAGAGGTGATGATGGGGTCGTTGTCCAGGCGGAAGGTGTCCAGGGGGAAGGGTACCCCCGCGTGATTGGGCGGCTGCGACAGCGCGGTGGCCTGGTGTAAGTGGTCGAGCGAGTACTCTTGGAGCTCCGAGTCGGCGTCCATGCCGTTTGCTGCAAAGCCGCTGTTGACAGCGGGGACATGCGGCGAGAAATCGGCCGGCCGCTTCCGAGTCTGTCGGATTACACACAAGATCAGATGGCCATCGCAAGCAGAGAATGGAGGAGGAGAACCTACGACTTGGCCCGTCTCATCGATGCTGGTTTTGCGCGGGTGCCTCGGGAGATAGCCAAACTCGTCCTGGACCCTCTGGTGGGCGGCGACGGGCACCGACTGGGGAGCCAGGTGCTGAGCGGACTCCCTGGTGGTGCGTGACTTGATGGGAATGGCGGCGGCCGAGGTGTGTGTCGACTTGTCGGCCTGGCGCATGGTTTCCGGGGTGGGCGTCAGGGCGATGCCGGCCGGGGTTCCTACGTTGTCGTTGTTGATGAAGTCGTCCAGATTCATGGGGTCCGACTGTGGCAGCGGGGCGTGGGCCGAGGACTTGCGCAATTGCGCAATCCCGCTGGGCATATTCGCCGCCGCTTGGTGGTCCGGGACACGGCTGCTTCTTTTCGTTGGCCACACACAGACAAGGTCAGCACGTTGTCCCATCATTTCTTCTCCGCAACTCTCCAACGACACCAACAGGGAAAAAAACGCGAGGCCCGGATCCCGGCAAGACTTGGAACATACAGTACTGCCGCGTTGGCCGCCCGCGTCTTCTGCAGCTTGACATGCATCATCCGCCACGTCAAGTTCTCCATGCGCTCTTGGGCAGGGAGCATCTGCTTCGTTCGAGCGTAAAACTTCCAGATCTGGGTGGCTAGCGGGTCCTGCCTCTGCATCTCCTCCAAGTTCCGGGTCTCGCGGGCGGCGGTCTGCTGGAAGGGCGGGAAGTCGCCGGCACGCAGCAGGTCGTGGTGGAGAGCAGCACCACCACCACCGCCGCCGCCGCCACCGTGAGTCAACGACAGCGACGGGTCGAAGCGGGAAGCATGCAGGCCGGCACGCAGAGCGCCGGGTCCCGCTGCTGTCGTCGCCATCCCCGCCGCCATCGCCATCCTCGCCGCGGCGGTGGTTGTTGCTGCTGTTGCTATCGTCGGTGTTGAGGTTGCCGGCGGTGCTGGGGGTGTGTAAGCCTGGTCATACGCCTGGTCGAATCGGTGGGTTTTGCGGCTGTCGCCAGGCCTTCGCGGGAAGCGGAAGTCGTGCTCTGTCATGGTGGGATGCATTGGAGTCCGCGGACTGCTCGACGCCGCAAATGGGTTGGTCGTGGCCGTTGCCATTGCTGTGCAATGGACGGAGACGGCCTCTTTCAGAATTCGCAGAATCGCACAATCGCAAGAATCGGCGGGTCTGGGATGGAGGGAAACCCGCAGACGAGTGCTGGCTCCGTTGCTCTCGGTTTTGGTCTTTTTCCCCACGCTCGGGTGTGGCAGCACAGGCCCTGCTTTGTGGTGCACGTCTG
>OUNM010116516.1_pt1 | contig 26851 bp, 25 predicted proteins | sample 1769961 | NCBI WGS metagenome assembly OUNM01 (sample SAMEA3914820, study PRJEB12502) | metagenome | biome: forest; material: soil | place: USA | collected 2012-03-12 | depth 0.3 m | reverse complement strand
GTATTGGCCATGGTGCTTCGTCATCCAGTTGCCTTCGCGCACCGGATTATGCGAAAATTTCCCGAGAAACGCACTGGTGTCGGCGACATCGGTGATTTCGTTATGGGCGCCTTCGATCTCCCCCAGCCCGCGCTCGACGCCATACGGCGTTTTCGCAACTCCTGGGTAGTGCCCAAGTAACTCGTGGCGAGAGCCTTTGATTTCGGCAAAAGTTTCCGCATCGAGCTCGGCGATCCAAGGTCCGCCCATACCGTAGATCATATAGACACGACCATCATCGTCGAAAAATAGATCGGGGTCGGAATAGCCGGATGGCAAGTCAGCGCACTTTTCCCATTTACCTGACAAAGGATCTTTGGTTCGAAGCAACGGCGCCGTTTTCCCACCGTTGCGGTCCGACGATTCGAAATAATAACAATACTCGCCGTGCACGGCCGCAGCAGGAGCATACGACTCTCGCGAGAGTTTTTCGAAACCAGCGGCTTTCACCGATTCCTTGTCCCACGGAATCAAGCGCCAATGCAGTAAATCATCCGAGACATGGTACCCCGGGCGATTGCTGGTGGAGAAAAGATAGAACTTATTTTGAAACCGGACGATCACCGGATCGGCCGCGTGGCGGCGAGACGCGGAAAGGCCATAGTCGAGATTGATGGGATTGCAGTAAGTCTGTGCTCCGCCTTCAGCGCGTGCCGTTTCGGGAAATGACGCTCCTGCTGCCAAAAGGAGGCTGCTCAAAAGAGCTGCGCGGTGATTGAAGAAATACTTGCTTCGATTTCGCATCGTGACCGATTAGGGCTGGGTTAGTTCAATATAGTCAATCGCTTCGTCACAGGCCCCAGTGGAAGTCATGGCGTCGGCGCGGGGGTTAATGGTGATATCGCGTGCCTGAGGAATTTTTGGGGATTCATAAGCTCTTCAGCAAACCTTTCTCGTTTTCAGTTGCGCATCACCCTTTCGGGTGATGAATCCGACCGCCAAGGTTTTATCAATGGCTCAACTCACCTGCGCCAGCTTCGAGCGCACTCCCTCTTTAAGCAGATCGCGCAGATGCCGATGCTCTGGCTGCTCCAAATGAGGGTCGCGTTCCATGAGGACGAAGGCCGCACCGCGCGCCTGGCGCATCAGTTCGGCGTCTTTTAACAAATTGCCTAGTTTCAGCGGCGGCAGACCGCTCTGCGCAGTGCCTAGGATATCGCCGGGTCCGCGCATTTGCAGATCGGCTTCCGCGATGTCGAAACCATTGGAGGTTTCTTCCATGATACGGAGTTTTTCCAGCGTTTCAGCTTCATCGCTCGCGCTTAATAAAATGCAGTAACTCTTGTCTTTTCCACGACCAATGCGTCCGCGGAGCTGATGCAACTGCGCGAGCCCGAAACGCTCGGCGTTCTCGATGATCATGACGCTGGCATTGGGCACATCGATGCCCACTTCGATGACCGTGGTGGCAATCAGCACTTTGCTTTTGCCTGTGCGAAAACGTTCCATGATCGCTTCCTTTTCTTCGGGAGCGATGCGGCCATGGATCAGCTCGCAAGCCATGGGATCAAGTAACTCCTTCCATTTGGCAAACTCCGCGGCCGCCGCTTTGGCTTCGAGCTTTTCCGATTCGTCGATGAGCGGATAAACAATGTAGGCTTGCCGGCCCGCTTCCAGTTTCTCGCGCAGAAATTTCGCGGCTTCCGGCAACTTGTCGGCATCGCGCGCGGCGGTGACGATCTTTCCTCGGCCGGCGGGCAATTCATCGAGCACGGAGACATCCAGATCGCCGTAAAGCGTCATGGTTAACGTGCGCGGAATCGGCGTGGCGGTCATGACGAGCACATCCGGGATGGTGCCTTTGGCCTGATCGCGGAGGCGCGCGCGCTGGAGCACGCCAAATTTGTGCTGTTCATCGATCACGGCGAGGCCGAGCCGGGTGAAGCCGGCGCCGTCGTAAAGTAACGCGTGTGTTCCTACGAGGATCTGCGGTTCTCCCGAGCTCCACGAGACTCGCGGTTGCTCTAATTGTTCGGGCGCATCGCTCCCTTCCATTTTGCTTCGTTCGCCGCGAACGGATTGCATCCATTGGTCGTGATCGAACAGCGGCAGCGGACCTGACTCCTCTTTGCGCGCCCCGGTTCGCAGCGCCACGCGAATGCCAAGCGGCTCCAGCATTCGGCGAAAATTGAGATAGTGCTGTTCCGCCAGGATTTGCGTGGGAGCCATGAGCGCTGCCTGGTAGCCGGCCTCCACCGCGAGCAGCATGGCGGAAAGAGCGACGAGCGTTTTTCCCGAACCGACGTCGCCGTGCAGGAGGCGATTCATCGGCTTGGTCGAAGCCAAATCGGACTGAATCTCGCGCAAAGCTCGTTGCTGCGCGCCTGTGAGCGGATAAGGCAGCGACTCATGAAGCCGGCGCATCAGCTCTCCTGAGCCTGCGTGCGGTTCGCCGGGCTGCGCCTGCATTTCTCCCCGCTTTTGCGCGATGGAGAGCTGCATTTCGAAGAACTCCGCGAGCACGAGGTGCCGCCGCGCCTTCTCCAGCGTCTCCCAGGAGTCGGGGAAATGGATTTGCCGGAGCATTTCGAAATGAGACTCGGTGCCCAAGCTGGCGGGAAGCAGTGTGGGCAGCTCAGTCCCCTTCATCCGCGCAAGAGCATCCCAGATGGTTTGCCGGATCATTCGTGGAGTAAGCCCTTCCGTCGCGCGGTGCACTGGCACCAGCCGCTGCATGTGAATCGACGCGCCTCCTTCCTCTTCCACGACTTCAAACTCAGGGTGATCGATCAGGATTTGCGCGCCTCTCTTTTTGGGTTTGCCAAAAACGACGAGGCGCAACCCGCTGGCGATGATCTTTTCCAGCCAGTAAGCGTTAAACCAACGGCAGACCAGCCGCCCGCTGAGCGCGTGGGACTTTTCCTCCTCTAAAACGGCTTCGAATATCTTTTGCCTTCCCCGGATGCGTTTGGCCGAAACCGAGCGCACCACTCCGCAGACGCACACCGGCGTCTCACTTTCCTGAGCGGGGAAACGATCAAACTGCCGGCGATCTTCATACCGCCTTGGGTAGTGCGTCACAAGATCCCCCACCGTCTCCAATCCCGACCTCCGAAGCTGCCGGACGCGAGGCACCGCGATCCAGTCGAGGGTTTGGAGTGGGGTATCAAGAGTCACGGAAATAAGGAGAATAATGCCGGTGCAGCGGGAAGTGCACTCCTTCAAAACAGCGATTTGCGAGGGCGGTTTTCGGTATAAATATTATCAAAAGTTGAGAATCTCCCCGAAATGGCAAAAAACCTGCTCCATTATTGAGAGTCGCAGAGGTGCGAATTCGAGTTGACCCCCCGCGCTCGTCCGCTAACCTCCGCCGCTTAAAATTCTGCCACATGACGAAGCGAATCCGCCTCACGTTCCTCCTGGGAGCGATCCTCTGTACAATGGTATCCAAGGGGGTTTGTGCCGAAGAATCACTCTACGATCCACACACCGCGCGAAAGCTGAATCCTGAAGAAATGTCGTTCTTCGGTCCGCAGTCGGGTCGTTTCCGTTACGACAGCACTATGTTACACGCTGCGCAAATTGCGGCAGCCCGGGCGCATGTGCACTCCACCAGCCGGTGCTGGCGATACGTAAAAGATGCACTTTTGGCCGCGAATGTGGTGCCGACTCGGCCAAAGACCGAGTACGCGAAGGAAGCCGGCTCGGAATTGCAAAACAGCTTTGGATTCAAAAAATTGGCGGTGAATGATCCCTATCGGGCACCGCTGGGCTCGGTCCTCGTGTATGGCGGGCGCGGAGCGGGCCATGTGGAAATCCGCACGGCAGCGGGGTTTGTGAGCGATTTTACCTCTCCGAAGCCATCCGCCCGGCCTCTTCTCGGGGTTTACGTGAAGCCGCGGGCTTCCTGATGGGAAGCTCGGCCGAAGCGCGCCTGCGCCTTCGGATCGTTCCGAACGCCAAGCGCAGCGAGGTCGCTGGTGCTTACGGCGAGGCCATCAAGGTAAAAGTGGCCGCTCCCGCCGTGGAGGGCAAAGCCAACGAAGCGCTGCTGGAATTTCTCGCGAACGCGCTTGGCATTCCCAAGCACGCTTTATCCCTCGTCGCCGGGGAAAAATCACGCGACAAAGTGATCCATGTCGAAGGGCTCGATCTGGAGGGAGCTCGCCGACTTTTGATGGGAGGCGGAACGCCGCCTCCCGCTCAAGGGTGAAGGGAAGGTCTGCTTATTCCGGATTCTTGCCGCCGGCGAGAATCGGGATGTCCTTGATATCGAGCGGAGGAAGATTCTCCGGGGTCGCTGGCGGCGGCGGATTCTGCACGAACTGATAGTTCTGCAAAGCCTTGCCAATGGCCTGGTGCAGCCGGGCGAGGCCGACCGGGGTCATGGCGATACGGGTGTGGATCGGCAACACGGCTGAGCCGGCCGCCATGATGACGCCGGGAGAAAACTCCAAAAAGACCTCTTCGGCGGTGGTATTGATCAATACCTGATTGGCATACAATGCTGCCATCTTCTCGTGACGAACCTGGACGGCGACCTGCTGTTGTTGATTTGGATTATTCGACATGGGGGGCAGTTGCTAAACCGGGAACGCCAGAAGCGCAAGGGAAAGAGGTAGGGAAAAGCATGGGAAATCCGAAACCAGAATGACGAATGACCGAGGTGGCGGATGGGAATAGTGGAGGTTGGTGGGTGGGCGAACCGAAGGAAGCCCGAAATCCGAATTCCGGCAGTGGCGTGTAACCGCGCAATGCGTGCGCATTTCGGGCTTCGGATTTCATTCGGCTCGCCTGCCCACCAACCTCCACTATTCCCATCCGCCACCTCGGTCATTCGTCATTCTGGTTTCGGGTTTCCACCGCATTCGTCGTCCGCGCTTCGGATTTCCCCACCCCACATCTTTCCTCCAGCCACAAACTCCCCGTCTTCGTCCCGCTGATGGCAATGCGCAACAGCAGCGCCCATCGCTGCTCTTCCGAGGCATCCTGCCAGACGGCAGGAACAGCCAGTTCCAGCGCGCCTTCGCGGCGAATGAGGAGGCCCCAGCCCACAGGGAGTTCATGGGGTTGTGCGACGTCGGGTTCGGCGACCACATAGTGCAAGTTCGCCGCCCGCCATTGCAGGAGACGCGCAAACTTGGTCTGTGCATGGAGCCGCCGGCTCAGCGTGGCGATTTCCGCGACCAGATTGTTATAGGGCTCGTAGTCGGATGATTCGAAACGATAGGAGTCGAGATCGGGAAAAAGACAGTCTCCGTTGCGCAGCGTCGGATAGTAGAGCTTCATCGACTCCTCATAAACTAGCTTTCGCTCGTGCAGCTTGCGCAGGCGCTCGAGGATCGCCTCCCGGCTGCGCGAGTCGCGGAGGAAGTCGGCGCGCGCTTGCTTGCATTCGAAAATGGCTGTTACGCCCAATCGCTCGACCTTTTTTGACCCAGGGCCGTGCTCAGGTCGATACGCCGCGGCATCCAGCCGGCAGCCGCCAAGGCTTGGTGCCGAAACTTCCGGTGCGGCGATGTGAAAGCCCTGAGTTTGCGCCCAGCCGATGGCCAGCCGCTTGAGATTCAGGTGAATAGTGCTTTCGCCGCCAGGCATGACGAGGGTGTTACTTGCCGCCGATCAGCGCACGCAAAAGCTGATCATATCGCATGGGCGAGATTTTCGCGACGTCGGTGGCCTGTTCAGGAAGCGGCTTCCATGTTTCTGCGGGCAGCGTGCGTTGAAAAGTAACGGTATCGAAGCGCACCGTGGCACTCCAGGTGGCTCCCTGCCGCAGAATGAGGCGCACGGGATGCGCATCGGCGGAGACCCACAGCCGACCTGACCATTCCTCCGATTTCACGGCTTTGGCCAGCGCTGTATTCAGACCCACATCCAGCACGCGGCATGAAATTCCGTCCACCACTTCATCGCCCGCATCGCGCACTTGAAAGAGCGTGGGCAGAAAGACGATCTGCTTTTCGGGAATGGGCAGCGAAAAGGGCGCGAGCGCGTATTTCGAATCGCCCTTGGGAAGCTTGCGATCCGACTCGAGCTTTTGCAGCAAGGCCCCGGCTTTGGAGCCCGGAAATACCCATACTTCCTGGCCATTGCGGCAGACGGTGATGTCTTCGCCCTGCAACGGCGCATGGATGCGCAGCTTATCCGGGTACTCCAGCGCGAAGTCGGCTTTGGCTCCGGACAGCTCCTCCGGCAGGCCGGTCATCTGCTCGAGGTGCATGGCGAGGTTCAGGGCACGATTGGGGTCTTTGGCGTGCTCGGCGATCAGCGTCACGAAAGGCGTGAGACAATGGCCCAGCAGGTCGTACGGGTTTTCCCGCCCGAACGCGTGTGACGCCAGCAGAAGGGCAGCGATAAGGAGGCGAAGCGTTTTCACGAGATTGTTTTGACGAACCGGCTACTTGCACTAACCAATCTCTTGCTCATGCCGGCAACGCTTTTTCCGCATAGCGCCCTTTTCCTGGCCAAAGGGGGCGGCGGGCTTGTCTTCGCCTTCCAGGAATCAACCTTGCCCGGCAAGGTCATCCTCGCCCTGCTCTTCCTGGCTTCGATTTTTTCGTGGTCGGTCATGATCACGAAATATCGCGTGCTCCGGGTGGCTCAACGCCAGCGGCGCAGTTTCCTGGATCGCTTTCGTGCGGATCGCCAGCCGCTCACGCTTTTCGCGGAGCAGGCCCGTTTCGAAGGCACGCCGATCTTTGCCGTTTACAAGGCGGGTTGCCGCGAGCTCACGCTGCAGCTTCTCGGCTCGACAGAGGTGGATGAAACCTTTCGCGGGCGGCTGGAAAACGCGCCGAAGATTTCACCCGCGCAGATGCGGGTGGTGAGCACGTCGATGGAGCGGGCGGTGGGCGAATCCGCGCTGCGCCTGGAATCGCGGATGATCCTGCTGGCCACCGCGGTGAGCGGAGCGCCGTTTCTCGGTCTGCTCGGTACGGTGTGGGGCGTGATGGATACCTTTAGCGATGTGGCGGCGGCCGGCTCGGCGAATCTCGCGGCCATGGCGCCGGGCGTGTCCGCGGCGCTCATCACCACCGTGACGGGCCTGCTGGTGGCGATCCCCGCGATGTTTGGATATAACTTTCTCGTGACCACGGTGCGGGCGATGATTGTGGAGCTGGATAATTTTGCCGCGGAACTTTCGAGCGAATTCGAGCACAAGTATGTCGATCACGGGGTGCCGATTCGTTCCTCTCGCTGATCTCTAGAAATGCGACGCTATTCCGACAGACAAAACCTACATACGCTCGCGGAACTGAACGTGACGCCCTTGCTCGATCTGGCGTTTGTGCTTCTCATCATTTTCATCATCACCACCCCGCTGATGGATAACAAGGTGGATATCGTCCTGCCATCAAGTAACGCGAAGCAGCAGACCGTGGATCAGAGCGCAGTGCAAAATATCACGCTTCATCGCGACGAAAGTCTTACGCTCAACAATCAGCCGGTCGATCTCGCGGGCCTGGCCGCGGAACTGGCCCGCCTGCACGAAGCGCGGCCCGAGGTGGCGGTGATCATTCGTTCGCACCGGGATTTGCCCGTGCAAAAGCTGGTGGACGTGATGGATGCCGTGCAGCGCGCCGGGATCAGCAAAGTCGGCGTGGTGACACAGCCCGATCAGCCGTGAAACCGCGCGATTCGAAGAAGAAGCCGCGACCGCTTTGGCCGAATGTCTATGTAAACGAAGAGCCTGTGGAGACAGAGCCAGAGGCGGAGGAGGAGGAACGGGACACGCTTTTTCGTCGCAATGTCTTCATTATTGCCGCCCTTCATTTGCTGGCCGTGGCGCTGATGTTTCTTTGGAGTGCGTGGAAACATAAGCCCGCGCCGGATAAAGTGATCTGGATGGACGGTGGCGCGATGGGCGGGGCTACCGCTGGTAACAACGTCGAGACTCAAGCGGCCGATTCCACTCCACCCGAGCCAGAGAAAGCCCCGCCTCTCCCGCCAGAGCTGCCTCAACCCCGGCCACCTGATCCGCCGGATGTTCCGCCGCCACCACCTACTCAACCGCCGAGCGAGCTGGTGACCGCGCGCGCGACTCCGGTACCAACACCCGCGCCGCCGGCTACTCCCAAAGCCACGCCTAAAGTAACACCCAAGCCCACGCCCAAAGCGACGCCGAAGCCGACGCCGAAACCCACGCTAAAGGCAACTCCCAAGCCGACCCCACGGGCCACGCCGAAACCGAAGGCGACCCCGGGCGCCGCGAAAAGCGGTACGAATGCTTCCGGCGAAAGCGGCGCCGGAAAAGGCAACGCACAAGGAACCGGAAAAGGCACTGGCAAGACGGGCAGCGGGCCAGGCTCCGGCGAACCTTCGGAATTTGGCGCCTACCGCAGCCAGATCCGCGATCGCTTTTACCAGGAGTGGCAGCAACCCACCTCCATCGTGCGCTCCTCCGCGGATTTTGTGACTCGCCTGAAAATCCGCATCGGCAAAGACGGCACGATTCTCAACCGGGAAGTAACCATTTCTTCGGGCAACACGCTTATGGATGATTCCGTGATGACCGGCGCGCAGAAGGTGGAAAAAATCGCACCGCTCCCTGCCGGTATAACCACCGGTGATTACTATGAAGTCTCCATCGATTTCAAACTCGATCAGGGCGGATAATCCCGGGAACGCCAATCTCCTGATTGGCGAGAATTGCTTGTTAGCCTCGCGTGAATCTTAATTTCCCTGTTTGTTTGCGCGGCAGGGCATATGAATCGAAATCACTCTAATTTCCCCCGCCTACCGCCAGCTTCACTGCCTGATCTGCGGCGAGCCGCTTTCCTTCCTCCCACGTCTCGGTGAATTTCTTCCCCAAACCCTTGCGCATCTTGTCCAGCGCCCGGTCATACGCCGCGCGTTCCGTGGGTGGCGGTGGCAAGCCCAGCCGCTCGCGCAGGACGCTGGCGGTCGCATAGACTTTCGTGGCAACTTCGTGCTGGTCCTCACCCAGAGCCGCATCACCGAAAGCTTCCAGGACGAGGGGCACGAGCCATTCGTTTCCGAGTTGTTCCGCGATAGTGACTGCTTCGCTCAGGGCGTGCCGCGCGCCAATATAATCGCGATCGATGACGAGCACTTTTCCCAAGCTAAAGCAGAGGAGGCTCACGATCCAGCGATCTCCGATTTCGCGATAGATAGCGATGCTTTCGATTTTCAGGAGACGCGCTGTGCCGAGATCACCGTCGCTGCGCGCGACCGAACCGAGTCCGCTCAAGCCAAGCGCCATGGCTAGTTGGTCCTTTTTCGCTTCGGCGTACTCGCGCACGCTCGTAAAATGGGCGCGTGCTGCTTCCACATTACCATCCGACCACTCGACGAAACCGAGCAGCGCGCGATGATAAGCGACCTGTTTTTCATCACCGAGTTCCCGCGCCAGATCGATGGCTTGCGTGTAAAGACCGCGCGCGATTTCTTCATTATCCTGCAGCCACACCAGGCGTCCTGCGCCGGCGAGCGCTTTCACTCGCGCCGAATCGCGCGCCTGCGCTTCGGGGAGCGCAAGGAGCCGCATTAAATGTTCATAACCCTCCTGCATATGGCTGCGGATTTCCCAGTACCTCACGAGAGCGCCGGCGAGGCAGAGACCACGGCGCACGGCTTCCGGGTTTTCCGCGCTCCACTCCAGCGCGAGCCGGAAGTTAACATGCTCCGGCGTGAGTTTTTCCAGCCATTCCAGTTGATCGGCACCGGCGAGCTTTTCCTCCGCTTTTTCCGCCATTTTTAGAAAGTAATCCAAATGGCGTCCACACACCTTCTTTGCTTCCCCCGAGGCATCCAGCTTGGTGCGGGCATAGTCCCACACCGATTCGAGTATAAAGTAACGCGAGCCGGTGCGATCGTTCTGCTCCACGCTGACTAGTGATTTCGCAATGAGCTGTTGCAGCAGGTCGAGGATTTCCCATTCCTCGATGCCATCACCCGAACACACGGCTTCGATGGCTTTCAAAGTGCGCCCGCGTCCAAAAACCGATAGCCGCAGCAGAAGCAGCCTCTCCTGCGGTGAGAGCAAATCGTAGCTCCAGTCGATGAGCGCGGTGAGCGTTTGCTGCCGCGGCATGACGGTGCGCCCGCCACTCGTGAGCAGCCGAAAGCGGTCATCGAGCCGTTGATAGATTTGCTCCGGCGTGAGCATTTTCACGCGCGCCGCAGCCAGTTCGATGGCGAGCGGCATCCCGTCGAGCCGCCAGCAGATCTTCGTGATCATGAGCGCGTTGTCATCGGTGATCCGGAAGCCTGGCTGCACCGCTGCTGCACGCTCGACGAACAAACGGACGGATTCGAATTTCGACGCTTCCTCCGCCGGAAAGCGCGACGCGGGCAAGTCGCGCATGGATTCCGGCACCGAAAGCGAGAGCAACGGGTAGGCCGTCTCGCCGGCGATGGCCAGCGCCTCGCGGCTCGCCGCAAGCACCCGTAGTTGTGGTGCGATCCGGAGCAAACGCCCGGTGAGGCCGGCGCACGCAGCCACGAGATGCTCGCAGTTGTCGAGGAGCAATAGGATATTCTTGGTCCGGAGATATTCGAAAAGCGTTTCTTCCAGGGTGCGCCCGGCATCTTCGCGCAAGCCCAGCGCCGAGGCCACTGAGATGACCACGGCATCGGGATCGGAAACCATCGCCAGCTCCACCAGCCAGACGCCATCCATGAACCGCTCGAGCACATCGGCGGCGACCTGCAGCGAGAGCCGCGTCTTTCCCGTGCCGCCAGGGCCGGTGAGCGTGACCAGGCGCGATTCCTCCAGCAGCCGCTTCACGTGGGCGAGATCTTTTTCGCGCCCGATGAAGCCCGTAACCTGCGCGGGGAGATTGTTGGGCAGCACTTCGATGGAGCGCAGCGGTGGAAATTCCTCCCGCAGCCCCGGCACGACGAGCTGGAAAATATGCTCGGGTGAAGTGAGATCGCGCAGACGCCGTTCACCGAGATCTCGCAGGGAAACGCCGTTGGGCAGGATGAGATCTTCCTTCGCCGCACGCGAAAGCAAGGTCTGTCCGCCGTGGCCCGCCGCCAGGATGCGCGCCGTTCTATTGAGCGTGGGGCCGAAGTAATCCGAGTTGCGCAGCTCGGCGAAACCCTTGTGGATGGCCGCCCGCACCCGGATGGGCCGCGCCGTTTCCCATTCTTCTGTAAGCAGTGTCCGCTGAGCATCCACGATGGCCGAGACCGCCGCCGAGTCGCGGGAAAAGGCCACGCACACGGAGTCCCCCATTGTTTTAAAGACATGCCCACCGTGCCCGGAAAAGACGTCGTTGAGCAGAGTGTCATGCCGGGCGAGAGCCATGGCCATGGCCTCGGAGTTTTCCTCCCAAAGCCGTGAACTTCCCTCGATATCGGTGAAAAGGAAGGTGAAGAGCGCCCGTGAATCACTCATAGGTGCTCCTTTCTGCCAGGCGGATGACATGCGGCCGTGCCCATCGCCTAGAGTTTGCGGGGCCGAAACGAGTCTAGCAACCTCGAAACCAGCCTGCCTGTCGCGAAGCGGGCCAATCCAGGACCTGGTCGCTGCCGCTCCTGGAGGCTTCTCGACAACTCCCTCGGCGCGGCGAGTAATTTCCTGTTGAACATCCGTGCTTCCGGGTCGATCCGTTTTCTTCTCGCATGCAAACGGTGTCGCTCCAAATGCCGGGAACGAAGTTGCTCTGGCTGGTCGCGGGATTTGCGGCTTTGTGCGGCTTTACCTGGGCGGCATTTACGCTGTCTCACGTGAGGCTCGGGGGTTCCGGCTCGACCGCTTGGGAGCGGCATGAGGCGTTCTCACCTTCGCCGGCCGCCGCCGCGGGCTCGAACTGGTTCACCTCTCTTTTCGCCTCGCATCAGGCCGCTCCGCGTCAGGCTGCTCTGTCGCAAATCGAAATGGCCGGGTTCGACTTTTCCGCGGACTCCTTTACGCGCGCCGTCGCCGCCCGGCACGCTCCGGTGATCAATGCCTTTTTGGCCGCGGGGATGAATGTGAATGCCGTGGGCGCCGACGGCCGGTCGGCGTTACTTGTAGCAGTGATGTCAGAGAATTGGCCGGCCATGGATTTGTTGCTCACGCGTGGGGCTGACCCTAATCTCGCGGCTCCGCACGGGCTTCGTCCGATCATGGCGGCGACGCTGGCCGATCAGGTGGGCGCGATTCATGCGCTTCTATCACACGGTGCGAAACTCGATTGCGTGGACGACCGCGGGCACACTCCGCTTCACTACGCCGTGGCGTCGCGGAGCATCGGGGCGATGGAGGCGTTACTTGATGCGGGCGCGCCCTGCACCGCGGCGAGCTGCTGCGAGGGCCATTCCGATCTCGCCACACATGCCTTCGAGACCGGCGACTGGCGCATCGTCGAGCCGATCCTGACCCGCGAAACCACACGCTTGAAGTGGTCTCCGCCCTCACGCAGCTTATTGGCCAAAGCCCTGAATGCGCAGGATGCCGCTCACACGCGGTTGTTACTTGCTCATCACTCTGCCGCACCTACCCCGGAGGGAAGCACACAGCCGCTGCTCGCCTATGCACTTCTGCGCGGTGATATGACCCAATTTAAGTTTCTCCTCGATTGCGGCGCCGATCCCAATACTCCGCTCAACAGCCCGGTGGAGAAAACGTTCAACCAATCGATTGTCTCCGAGCAGTTGCGCGACTACCTAGCCAATGAGCCGGGCATGAATACGCTCATGCTCGCCGCTTCGCTGGGCCGCACCGATTTCATGCGCGTACTCATCGACAAGGGGGCCAGCCGCAATCAGCTCACCACGCGCAACAAATGGCCGGCCCTGCAATTTGCAGCGGAAATGAACCAGGCCCCCGCCATGCAAATGCTCATCGCCGGCGCGCCAAATCCGGAGCAACTGCGGATCGAGATATCGCGGGCCGAGCAGCAAGCCTCGGTCATCAAGTCTGGCGTGCCGATTTTCACGACCGAGATTTCCACCGGGAAAGAAGGTCACGAGACGCCGTCGGGAGACTTTGTTATCACCGACAAAGCGCTCGTGCATCGCTCGACGATTTACAAGGTGGATATGCCTTATTTCATGCGGCTTAACTGCCGCGACTTCGGTATGCACCAGGGTTATCTGCCCGGCTACGCGGCCTCCCACGGCTGCATCCGAATGCCAAAAGAGTCAGCGCAAAAGCTGTACAAGGAAATCCCCATCGGCACGCTGGTTACGATCCGGTAGCAGGGCCAACTGAAGCGGCGGAGTTTGAAGATTGGCCGCTGGTAGCTGGCAGTTGTGAGTTGCTGCTTCCCCTCGCCGAATCGCGCTCCTTGCGCTATATTCCGGCAATGCCCATCTACGAATACGAGCTTTGCGAAGGTGACTGCAAAATCTGCGGCGGCCAGTTCCAGCTAAACCGTCCGATTGGCCGGGAAGCCCTGGATAAATGCCCGCTCTGCAAGAAGCCCGTCCGCAAAATCATTTCGACCTTCAACACGCCGAAGATGACCAAACCGCTCTCCGTCTCCGATGCCAAAAGCAAAGGCTTTACCGTCCTTAAGAAAGTGGGGAAAGGAGAATACGAGCGGCAGTAAGGTCCGCTTTGAGGTTTCCGATTGGTTGATGCGGAGATCCGGTCGGCCGTATGCGGGTTTAACACCCAACTCTCGACTCTCAACATCCAATAGAGCGCCCGATGTTTTCCACGTTATTTGCTGAACAGGGGTCGAGAGAGGATAGGGAAATCAATGCGATTGAATATTTCGATATCCAAGTAACGCATTCGAATGCCCACTTCATAGGATGTTGAGAGTCGAGAGTTGAGAGTTGGGTGTTGAGTTTCTGCAAAGCCTGCCTCGCAATTCCGCAATGCGCTTTCTCCACCTTGCCACCCTTTTTGTTGCCGTGTCTTCCTCCGCTGCACCCAAAACCACCGAGGATCGCATTGCCGAATTTGGTGATGCCGTCCGCGCACGTCTCGTTCCGCAATTCGCAGCAGCCCATGTCCCATTCCCGCCACGTGCCGTGACGCTTATCGGGCTTAAGCAGGAGCGCACCTTGCAAGTTTATGCGGCCGGTGCTCACGGCGGCTTTCGTTATATTTGCTCTTATCCGTTTCAGGCCGCGAGCGGTGAACTCGGCCCGAAGCTCCGGCGCGGCGACCAACAGGTCCCCGAGGGTCTTTACGCGGTGGAAAAGCTGAATCCGAACAGCAAATTTCATCTCGCTCTGCGCGTTAACTATCCCAATGCCTTCGACCGCGCTCGCGCCGCCGAAGAAGGCCGCACCGACCTCGGCGGCGATATCATGATTCACGGTAACCACGTCTCCGTCGGCTGCGTCGCCATGGGCGACCCGGTGGCTGAAGACCTCTTTATCCTCGCTGCTCTCACCGGTCCTGAGCACATCCGCATCATCCTGAGTCCCGTCGATTTTCGAGTGCGCGAAGTCGATGCGTTCCCGCCGAATTCGCCCCCCTGGCTGCCCGCGCTCTACAAGCAAATTAAGGGTGAGTTGCAGCATTTTCCGGTTCCCAGTCCCGCGCTGTAGAAAAGGGCGCAGGCATGTGGCATTGGCTTTTGCGGGAGAGCATTGCGGAGAACGTATTGCAGGTTCCCCTCTGGATGCGCTATGAGGTGTGAGTGTTATCCTGTCCGGTATTTCCTTTTCCGGTTGCTCGACCTGGGGCGCGACAAGTGAGTCGCTTTAAACATTGGAGCCTAGCAGCTTTCCTGCGATACTTGTCTATCTGTATCTGCGGGAGCGCGGGCGTTTTTGGCCAGACGCAAAACTTAGCGATCCCACCGGGGGGTTCAAATATTTTCGGAGACGATGCTGTGCAGAAGCTGACGGAGCGTGGTGAACCTTCCGCGCCCACGCCGCCGAGCCGAGAAGGCCTGGAGCAACTGGTGCTTTTTCAAGATGGCAGCCAGCTCCACGGACGACTGCTAAAACTGGATAAAACGGAACTGCTATGGCAGCGGCCCGACGTAAATACTCCCCTGTATTTTCCTCGCGAGGAGGTTCGCCGCATTTTCCTGCGTGAGACGCCTGTGGACAAATCGGGGGAAGCAGGAGAAACCATCCGGGCCACCGCTCAATTCCCGGATGGCAATTGGCTATATGGCGAACTGCGAAGCCCGGATGGCGAAACTTTCGATTTAAGAGCTGCGGATGGGACGAAGTTCGCTTTCGGTCGGAAACAAGTAACTGCATTCCAGTTCAACCCGCAACCGGCGCCGGCTGTCGGATTTTATGGTTCCACACTGGACTTGGATCAGTGGCGCTGCCCATCGGGTCCCTACGAAATCGAGGTGAAGGATCGAACGCTCACCATGCATAAAATGGATTGGATCTGGCAGCCGCTCGCTCCGATGGACCGTATTCAGGTCCAGGTAGAGTTTGCGGCGGAAAGTACCCACAATGTGGAGCTGGTGCTTTCGTCTGATTTGAAGTCGCCCAGGTCGGTGGATGCGGCAAACGTGGGATTGTTTCTGCAGTCGGACAAGGTGTGGCTATCCTCAAATCAAGCAAGGATGCATCAGAAAATAGTTCCCATTTTGGATGCTCCGAAATCGCTTCGCGGATCGACGATTTACCAGCTCTTTTGTGATCGTTTGGCAGGTCGGGCAACGCTCTTCCGAAACGGGATGCAGTGTCTGGAGCTGGAGCTGGACGATCATTCGCCGCGAAAAGAAAACGGCCCATTTCGAGGGGTATTCGTGCGGCAAAACGGGATGGGAAACTACATCGGTTTGCGGATGAGACGGCTGCAAGCCGGTCCATGGGACGGCGTTCTTCCTCCAAATGACGAGGTCGCCCCGGAAATGGTTCGCTCCAGCTTCGGAGGGGAGGCGCCGGTGACCGGAAAGATGGAATCGATCGGTGCGGATGAGTTTGTGCAATCGGGTATAACTAAGTCGATCAAGGCGGGCACGCGTCTTCAGTTTGCGGAAACGCCCAAGTCGGAAAACGATAGCGAAGCACTCCTGGTGCTCGGTCAAACGGGCCGCATCAAAGCGCGTGGCTTGGAGATCGATGGAGAAACCGTGACTTGTCACCCTGAATTTACGGAGTTAGCAAAGGTACCGATGAGCATGCTGGAGGAGATCGATTTTCCAGCCAAAGCCGCCGCTGCCTGGTCTAGAGATGTGCTTATTTTCAAAGATGGTGACGAGTTACATGGCACCATGCTCGAAGCGGCCTCGGGACGGGAGGTGCGCTGGCGGTCGCCTGGGCAGCGAGAGGTAGCCATTATGCCCGAACTAGTCGCCGGAGTGCGTTTTCCGGGAGAAGCATCAAAGCCAGATACGATTCTCAATAAGCGAAGTATTTTGGAATTGAGGAACGGTGATCGTCTGGAAGGGGAAATCGAATCGTTTGAAAAGGTGGGTATGCAGTTCAAAGACGCGGAGGCGGGAAGCTATCGAATCCCTGGCGATTGGTTATGGAAGCTTTATCCGCAGCGTCCGACCGGCTGGTTCGATGGATCGATCAATCCCTTGAACTGGATTGCGGCCGCAGATGCGGATGCCAAAAACTGGAGTGATTACCGAGCAAATGACGAGGTCTTCCATTGGTGGATTCATCTCGATGGCGCCTATATAGCACGTCGGAAAGGAGCCAGTCTGGCGATGCCAGAAAGTCTGCGACCGCCCGTGGAAGATCCGCCGGAACGATTTGAGGTGTCTTTCAATGTAACTAACATTTCTGGCGGCCAGCCCGAATTTGAACTCAAAATTGGAGATTTTACGAAGGAAAACGCGGTCGATATCTTTTATCTTCGGGACAATTCGCAATTCAACCTCTCTCGCCGTACCAAGGATGGCTCAAATTCCACCGGCCGTTCATTTGAGGTGAGCGACCGTCGATTGGAGCCTCAATCGCGACTGAGTGTCCGGGCGCTCGTTGACGCCGTGGCAGGTGTCGTCGATTTGTACTTCGACGGAATTCGTGTGCTGCACATCGACTCCATGCCCGGAATGGGCCGCAGTGTGCACTTGTTGGGCCGCCAATCCAGTGGCGGACCGACGATGTTTTCGGATATCCGCATCGGGGCACCGGTGGCCGAGGGCCGGATGGTCGTGCTTCGGAACGGTGATATTTTCAACGGCGAAATCAAAGAGCTGAATAACTCCAAACTCACGACGGAAAGCGACGTCGGGCCGCTGGATTTTTCACCGGCGCAAATACAAGTCATCCAATTTGGCGGTGAATACGCCCCCGTAAAAGCAGCAGCCCGCGCGCGCTTGCGTGGCGGCGCGGTGATTCATCTGGATAGCTTTCGATATGACAACCAAGGAGTCAGCGGAAGGAGCGCCGTGCTCGGAGAGGTGAAGATACCGAAGCCGGCACTCGAGGAATTGATTATCGATCCGCTGCCCCTGCGAAAGATCATGCCGCTGCAAGAGCGGAAAAAGAATTGAATCACGCCGCGCGTTATCGCTTTTCGATCAAGTAACGATGCTCAGCCGCCGCGGTGAATACGATGCATTCTCCCTTCTCACGGTCCACTTTTGCCGGTACCGGCTCCCTTTTCTCTGCCTCGCGTACCACGACTTCGCTGCCGGGCCAGGGATTCATCACACTGCATTGATTCTCCCGCCGCGCTTCGATTTCCAGGTAAGAAACGCCATCGGCATTCCGGCAGGCCGAAACCAAAAACCCACCGCGCGCCTGGAAATGGTGAAAGGCCAGCTCTGCATTGGGGAGCGCCGCAGGAAACAAGTGAATCCGCCCGCTGCGGCTGTTGAGCGTGGCCTCGACATCGCTTCCGGGCCGTCGGCTCGCCGCGGGGTCTTGTGGAATGCCAAGTAACAGGAGCGTTTCGTTCGTATTTCCGGAGGTCAGCGTCTTTACCGAACGAATCATCTGCTCCCGGAGTTCTTTCGGTGAATCGAGATTGATCTCATCCGCTAGCACCGTGGGATACGAGGCCGCGTCTCCAAAATGGTCTCCCTGCAAATGCATCGGTTCAACTCCGGGCATCCCGGCAAAAATGATCCCTTCCGGTTTTTGCCAGGTGGGATAGGGCGTCAATTGTGCGGCCACTTGCCGCCACTGCGCCCGCAAATCTGCATCCACGCTCAGAAATTCCGCGGCCTCGGCGGCGCGCGTCAATCCCCAGCGGAAGAGGCACAACGAGCTGATTATATCTTTGTTTCGTGCAAACTCGGGATAAAACCCCCACCGCTCCTCTTCCATGGATGGGATCACGTGATAGTAGCCATCCGCACCTTTCTTCGCATAGGCGGCGAAGAAAATGGCCATTTCCCGCATGAGCGGGTAGCATTCCTCTTTCAAGTAACGCGCGTCTCCGCCGTAATCCCACTCGTCCCAGACCGGCTTCATGAGCTGCGCCATGGTGCCGAGACAAAATTCCAGCGTGATCGTAGTGTGGACATATTTGTCGGGCTTCACCGGCGGCAAGTAGCCGTGCGTGATCATCATTCCCGGCAGATGACAAATCTCCTGCGCATTTTCCTTCGCTCCCGGCAGCCAGTGCCAAAGCAGTTGCTTGTACATATCCAGGCTGTCCGTCCAATTCCGCACAACGCGCGAGGTGTGGAAAATCTCATTATAGCAAGGCGCGCTATCCCATTCCTGGAAATCCCGCTCCGGCAGTGCGTACGATGCGCTGCACTCATACTCGCGCATATCGGTCTTCGTGCCGCCGCCGTGATTGCAGGTCCAACTCCGATAGAGCGCGCGGATGTCGTCGCTCACCTCACGTCCACTGGACCCGCGAAAGATGCGCCCGTCTTCGCGGTGATCATAAAAAGCATTCCACCATTGGGTATTCTCCGTGAGCACACCATCGAAGCCCGCGGGCTCGGCTTTGGCCAGCCGCTGTTTAGCGAGAGTGATTAAATCGGGTCCGTCCTTTGTGGTAACAATCGTCACAAGCGCTTCCAGTTTCCCATCCTTGCCGGGCTTTAACAAAGCAGTCGCGGCCGCCCCCGGCGCATCTCCGATGGCCGGCCGCGGCACATTTTTCCACTCGCCATTCAGCGGTTGATTGATAGGGGGCGTGCCGAGCCCGGTCTTGCCTTCCACCGAGTCGAGCGCGGCTTCAGTGGGATGCAAAATCACACCCATGAGGACGTACTCGAATCCCTGTGGGAACGTTTTTTCCGCGGGCATCTTTTGGCGGATCCAAAAGTAACGGCCATCGTGGCCGCTCGTCGGCGGATCGATCGGACCGTTAAAGGCCTTGTCTGCTTCCGCAGCGGGGTTGGTGTATTTTCCATCCGGCGTCATGTACATTAGGTGGCTCGTATCTCGATGACGGTAGAGTCGCAGAGAAATGGGGCTGTCCATGCCCGAGAACGTTCCGCGGATGGCATAGGTGTTACTTGTCATTCCGAGCACAAATTCCAAATCCGCGTGGGCGTCGCCTTTCTCGGCATGCAGGGTGACGAGCCCATTGGCACAGCGTTGCGTGAGAGCCGGCGCAGCCGCTCCGGCCAGGGCATCCATTCCCACGACGATCTGCCCCACCGGTTTCAGGCTGGGAAACGCATAGCGTATCGGCTTGCGGTACGGATCGGTCGGGCCGCCTTCCTTGGTGAGCCAACCCAGGTCCACCGGACGCAAGGAAGCGCCTTTCACTCCCACATAGTCTTTGTTGGCCGGTGAGTAGGCCCCTTCGGTGATTTCCTCAAGGGTCGGAACCTTGAATTCATGCAGCCGTCGATCCCAGACATCGTTCTTGGTGAGGCTGATCGTAATGCGATCCGGCGGACCCCACAGCGTGGTGCGCATTTTCAGGCTGCTGATTGTCATCGCCGGACCGGGAAAGGGGCTGCCGCCGTAATCGGGCTGCGGATTTTTCGGATCGAGAGTGCTCTTTAACAGGACTGCCTTGGCGCCTTCTTTCAAAGGCATTTCGCGTTCCCAAGGGAGTTCCGCCCCGTGTGCTGCGATAGTCGCGCCGAGGATTGCGGACGTTATCGCGAGTCTCAGACGTAAAGTTAAACGCAGAGGCGCAAAGACGCAGAGGAACGCAGAGGAGGGAATTCTGTTATTCGGTGCTTGTTTCCTGGCAGTTAGCCATTCTGTGAAAAAAACGGGGTTCTGCCTGATCGAGGGACGCATAAGGCCATCTTCCCATTTTCAACGGATTTCGTCTCGTCCCCGAAAGAGGGGAGAATCTGTGTCACAGCGCCGCCCGGGAGCGCCGGCATCTTGCCGGCGAGTTTATAGCCATCATAATTTCCTCCGCCTCCTTCCTTTTCGCTCACGTTGCGCAAAACCACCCTTTACCATTTGCCGTCCACATGTTCCTCGATCGCTTCATCCTCGCCTTCATCCCGCTGCTGGTGGTGATCGATCCGATCGGGCAAGTGCCTGTTTACTTGTCGCTGGCCAGCAATGTGGAAGCACAGCACCGCAAGGTCGCGATTTATCACGCGATTGGCACCGCTTTCGCCGTAGGCGTCGCTTTCATTTTTCTGGGACAGCTCACCTTTAAGGCGTTGGGAATCACCGTCGCTGATTTCCAGATCGCAGGCGGACTCATTCTGCTCTCGGTGGCGATGAGCGAACTGGTCTCGTCCGAATCGCAGCCGCGAGTGGCCAGCAAAGATTTCGGCGTCGTGCCGCTGGGCCTCCCGCTCATCGCCGGACCCGGCATGCTGACCACGCTGCTCGCTCTCGTCGATTCCGTCGGTGTGGTCATCACCCTGATTGCGCTCATCGCCAATCTGCTCATCGTGCTCCTCGCCCTGCGCGGCGCGGGTCTGCTTTCCCGCCTCATCGGAGTCACGGCCTTGCGAGCGGTTTCGAGGATCGTCGCGCTGCTGCTGGCGGCGATTGCCGTGAATCTGATCCGCAAAGGGTGGAAAGGGCAATGAAGGGAAGCCCGAAACCAGAATGACGAATGACCGAGGTGGCGGATGGGAATAGCGGATGTTGAGGGGGCGGCGAGCCGAAGGAAGCCCGAATCCCGAAGCTCGAAGTGGGCGCGCAGCGTGTTGCGTGTGCGATGTTTCGGATTTCGGGCTTTTCCCCTTAAATTCCTTGCGCACGGTCATTTCTTCGGCACTCTTCTCCCTCCACGGATGGGTGTCGGAGTGGTCTAACGAGCACGCCTGGAAAGCGTGTGTACTGTAAAAGGTACCGAGGGTTCGAATCCCTCCCCATCCGCCAGCTTTTCAAACTCGGGAGCGGGGCATGAGTGGGTGCAAATCCGGATTTTGCCACGAAAGAACGCAGAGAACACAAAGGATGGAAATTTTTCGCGGGAAAGCCATTTTTGCGTTCCTTTGTGGCTCCTTTTTGCATGTGAAAATGGGGACGCCTCAGCCCATCTCCATCGCGCTCCGGAGTGCGTTAACTAGCATTTGGCACGGCTGCTGGCGTGCCCGGACCTTCGCGCCGGCACGGATGCCAGCGTTCCCAGGGGCACACGGACATTTTACAGTTTACTTTCCCGAAGATTTTCCGCCTGAAATTCCCCGATTAAGTTTGCTTCACATTCCTGCGGCGCGCATAAACGGGACTGATGAAAACGCGTTTCTCTCCCGTTCTTCTTGCCCTGCCCATTCTCTTCAGCGTTTCGTCCGCCCGCGCGCTCGAACGCTATGACATCGATCCCGTTCACTCGAGCGTGAACTTTAAAGTGAAGCATCTGTTCAGCTATGTGAACGGGCGCTTTAACGACGTTCACGGCTCGATCACCGGCGACCCTGCGAAACCCGAGGAAACTCAGGTGCAGGTCGAAATCAAAACCGCCAGCGTCGATACCCATGAACAAAAGCGCGACGATCATTTGCGCTCCGATGCGTTCTTTGATGCCGAGCAGTATCCCACGATCAGTTTCGTGAGCAAAAAAGTGAATCGCACAGGCGACGACAGTGCCTTCGTTACCGGCGATCTCACGATGCACGGCGTGACCAAGGAAATCATCATGGAGGTGAAATTCCTCGGAAAAGGCAAAGGCCTCGAAGGCCGGATGCACACGGGTTGGGAAGGGAAAACTGCGCTGAAACGCAGTGACTACGGCCTCACCTGGACCAAAGCCGTGGAAGGGACTGCCGTGGTCGCCGACGACATTTCGATCAGCATCGAGCTTGATGCCGTCGAGCCCAAGAACGAGATCGCCGAAGCTGCACCCGCCGCCCCAGCGACCGTGGTGACGCCTCCAGTGCCTGTGCCCGGCCTCCCGCCCATCGCGGAACCGCCGCCCGCCGTTGCGCCCGTTGCGCCGCTGCCGCCCGGTTCGCCCGCACCCGCTCTGCCGCCGGTCCCCACGGAAACTCAGCCGGTTTCGCCCGCACCACCAGCGGCGGCTCCGGCACCTGCGACGCCTCCGCCACCACCCGCACCTGAATCGGCGCCTGCACCCGGCGGGGCTCCGGCTCCTGCAGCGCCTCCGGCGCCCGCTACACCGAAGGCTGATCCGTCAGCCACCGAATCCTAAAAGCGCCGCCGCGGCAGTTGCGGTCCTTTTTCAAAGGTCGTTACTTGTATTTCAACCAGCCTCGCAATCTTTCCCAGATTGCGAGGCTGCGACTTTTTGGATGTTGGCAGATGGCAGATGGTAGTTGAGAGTTTCCCTCTCAAAAAAAAACGCCTCCCTCCCTCGTGTCTCCCAAATACCACTTCGCCAGCGACAATACTTCCGGCCTTTGCCCCGAGGCCTGGGCCGCCTTGCAATCCGCCGATCAAGGCTACTGCGCTTCGTACGGCGATGACGCTTTCACGCGCGAGGCTTCCGATGCTTTGCGCGAACTTTTCGAGACCGATTGCGATGTTTACTTTGTCTTCAACGGCACGGCTGCCAATTCCCTCGCGCTCGCTTCCCTTTGCCAATCGTATCACAGCGTCATCGTGCACGAGGCCGCGCACGTGGAGACCGATGAATGCGGCGCGCCGGAGTTTTTTTCCAACGGCACCAAGATCCTCCTCGCACAGGATACCGGCAAAGTGCAACCCGCCACGGTCGAGCGGCTCATCACGCGGCGCAGCGATATTCACTATCCGAAACCGCGCGCGCTCAGCCTGAGCCTGCCCACGGAGTTGGGCCTCGTTTATCGGCCCGCGGAAATCCAGGCGCTGACGGAAACCGCGCACCGGCACGGACTGAAGGTGCACGTCGATGGCGCACGTTTTGCCAATGCCATTGCTTCGCTGGGTGTGCCACCGAAAGCGGTTACTTGGCAAGCGGGCGTGGATGTTCTTTGTTTCGGCGGCACCAAAGCCGGCATGGGTTTTGCCGAAGCGGTGCTTTTCTTCGATCGCGAGCTTTCCGCCGAATTCGCCTGGCGTTGCAAACAAGCCGGCCAGCTCGCTTCGAAAATGCGTTTCCTGGCTGCGCCTTGGGCTGCGCTCCTTCGCAATGGCGGCTGGCTTCGCTATGCCAAACAAGCCAACGACTGTGCGAAACGCCTCGCCGACGGATTTCAAAAATTGCCCGGTGTGCGCCTTCCCTATCCGGTCGAAGGCAACGCCGTTTTCGTCGAGCTGCCGCCGGCGCTCGCGGATCACCTGCGCGCAGCCGGATGGCAATTCTATAATTTCATCGGCGGCACCGCGCGTTTCATGTGCTCGTGGAAGACGACGCAGGCGGATGTCGATGCGCTCTTGGCGGACGCAGGAAAAGCGCAAAGTTAGCTTTGCGATTCGTTATATCATCCTTAAAACTAGGCATACGTCAGGCATGTGCGAGATCACGCGTTTGCCGCCACCCGGCTCACAGAGCCGGGCTACAGCCGCCGGTCCTGAAAGAGAGCCGCTTGACGGATATTAACAAGTAACAAATGCTTTGGCAAGGCGCCATCCCCTCACTCGCCGCTGCTGTAGCGCCGGGTCTGTGACCCGGCTGGCGCAGGATTTTTCCGCGAGCGGCCTCTATTCGGGCTCGCCGGCGGTTCTCGTCTTCGCCGCGAGAAATCCCCAGGCAATGCCGATGCCGAGCCCCACACCATGCGCCGTGTTTGCGACGTGGCCGATGACATTTGCCAGGCACAAAAAGAACCAGACAATCATCATCGTCACCGTTTGGTTGGCCACGTAGAATCCGGACCGAGAGTCGAATTTGGACTTCATCCAGACATAGCCGAGCAGTCCGTAGACGACGCCCGACATACCGCCAAAGTTCGGGCCGGTGGTATAGAATTGGCCCACGTTCGAACAGACGCCGATCACTGCCACCAGGGCCAGCAGAACGCCCGAACTGGCTCTCTTTTCGATGAGTGTTCCGAGGTCCTTCAGCCAAAGCATATTGAAGAGGATGTGCAGCAGGCTGAAATGGATGAAGATGGGAGTAATCAATCGCCACACCTGTCCGTGAAAGATTTCCGGCAGCGTCCTCTGCGCCGTGTCATCACTGGAAATGAATAGCCCATCGAGAATGGAGGCATTTTTTCCGAGCTGAGAAAAGATGGCTACGGCCACACTGAGAGCGATGAGGACGACGGTAAGCGGTCCTACCCCGAGCCCATTGTCACTGGAGGGACCCGGGCCTTGGCCTCGCGGTTCAATCGGCGCCTCGTGACCTGCGGGATCTGCAAGCGTCATTCCGTGCTCCCACCCTCCGAAAACTCCGCCCACGACGAGCTCGTCTCCCACACGCGGACTTTTACCACGCGCACTTCCGTGCGCACGACGAATCTTTCCCCGGCAGAGCGCACGTGTTGATCCAGACGCTGCTGAAAAAAGCGATAGATCGTCTCGGCGAGCACCTCGGTCGTCGGATCGACTTTGGTGAAGCCGATGATCCGCTCCCCGTACGCGGCCTTCATGCGCTCGTACTCCGGATCATCGGTATTCATGCACAGCGCGTGATCGTAGCCTTCGAGAAAATCGGTCATCAGGTCCTTCACCACTTTGAAATCGCACACCATATCGTTGGCATCGAGCGCCGCAGCTTCGAGGATGAATTCGACCTTGCGGGTGTGTCCGTGCGGAAAGCGGCACTTTTCGGGATGCTTGGAAAGCATGTGCCCACTCTCGATTTCGAAGCTTTTGCAGATACGGTACGGCATTGGGTGTGTTGAGAGGCAACTCTCAACTCTCAACTCCGAACTCTCAACTCTCAATCATTGGTGCTTTCGCGCTGCTTTGGCGGCGGATCTTGAAACGGGACAAAAGCTAAGGCTTGGTAAATCACTCGCGACGCGCTTAGTTTTTGCCATGGCAAATCCTTATCCCACGATTATTCCCGGGCTGCGCAGCCCTTCTGAAAAGTTGAGCGGGCTCGTTTATTTTGGCCGGATGCTGGACAAGATCCGGCTCGCGAAGGCGGGCAAGCTGCCGGAAGGCTGGCAGCCGATGCGCGGCAATGTGAAAGGCGGATTTGACTATCGCTGCTGCGATTTTTTGCGGCTCGATTATGCCGCGCTGGAAGTGGAGACGCTGGCTGGTGGTAAGAGCGATGAGGAATTGCTTGAGTGGGCTTTTGCACATGGGCGGCGTCCGAGCGAGAGCGATATCGAAGTGTGGAATGCCTTCATGTTAAAGCGCGGCTGGCGCGACGAAGGCACTCAACGGCTCAATGAACGTCTCGCCGAAATCGGCCTGCCGCCGGGAACGGTGCAGACGATGTTTGAGTTCATCGATATCGATGAGGGGCGGTTGCAGCCAGGTGCGGCGAAGTAGCCGTATAGAATTCCTGGTGAAAGCAAGGTAACGGCTCTGGCTGTTAGAGATCGCGGAACGCGACCGCCGATGCCTTTCACGCTCAGCCATCCTCTCGCAGTGGTGCCATTGCGGCGCTTTTGTCCGAGGATACTTAATTTTGCGGCGCTGATGATCGGCAGCACGACTCCGGATATTGGTTACTATATTCGGCAGATGCAGTTGGCGCACTTCGCCCACACCATCACCGGCACGTTCATGATTTGTTTGCCCGTCGGGATCGTGGAGCTGTGGCTCTTCTATTACATTCGCCGGCCAATTTGCTTCCTGCTTCCGCAACCGCATCGTTCGCTGTTGTCACCATTAGCCTCGCCTTCACCGGGTATGTCCATTCGGCTGTTTGCGGTTGCGATGATTTCCGTCCTGATCGGCGCATGGACGCACACCATTTGGGATTCGTTTACACACGACGGAGGATGGGCCGTGCAGCGTCTATCAATACTGCGGCTTCAGGCGATCCACATTGGGTCAAATGGATTTCCGGTTTACTATCTTCTACAGCAAGGGAGCACGTTCGGTGCGGCTGCTGTTCTTGTGTTTCTTTATTTTCGATGGGTGCAAAAGCAGCTTCGTGTACAGAGTAACGATTCTATTGATGGATCGTCAGATCGGTGGCGCTACCAATTATTCATCGGCATCGTTTTGGCGTCGCTGTTGACCTCGCTTCCAGCGGCGTTGCGCGCTGCGGCAGGCTTTGGAGGCTTGACCGCTACTCGAGTTTTTGTTTTTCGAATCACCGTCTATTCTCTGGCAACCAGCGCGTTGCTGCTGGTGATTTCTGCGGTAGCAGTCTATTTAATGCGCAAGCGGAGACTGCAAATCAAGTAACGATACAAGTAAAGCTGGTGGGGCCGGCTGTCCTCCGAGGAGGCGGCAGGGAAAAGTGGCGGTCGGTGGGCGGGCGAGCCGCCGGCCAATGTGTATTGAATGCGGGGCGGTGTTGGTGAACAGAAAATCGTATTTGTAGGCGAACTTTGATGCGCGTGTTTGTTCATCTATGCGCGACACGCAATCGACATACATTGGCTGGCTGGGGACAGCCAGCCCCACCAGGTTTCGGTTGCTCCATCCTCTACAAGAATGGCGTGCCTTAGGAAACTGTGTTGCCTTTGAAGGCTGGTAGCTGGCAGCTGGCAGTTGAGAGTTTCCGCCTGGATTTTGTCTGCACACAAAATCCCTAAAACAAGTAACCTATATCCCGAGCATCACGTCCCGCGCTTGCTCCCAAATAGCGCGATATGCACCCGATCACAGTATCGGTAGCCTTTCTGCTTGCAGGCTTCCACGACCACGGGCCGGTGGCTTTCGATTCCCGCGG
>OUNM010471435.1_pt1 | contig 26859 bp, 27 predicted proteins | sample 1769961 | NCBI WGS metagenome assembly OUNM01 (sample SAMEA3914820, study PRJEB12502) | metagenome | biome: forest; material: soil | place: USA | collected 2012-03-12 | depth 0.3 m | reverse complement strand
CCGCTCGAGACCGCGAGAAGGCCCAGCGAGGCAGCGGCGGCAACGGGCAGGAAACGCATCAGCTTCTCCGAAAGAGGGGTCGGATCCCGGTCTAGCACGGCCGCACAAGCGCCGCGACGAAAAAGCCGTCGGTGCCGTCCCGGACTGGAGTCAGGCGGTGTCCCGGCCCATGAGGCCTGCCCGCCGGCAGGATGATCGGTCTTGTCGCCCAGCCGGGATGCCGCGCCAGAAAGGCGGAGACTTGCTCCGGCCCCTCCTCGTCGAGCAGCGAGCAGACGATGTGCATCAATGTGCCACCCGGCTTCACAAGGTCCGCTGCCACGTCGAGCAGCCGCGTCTGTAATGCCACCACCCGCTCGATCCGGGCGGGTGTAAGACGCCAACGCGCCTCCGGGTTGCGCCGCCAGGTGCCGGTTCCCGAGCAGGGCGCATCGACCACGACGAGATCCGCGGCCTCCCGGAGGTCGACGAGCGCGGCCCCCTCCCGCCCGCCATCGAGCAGACGCGTCTCGGCGATGGTGACGCCCGCGCGCTCCGCCCGGGGTGCAAGCCTCGACAACCGGGGGCGATCAGCATCGCAGGCGATGATCCGCCCGCACTCCTCCATCGCAGCAGCGAGCCCCAGCGTCTTTCCACCGGCACCAGCGCAAAGATCGACGACGGTCATGCCGGGTTTTGCCCCGCAGGCGAGCGTGACGAGCTGGCTCCCCTCGTCCTGCACCTCGATCAGACCGGCCTCCCATCCTGGCAGCTGTTCCACCTGCATGCCCTCGGGCAACCGCAAGCCATCAGGCGCATGGGGCGTGGGCACCGCGCCCTCAATGTGCACGTCCTCGCGCCGCCCCTTCAGACGATTGACACGCAGGTCGAGTGGCGCCCGATCGCCCAACCCGAGCCCGTCGAGCCGCCCCGCCAGCCAGCCGGGCGCCTGCCCGGCCGCAGCACGCGGCTCATCCGCCCGGATCGACGAGGGCGCATGGACCGAACCGTCGAACAGCGCGGCGATCTCCGGCTGATCCTCGGCGAGGCCGACCAGCGCGGCGCGGCCGCTCTCAGGACGTTCGCCGGCCCGCCGGATCGCGGCATAGACCAGAGCGCGCACCGCCCGTCGATCCTTCGATCCGGCATAACGGCGCGCCTTGAAGTAGCGCTGGATGATCACATCCGCCGCGGCCCCCGCATCCCGCGCGGCTGCGATCACCTCGTCAAGGATATCAATCGCAGCCTGCGCGCGCGCCTGGGGAGTCATGGCTCAGCGCGTCGGATAGTTGGGTGCCTCGCGGGTAATCGCGACGTCATGGACATGACTTTCCTTGAGGCCGGCATTGGTGATCCGCACGAAGCGCGCGCGCTCCTGCAGTTCTGTGATGGTGTGCGAGCCGGTATAGCCCATCGCCGCCTTTACGCCGCCGACGAGCTGGTGGATCACGTCCTTGGCCGGGCCCTTGAATGGCACCTGCCCCTCGATACCCTCGGGCACGAGCTTGAGCTGGTCCTTGATGTCCTGCTGGAAGTAGCGGTCGGCCGAACCGCGCGCCATCGCGCCCACCGAGCCCATGCCCCGATAGGATTTGAAGGCGCGCCCCTGGTAGATGAAGGTCTCGCCCGGCGCTTCCTCGGTGCCGGCGAGCAGCGAGCCCACCATGACGGTCGAGGCACCGGCGGCAAGCGCCTTGGCGATGTCGCCCGACGTGCGCAGGCCGCCGTCGCCGATCACCGGCACGCCCTGCTTCTTCGCTTCCTCGGCCGCGTCCATGATCGCGGTGAGCTGCGGCACGCCGATACCGGCGACGACGCGCGTGGTGCAGATCGAGCCCGGCCCGATACCGACCTTGAGTCCGTCCGCGCCCGCGTCGATCAGCGCCTTGGCCGCTTCCGCCGTTGCGATGTTGCCGGCGATCACCTGCACCGTGTTGGACAGCCGCTTCACCCGGTCGACCGCTTTGGCGACATCCCGGTTGTGGCCGTGCGCCGTGTCGATGACGATCAAGTCGCATTCGGCATCTATCAGAGCCTCGGTACGCTCGAAGCCCTTGTCACCGACAGTAGTGGCAGCGGCGACGCGGAGCCGACCGGTCGCATCCTTGGTCGCGGCGGGATAGTTCACCGCCTTCTCCATGTCCTTCACCGTGATGAGCCCGACGCAGCGATAATCCTTGTCGACCACCAGCAACTTCTCGATGCGGCGCGCATGGAGCAGGCGGCGCGCCTCCTCCTGTCCGGTGCCGAGCGGCACGGTCGCGAGATTCTGGCTGGTCATCAGCTCGGAGACCGGCTGGCCGGGGTTCTCCGCGAAGCGAACGTCGCGATTGGTAAGGATGCCGACCAGCTTGCCCGACGCCTCGGTGACGGGGATACCGGAGATGCGGTGCCGCATCATCAGCTCCTGCGCGTCGGCGAGCGTGGCGTTGGGCGCGATGGTAATAGGATTGACCACCATGCCGCTCTCGTAGCGCTTCACCGCGCGGACCGCGGCTGCCTGCTCCTCGACGGTCAGGTTGCGATGGAGCACGCCCAGCCCGCCAAGCTGCGCCATCACAATCGCCATGTCGGACTCAGTCACGGTGTCCATCGCGGCGGACAGGATCGGGATGTTGAGACCGATCTCCTTGGTCACCCGGGTCCGCGTATCGGCCATGCTCGGCAGCACCTCCGATTCGGCCGGCTGGAGGAGCACGTCGTCGAAGGTAAGACCGAGGCGGATTTCCATGGGTGACGTCTTTCGCTGAAGGCGGGGAGCGGAATCGTCGCGCTCCTATAGGGCGGCGCCTCCGGTCTTTCCAGATGCGCGGGCGAGGATTGCACGTGCGGTGGCGACATGCATCGCCTCCACCATGCGACCCCGGAAACGCACGGCCCCCGACACCACCGCCTCGACCAGCGCACGGGCGTCCTCGATCTCCGCCTCGCTCGGGCCGAACGCGACGTTGGCGATGCCGATCTGGTTGGGATGGATGAGCGTCTTGCCATCGAAACCGAACGAGCGGCCCTCGGAGCATTCTGCCGCAAGGCCGTCGGGATCGTTGAGCGGGTTCCAGACACCATCCAGCGCGACGATCCTGGCCCCGCGCGCGGCCAGGACAATCGACTGCAGCGCTAGCGCCAGCCCGGTTCGGCCGCCCGATGGCAGGCGCAGCGCATGGGCAAGATCGTTGGTGCCCGCGATCAGCCCCGCGACCCCTTTTGCAGCAGCGATGGTCGGCGCGGCGAGCACGCCCGATGGCGTCTCGATCATCACATAGACCGGCTTGCCAAGCGCCCCTGCGATCGACGTGGCCTCACCCGCCGTCTCGACCTTGGGGATCACGACCAGCGCGGCCTCCGACCGGCCGAGCGCTGCCACATCCGCCTGATGCCATGCAGTGCCCGGCCCGTTCAGCCGAATTGCGACGATCCGATCGCCGAAGCCTTCACCAACCGCCGCGATCGCCGCGGCGCGGGCCTCGTCCTTGCGCTCGTCGGGCACCGCATCCTCCAGATCGAGGATCAGCATGTCGCAGTCGAGCTTCCGCGCCTTTTCGATAGCGCGGGGGTTGGAGGCCGGCAGAAAAAGAGCGGAACGAGGGGCGATCATCACAGCAGCGTCTCTCCCGCAGATGGCAAGGCGCAAGCCATGGCGGAGCGAGGCCGCCGACGCCGGCGCCGCCCGTCCTTCGCGGCTCTGCACAGTCGCCGTCAAGCCCGGGACGGGCGCCTCAGCTCTTGCCGAACAGTCCCTTGGCGAAGCCGGCGAGGTCGTTGAACGGATCGCCATCCCCGTCGCGACCGAGCAGGCCGCCCAGCTTTCCGGCAAGGGCCGGCAGGCCGCCCTCGCCGCCCGCCTGTCCGAAAGCCGAGGAAAGCTCCGGTAGCAGCGCCTGTAGCTTGTCTGGCGCAATGCCGGTTTCGTTGGAGGCCGCAGCCGCCGCGCTGTCGGCATCGTGTTCACCCGACGCCAGCTTCGACAGCAGCGCCTCGCCTCCGGTGCGCAGTTCGCCGGGGTCGAGTCCCAGCCGCGCTGCAAGTGCATCGAGGTCGATGTCGCCGGCGTTTCCCATCAGCGTGTCGAAGAGGCTCATGTGTCCTTACTCCCGCGCGAGGAATTCCCGTGTAGAGCCCTAGCACAAAAGCTGCGCCGGTTACCCTTCCCCCCGCGCCTTTCCCTCTGCTACGTGGACCTCCATGTCCGCTTCGATTGCCCTCGTCGATGACGACCGCAACATCCTGACCTCGGTGTCGATCGCCCTTCAGGCTGAGGGTTTCATTGTGCGCATCTATTCGGATGGCGAGGCGGCGCTGAAGGCCTTTGGCGAGAACTCGCCAGATCTCATCGTGCTCGACATCAAGATGCCCAAGATCGACGGCATGGAGGTGCTGCGGCGACTTCGCGAGAAGAGCCAGGTGCCGGTGATCTTTCTCACCAGCAAGGACGACGAGCTCGACGAGGCGCTGGGCCTCGCGATGGGCGCGGACGACTATATCGCCAAACCCTTTTCGCTGCGCCTGCTGATCGCCCGCATCCGCGCGATCCTCCGCCGCACCGAGGCCAGCGGGACCAGCGCGGGCGAGGAACAGCCGCCCGCCGAGCGCATCGTCCGCGGACGGCTGGACATGGATCCGGCCCGCCACAAGGTCCGCTGGGATGGCGAGGAGGTAGTGCTCACCGTCACCGAATTCATGATTCTGGAGGCCTTGGCGCAACGGCCGGGCTTCGTGAAATCCCGCGATCAGCTGATGGATGCCGCCTATCAGGACGACGTTTATGTCGACGACCGCACCATCGACAGCCACATCAAGCGCCTGCGCCGCAAGTTCCGGCAGGTCGACCCAGAGTTCAAGGCGATCGAGACGCTTTACGGAGTGGGATACCGCTTTGGCGAAGAATAAGACGGTGTCGTCTTTGCGGAATTCCACCGATGAACGGCCGCTGACATGGTCCGCGCGCTGGTCACTGACCAGCCGCATCCTCGCCGTCAACATCTTCGCCGTGGCGATGCTGGCCGGCAGCTTCTTCTATCTCGACAGCTATCGCGCGCGGGTTTCCGCCGAGCGGACCGAACAGGCAGAAAGCGACGTCGAGATGATCGGCGGGGCGCTCGCCGCTGTATCTCCCTCGATGCGACCGGCGCTCGCCCGCCGAATGGCCGAGGTCGATGGCGAGCGCCTGCGCGTCTATGACGCAACGGGCCGACCGATCATCGACAGCTGGCGTGGAACGTCCCCCACCTACCAGCTCCGTGATCCCGAGAGCGAGCCGTGGCAGAAGCATGTCGCCCGCTTCATGGATCGCAGCTTCGACCATATCGTTGGCGCCGATCCGGTCGAGCACTTCGCCGAACCTGCCGTCGATACGCGCGACTCATGGCCAGAAGCCCGTGCCGCTGCAGCGAAACCCCGCACGGTCGTATCCCGACATCGTAGCGCGCCCGACCGGACGCCCATGCTGTCCGCCGCCGTCACCATCCCTGGCGTCGGTACGCTGCTCACCACCAACAACGTCCGTGACATCACGCGTATCGTGCGCGCCGAGCGGTTCGCCATCGGCATGGTCATCATCGGTGTGCTGATCGTCTCGGTGCTGCTCTCGCTGTTCCTCGCCCGCACCATTGCCCGGCCGTTGCGACATCTGGCGCTCGCCGCGCATCGGGTGCGACTGGGGCGTGCGCGCGAAGTGGTGGTGCCACGCCTACCCTCGCGCCGAGACGAGATCGGCCTCCTCGCCCGCGCGCTGTCGGATATGAGTCAGGCGCTGCGACGGCGCATTGACGCGGTCGAGGCTTTCGCCGCCGATGTCAGCCACGAGCTCAAGAACCCGCTGGCGTCCTTGCGGTCGGCCGTCGACAGCATGGCGGTGGTCAAGGATCCGGAGCTGCATGCCCGTCTGCTCGACATCGTGCGCGATGATGTGATCCGCCTCGACCGGCTCATCACCGACGTAGCGGAAATCTCGCGGCTCGACGGCGAGCTGTCGCGCGCGCGCTTCGAACCCGTCGATCTCGGTCTGCTTATCGAGGGCCTGATTACCGCTCGCGAGGAGCGTGGCCGCAACGGCGATGTGCGCGTCGCTTTCGCCCGTCCCTACGTCGATACCACAGTGGTGCTCGGCGACGGTTCCCGCCTGGCCCGTATGATTGAGAACCTGGTCGACAATGCGGTATCCTTCTCGCCCCCGACAGGCCTCGTCGAGGTCGGCGCGGTGGGCATCGGCAACATTGTTCTCGTCACGATCGAGGACGAGGGTCCCGGAGTGCCGCCCGACAAACGTGACGCGATCTTCCGCCGCTTCCACACCGACCGCGCCGACGCCGATGAACCCGAGCGCCACAGCGGGCTTGGCCTCGCCATAGCAAAGGCAATCGCCGACGGCCATGATGGCACCATCGAGGTGCGCGACCGTAGTGACGGACGCAGTGGCGCCCATTTCCTCATCACCTTGCCGCGAGCGCCCGAAGTATGACCGAATTGTCCTCCGATCTCGTCCACGCCTCCTGTGTTGCGATCGGAGGGCGGGCGGTGCTGCTTGCCGGGCGATCCGGCGCGGGCAAGTCTGATCTCGCGCTGCGGCTGATCGATCGCGGTGCCGTGCTAGTGTCCGACGACTATACCCAGGTAAGTCGCCGCGACGGTCGCCTCTACGCTTCGCCGCCGGCTCGATTGGTAGGCAAGATCGAGGTTCGCGGGATCGGTATCGTCGAGATGCCACACCTGCCCGAGGCCGAGGTCGCGCTGCTGGTGGATCTCGATGCGACCCCGGCGCGCATGCCCGAGGCCCAAACCCGTCGGCTGGCCGGCGTGGACATCCCTGTAGCCGCGGTCGCCGCGCTGGAAGCGTCCGCGCCGATCAAGGTGGAGATGTTGCTGCAGGCGGTCGGGCGATGAACACAGAAGGCCACGCACGCCGCATCCTTCTCGTCACCGGCATGTCGGGCGCGGGAAAGAGCACCGCGGTCCGTACGCTGGAGGATCTCGGTTGGGAAGTGGTCGACAACCTGCCGCTGGTGCTGCTCGATCGGCTGCTCGACGTACCGGGATCCGCCGGTCAGGACGGTGAGGATCGCCCGTTGGCCCTGGTCGTTGACAGCCGGACGCGCGGCTTCGATCCCCAGCGGATCGTGGCGCGCATCGAACGGCTGCGCAGCCATGGTGATGACGCCGATATCCTGTTCCTGGATTGCGCGGGCAGCGAGCTCATCCGTCGCTTCTCGGAGACGCGTCGCCGTCATCCCTTGGCCCTCGATCGCCCCGCCGAGGATGGCATCGCGCGGGAGCGGGAGCTGCTCTTTCCCCTCCGCAGCGCCGCAGATCATCTGATCGACACCACCGACAGCAGCACCAACGCACTCCAGCAGGAGTTGCGCGCCCGATTCGCGACCGCCGACGCCGGAACGACGTTGGCCATCATGTCGTTCGGCTTTGCGCGCGGTGTCCCGCGTAACGCGGACCTGGTGTTCGACATGCGCTTCCTGCGCAATCCGCACTGGGAATCGGTGCTCCGTCCGATGACCGGACTCGACGCGCCCGTGGCCGCCTATGTCGCCGAAGATCCTGCCTATTCCGAAGCTATCGAGCGGATAGAAGGCTTGCTTGCGCTGTTGCTGCCGCGCTACGCCGCAGAGGGAAAAAGCTATGTCACGGTGGCGTTCGGCTGCACCGGCGGTCGGCATCGTTCGGTCCATGTCGCCGAGACCATCGGGGACTGGTTGCACAGGCGAGGATTTTCGCCCACCATCGTCCATCGCGATCTGGCGCAGCGATGAAAGATGCCGGACGCCCGGAGCAAGGATGTCATCGGAGAGAGGCCAAACTCGGGTGAATAAATGATCGGTTTGGTGCTGGTGACGCACGGACGCCTCGCGGCGGAATTCGTGACGGCTATGGAGCATGTCGTGGGGCCGCAGGAGGCGATTGTGCCGATCTGCATCGGTCCGGAGGACGATATGGAGGGCCGACGAAACGATATTGCGGCGGCCGTTGCCACGGTCGACACCGGTGAAGGCGCGATCCTGCTCACCGATCTGTTCGGGGGCACACCTTCCAACCTCGCAATCTCGCTAATGAAGTCGGATCGAGTCGAGGTGATCGCCGGGATCAACCTGCCGATGCTGATTCGCCTGGCGAGCGCGCGACGCACGATGAAGATCAAGCCGGCCGTGGCCGCTGCGCGCGACGCGGGTCGCAAATATATTTCAGTCGCCTCGGACCTTCTGGGAGAGGCCGCCGCGTGACGGATCAGCTCAGTCGCACCGTCCAGATCACCAACAAGCGCGGCCTGCACGCACGCGCATCCGCCAAGTTCGTTACGCTCGCCTCCGGGCAGACTGCCGCGGTCGAGGTCGAAAAGGACGGCTCGAAAGTGGCGGGCACGTCGATCATGGGGTTGATGATGCTGGGTGCCGCGAACGGCGATCACGTGACGATCCGCGCCGCTGGCGATGGCGCCGAGGAGGCATTGGCCGTCCTCGTCGACCTGGTCCAGAACAAGTTCGGCGAGGAATAGCCTTCCGCGGCCCGAACCGCTAATCGGCCGCAATGCCTCGCGAAATCACCGCCTTTTCCAATCCTCTCGTCAAGCGCGTCCGCAACCTGCGCGAGAAGCGTCATCGGCGCGAAGAAGGCCTGTTCATCGCCGAGGGACTCCGCATCCTCGCCGAGGCAGAGGAAGCCGGACGCCTGCCACGCTGGATCTTCTACACCGCCGAAATGTGCGGGCATCCGCTGGTGGTCCGCCTCGCGGCCGCGTGCGAGGCCGATGGCGGCGAGGCGATCGAGACCAATGTTGACATCCTCCACAAGCTCTCCGGCAAGGACAATCCGCAAACCGTGCTTGGCGTTTATGCCGAGTTCGATACGTCGCTCGACCAAATCGACCGCACCGCGTCCGGCATCTGGATCGTCGCTCAGGCGCTCCGGGATCCGGGTAATCTCGGTACCATCCTGCGCACTGGGGATGCGGTCGGCGCGGGCGGCCTGATCCTGGTCGACGATTGCGTGGACCCCTTTTCGGTGGAATCCGTGCGCGCCTCAATGGGCGCCCTCTTCACCCAACGGATCGCCCATGCCAGCTGGCCCGATTTCGTGCGATGGCTGCGGTCCGGGCCGGGCGAGCTGGTCGCGCTCAGCCTGCGCACAGACACTGACTATCGCCAGCCGCGCTATGCCGAGCCGACATTCCTGCTCGTCGGGAACGAGGCGCGCGGCCTGCCTACCGAGTATGAGGACGAGTGCGATCTCCACGTAAAACTGCCAATGCGCGGCAAGGCGGACAGTCTCAATGCAGCCGTCGCGACCGCAGTCATGGCTTATCAGGTGCTGAGCCAGCGCCTCTGAGTGGCCTTTCCGAATCCCCACCACATATCGCCAATTTCGATCAAGCCGTCCAAATTAGGCGATTGGACCAATATTACCGACGGACGCAGCTTCCTCCCGGCCCTGGCCCAGGAGAGGGAATGACCGAGTAGCACGTCGACAAGATGGCGCTCCAGCCCGCAAAGTAATAAGACGGCGGGCGGCGGCCGGGTGGCTGTCGCTCGCCGGCTTTCTTCGCATGGAGGGGGTGATATGCAGATCATCTTCGACCTAGCCGTACTCCAGCCGTACCGCTGCTACTGGGTACCCGCGGTTGCCGCGCCGATACGCGACTGGGCCGGCGCGCCCGGCTGCCGGCGCGGCGCCCGCTTCCTGATCGACGCGACCAACTTTCATCCCGGCCACAAACACTTCCCGGCGTTCGACAGCCGGGCCGAGTGCTTGCGCTGGATCATGGTCCACCGCCTCGACATCTCCGACCACGCCCCCGACGCCGCGATCACCGCCGCGCGGCTCGACGCCTGGATGCTGGGGCTGGATGGGACGTGAGCGGCTGCACCACGGACCCGCAATCGTAGAAATTGTCCACGACGGACAAACTTCTCAGGAACACTGACGCCCCGGCCATGTCCGGTTTGAAGTGATTGAACAAAGAAGCAGACCAACGGAAATCAAGGCGAAACGACCGTTCTTAGCCGGCCGGTGCTGGGACGCTGGCCGCCTGGTGGCTCCTAATCGTCCCCGTGCGCCTGTCGCCGTCAGAAACGTAGCAACGTACTTTCCAGGTTCTCGTACGTCTGCCGATGCCCGAAATCCTCAAGATTTCCTGCCGGTCCGCTTTCAGGATTTAAGCGGGTCGGAGCGGACAGACTATACATCGCTTGCTATCGGGCGAGGATGATAACGGCGATCGTTTACGTTGGTGCGGCCCTGGCAGAAATTGCCGGCTGTTTCGCATTCTGGGCCTGGCTGCGATTGAATAAAACTCCGCTTTGGCTCGCGCCGGGCTGTGCTTCGTTGATGCTCTTCGCCTATTTGTTGACGCTGGTTGATGCCGCAGAAGCGGGTCGGGCCTATGCCGCGTATGGCGGCATTTACATCACTTCAGCGCTGATCTGGCTGTGGCTTGCGGAAGACGTTCGCCCCGATCGCTGGGACCTGGGCGGCGCTGGCCTATGCCTACTCGGCGCCTGTGTAATCCTTCTCGGCCCCCATCGCGCTTAAGGTCGGCGACCACCCAAAGCGCTAACCCAGCGACCATAGACCCGGCGCCCGAGCAGTCGATGAGCCCTACTCCGCCGCTTCTGCCGTCCCGTCCTCGACCGGCGCGCTGAGCAACTCGGTCGCTACCGCGACGCGAGCGAGCGTTTCCACCGGGGGCACCGCCTCGATCTCTCGGCCGCCAGTCTCGATGTTGAGGTCGCGGAACTTGCGCCCCGTTACCAACACGCGGCTTTCGAAGGAGGAGACGAAGCTGTTGTAGTTGTTGACCGCGCTCGACAGCCCCGTCCCGACCTTGCGGAGATGGCCGGCCGCCGCCGACAGACGGTCGTACATCTCCTTGCCGAGCGCGCCGATCTGGCGCGCCTCGACCGCGAGCTTCTCCTGCCTCCACACAGCAGCCACCGTCCGCGCGATCGCGACAAGGTTGGTCGGCGTCGCCAGCAGCACGCGCCGGTCGAATGCATAGTCCCAGAGCGTCGGGTCGCTCTCCAGCGCAGCAGCAAGGAAATGCTCGCCGGGCACGAACATGATGACGTAGTCGGGCGCGTCTTCGAACTGGTTCCAATAGGCCTTGGCGGCCAGCGTCGTCACGTGCGCCTTCATTGCCGTCGAATGCGCGGAGAGATGGCGGGCGCGCTCGGCCTCGTCGATCGCGGCGAAAGCATCCTGGTAGGCGTTCAAGGACACCTTGGCATCGATCACCAGCGCGCGCCCACCCGGCACGCGCACGATTGCGTCGGGGCGCATCCGCCCGTCCTCGGTCACGACTGACACTTCGAGCGTGAAGTCGGTATGCTCGGCGAGCCCGCAGGTCTCGAGCACATTGCGGAGCTGCTGCTCGCCCCAGCGGCCGCGTGCCTTGGGCGCGGCGCGCAGCGCGTTGACGAGCTTGGCCGCCTCGCCGCGCACCGCCTCCTGCCCGTCGCGCATCGCGCCGATCAGGCCGGTGAGGTTGCCATAGGCCTCAGTCCGCTCCTTCTCGACGCGAGCGACGCCTTCCTCATAGCGCTTGAGCGTGGTCTCGACCGGCTGAAGCAGCGCCTTCAGCCGTTCGCCCGACTTCTCATCGGCCTGGGCGAAGCGCTGGTCCGCGCGTTCGAGAAAGGCCTTCTGCGCCTCGCCGAGCAGCTTCTGCCCGACCTCGCTGAATTGGGCGGAGAGCGCCTCCTTGGCCTCGCGCAGCTCGGTCAAGCGCGCCTCGAAGGCCTCGGCCCGCTGCACCGCGGCCGCCCGCTCGGCCGCGAGATCGAGCAGCGCCGCGTCGCGCTCGCGCGTTACCTCGTCGAGCGTGGTCCGCAACAGGACGGCCGCCTTGGCGCGCTCCTCGGCGGCTGCGCCCGCCGTCTCAGCCTCGCGCGAGCGCGCGTCGAGCCGGTCCCGCTCCGCCTTGAAGCCGGCGCCACTGCGCGATCCGAGGAACCAGCCGAGGCCGAGGCCGAGGATCAACGCCAGACAGGCGATCAAGATGGCGACGACAGGCTGCACGCGGACCCTCCACAAGAACGAAGGGCGAACGTATCAGCCGGATCCAAAGCCGGCAAGCGCGGGAATGGGACGGGTCAGGCGGCGCGCTGCTGGCGGCGGTGCTTTTCCAGCTTCTTCAGCACCATGTCGCGCTTCATGCGCGAAAGGTGGTCGGTGAAGACGATGCCGTTCAGATGATCCACCTCATGCTGGAGGCAGGTGGCGAGCAAGCCGTCGATGACCTGGTCATGCGCCTTACCGTCGCGATCAAGCCACTTCGCGTGGATCGATGCGGGGCGCTCGACGTCGGCGAACTGGTCCGGGATCGAGAGGCAGCCCTCGGAATAGACGTTCGTCTCCTCGGACGGCTCCGAGAATTCCGGGTTGATGAAGACGCGTGGGTTCTTCACGCCCTCGCCTTCCTCCTGCAGGTCGATAACCAGCAGCCGCTTGGCCACCCCCACCTGGATCGCCGCGAGGCCGATGCCAGGTGCGTCGTACATCGTCTCGAACATGTCGTCGATCAGACGCTGGAGCTCGTCGTCGAAGGTCTCGACCGGCTCCGAAATCTTGCGCAGGCGCGGATCGGGGATCTCGATGATGGGAAGAATGGCCATGTTGCCGAGCTATGATCGGGGAGGCTTTCCGTCAAGGGAAGCGTCTCGATCAGTTCAATCGAGCGGACGCCTTGCGCGAAGCGCCTGCGCCAGCGTGCCCTCGTCGAGATAGTCGAGCTCGCCTCCAACGGGCAGGCCGTGGGCGAGGCGCGTAAGCCGCACGGGCAACCCCTCCAGTCGCTCGGCAATATAATGGGCGGTGGTCTGGCCCTCAAGCGTGGCGTTGGTGGCGAGCACCACCTCGTCGATCCCGCCCGCCGAGATGCGGGCGACCAGACGGTCGATGCTGAGATCCTCCGGCCGCACCCCGTCGAGCGCGGACAGCCGTCCTCCCAGCACATGGAAGCGGCCGGGAAAGAGCCGCGAGCGCTCCAGCGCCCAGAGGTCCGCCACCTCCTCCACCACGCAGAGCGAGCGCTGGTCTCGACGCGGATCGGCGCAGATCGAACACGGGTCCGAGGTGTCGACATTGCCGCAGACATGACAGATGGAGAGCCGCTCGTTCACCAGCTCCAGCGCACGCAGCAGCGGGGTGAGCGCGGTTTCGCGCCGCTTGAGCAGGTGGAGCACCGCGCGCCGCGCGGATCGGGGGCCCAGGCCGGGAAGGCGGGCGAGCGCTTGCGTCAGCGCTTCGATTTCGGGAGATGACATGGGATGCATGGATATGGGCTTGCGCTCCGCCTTGCCAAGCGCTTGTGAGAAGCGATGCGTATAGCCTTCATGGGAACCCCGGATTTCGCCGTGCCGACGCTAGAGGCTCTGGCCGCCGCCGGGCACGACATCGCCGCCGTTTATACCCAGCCGCCCCGGCGCGCCGGCCGCGGCAAGGCGTTGCAACCGACGCCTGTCCATCACCGCGCAGAGAAGATGGGCTTTGAGGTCCACCACCCGCCAAGCTTGCGCGATGCGGACGAGCAGGCAGCCTTTGCAGCGCTCGAGCTCGATGTCGCGGTGGTGGCGGCTTACGGCCTGATCCTGCCGGTGCAGATCCTGGAGGCGCCGCGGCTCGGCTGCCTCAACGTCCACGGCTCGCTGCTGCCGCGCTGGCGGGGCGCGGCGCCGGTGCAGCGCGCGATCCTTGCGGGTGACGCCGAGACGGGCGTCGTCATCATGCAGATGGAGAAGGGCCTCGATACCGGGCCGATGCTGCTTGAAGGCCGCACGCCCGTCGATGGCAAGACCGCCAGCGATCTCACCACCGAACTCGCCAGTCTCGGCGCCGCGCTGATGGTGCAGGTGCTGGTCGATCCTGCCGCCTACCCGCCGCGTCCCCAGCCCGAGGAGGGCGTCACCTACGCCGCCAAGATCGAGAAGGCCGAGGCGCGGCTCGATTTCACGGCGGACGCCGCGCAGGTCGAGCGACAGGTGCGCGCCTTCAACCACGCGCCGGGCGCGTTCTTCGAGCATGACGGCGAGCGCATCCAGATCCTCGCCGCTGCGATCGAGAAGGCGACAGGCGCTCCGGGCACGGTGCTCGACGACGGCCTCGCCATCGCGTGCGGGTCGGGTTCGATCCGGCCACTTACGGTGAAGCGCGCCGGTCGAGGCGCCATGGCGACCGCCGAGCTGCTGCGCGGCTTCGCGATCCCGCCGGGGACGATGCTCGCGTGACGCGCTTCCGGCTGACCGTGGAATATGACGGGCGCCCCTTCATGGGCTGGCAGCGGCAGGCGCATGGGCCGAGCGTGCAGCAGGCGATCGAGCAGGCGGTCACGCTCGTCACCGGCGAGTCGGCAACCGTCCACGCTGCCGGCCGAACCGACGCAGGCGTGCACGCGACCGGCATGGTTGCGCATGTCGACATTGCAAAGTCCATCGCTCCCTTCCGCCTGATGGAGGCGCTGAACGCGCTGATGCGGCCAGCGCCGGTCGCAATCCTCGCCTGCGAGGTCGTATCGGACGACTGGCACGCTCGCTTCTCGTGCATCGGCCGGCGCTACATCTACCGCATCGTCGATCGCCGCGCGCCACTCGCGCTCGACGCAGGCAAGGCGTGGCGGGTCGCACCGCCGCTCGATGTGGGCGCCATGCACGACGCGGCGCAGCGGTTGGTCGGTCTGCATGACTTCACCACCTTCCGCTCGGCGCATTGCCAGTCGGCGAGCCCCTTGAAGACGCTCGACCGCCTCGGCGTGCGCCGCGTCGCCGACGGCATTGAGATTGAGGCGGCGGCGCGCTCCTTCCTGCACCATCAGGTGCGCTCGATGGTCGGCTGTCTCGCGCTGGTTGGCCGCGGCAAGTGGAGTCCGGACGATGTGACGGCGGCGCTCCGCGCCCAGAATCGCGACGCGCTCGGTCTCAACGCTCCCTCCGATGGGCTTTATTTCGTCGAGGCGACCTACCCCTCCTGAAGACGGAAACCCTTAGGCCCTTCGAGGGTTGGCACGGCGGACAGGCGGAGAGCAGATGTGGACATTTCCCAGACGCCGCTGATCGAGCGGATCGCCCGCGTTCTGGCCGGCGCGCGGCTGAGCGGCAATGCCGAGGGCGCAATGATGTCCGCCGGCTCGGAGGTCGATGCGACCTGGCTCGAGCATCGCGGCGAGGCAATCGCGGTGCTCAAGACGATGCGCGAGCCCGATGAGTTAATGGCTGACGCCGGCGATCCGGTGATCTGGGAGCAGATGGTGCTGGCGGCACTAGACCAGGCCTGAAGCCTCAGCCGAACAGTCGGCTCAGCGACTTGTCGAGCATCAGCAGCTGCCACAGCAGCCGGCCATGGTCGGCGCGGCCGGTGCGGTGCTCGTTGGCGATGCGGGAAAGCTCGTCGGCGCGGAACCAGCCCGTCGCCGCCAACGCAGCACCGCGCGCGATGCGATCCGCCTCGCCCGCCAGCGGTCCCCGGAACCACGACGAGATCGGCGTCACGAAGCCCATTTTGGTGCGGTGGAGGATCGTGTCGGGCAGATAGCGGCGCATGGCATGCTTCATCAGCCACTTCCCCTGCCCGCCGCGCAACCGCATCGGCATCGGCAGCGAGGCCTGGAAGGCGATGAGCTTGTGGTCAAGCAGCGGCTCGCGGGCCTCCAGGCTCACCGCCATGCTCATGCGATCGACCTTCGTCAGGATGTCGCCGGGCAGCCAGATCTTGAGGTCGGCATATTGAGCGCGGCCCAACCAGTCGGCCGCGGGCGCATTGCGCATCGCCCGCTCGATCCGCGCCTCGGCTCGATGGCCATCGAGCGCACGGGTCGCCTCGGGCGAGAAGAGGCGCGCGCGAACCTCCGGCGTGGTGAACCCCATCGCGCGCGCATAGGCCTCTTCTGGGGAGCGGGCGAGCGCCTGGAATGTCGTCTTGGCGCGTAACGGACGCGGCGCCCAATCCGCCTTGGGATAAGCGCGGCCGAGCGCGCCGAACACCCGCTCACGCATCTGCGAGGAGAGCAACCCTCGCGCCCGGTTCTCGGCGACGAAGAAGCGATGGCGACGGTATCCGGCCAGCGCCTCGTCGGCGCCGTCGCCGGAGAGCGCCACCGTCACCTTCTCGCGCGCCAGCTCGCAGACCCGGTAGGTGGGCAGCGCGGAGGCGTCGGCGAAGGGTTCGTCGAAGTGGTGGACGAGCGTGTCGATCAGCCCAAAATCGTCGGGCGAGACGATCCGCTCGCGATGGTTGGTGGCGAAGCGCTCGGCGATGAGGCGGGCGTGCGCTGTCTCGTCGAGATCGGGGACGTCAAAGCCGATCGAGCAGGTTTCGACCGCGGTGCGGCTCGCTTCGGCCATCAATGCGACGACGCTCGAGCTGTCCACCCCGCCGGACAGGAAGGCGCCGAGCGGCACGTCCGCCACCATGCGCGAGCGCACCGCCATGCGCAAATAGTCGGTGAGCTGCGTCTCCAGTTCGCGCACCGGCCCCTTCGCGTCGGCTGAGAAAGCCACGTCCCACCAGCGGCGGGGCTCGGGTAGCGGGTGATCGCGGCGCAGTGTCAGGTGGTGTCCCGCCGGCAGCTTGCTCACGCCTGCGACAATGCAGGCGTCGTCGGGGACATAGCCGAGGCCCATGAAGTCCTCGACTGCCGCCAGATCCGGCTTGCGACGCAAGCGCGGGTGCGCGAGCAACGCCTTCAGCTCGGAGCCGAAGAGAACCGCGCCATCGGAAAGCTCGGTATAATAGAGCGGCTTCACGCCCAGCCGGTCGCGCGCGAGGAACAGGCTCTGCTGGTCCGCGTCGAACAGCGCGAAGGCGAACATGCCGGTGAAATGGTCTAGACAGTCCGCGCCCCAGCGACGCCAGCCGTGCAGGATCACCTCGGTGTCGCTGTGGGTCGAAAACCTGGCGCCCCATGCCTCCATGTCGGCACGCAGCTCACGGTAATTGTAGATCTCGCCGTTGAACACCACCACGAGCCGGCCGTCGGCCGACAGCATTGGCTGGTTGCCGCCCTCCAGATCGATTACAGAAAGCCGCCGGTGCCCGAGCCCGATGCCGGGCGCGGTCCAGATGCCATCACCGTCTGGCCCGCGATGCGCAACGGCATCGATCATCGCCTTCACCCGTGCCGGATCGACCGGTTTGCGCGTCCCCAGATGAAAGATGCCGGCAATGCCACACATGGCTCAGCGCCCCGCCGCGATGCGATCGATCGCGGTGTCGACGGGGCCAAGCGTCACGAGGAAACGGTCGATGGCGGCGCGGCCTCCCCGGCGATCCTCGGCTGAGACGAGCAGCGCGGCCGCGCGCTGGCGCCCGCCGACGAGATGGCGCCGCAGCGTTTCCAGCTTCACCCGCGCCGCACTCCCTGTCTCCATCGACCCGATCCTATAGAAGCTCACCACCTCGCGCGATACGGCTCCGGGCGCCTCGATACGTTCGGCTCGCGCGCCCACCGGCGCCGCCACGTCCGCCGCCCACGACCAGCGCCCATCCGGATCGACCGCGCCATGCCCATAGCCGACGAGCGAACGCCCGCGCGTCTGCGATGCGTAGAGCGCCACCGCAAGATCGACCTGCGACCCGTTGGCGTCACGATAATGACCGACGATCAGGCGGTCGGCGCCGTCGAAACGTGGCTGCCAAGCTACGCCCTCCGCCGCATCTGTCCGGGTCCAGCTGGCTAGCTCGGGCAGGCGCGCGCTGGCTGCGATCGGGGTGACGCCCCCCGCCACAACCAGCGCGCTCCAGAGAGGCGCCGAGCCGGCGACCGCCAGCACGACTACCACCGCCGCCGCGAGCGGCATCCGCGCGCGTTGCCGATCCGCCTCGCGCTGCACCCAGCCCGGCTCGACCACAGGCTCCGAGGCCGGCCGGTCGAAGAAACGCCAGCTCGCCGCCAGCACGATCGCGATCACCAGCGCGAAGAATATCCAACCATAGACAATATGGTCGAAGCTGCCCGCCGCCTTCGCGCCGCGATATTGCGCAACCCAGATCGTCCCGAAGGCGCGTACACCATTGGCCAGCACCGGTGCCACCACGCACACGATCAGGAACACCACGCGCCGCCGCCAACGCACGAAGCCGAGATGTGCCACGAGTGCGCCGAGCGCGGTCATCGCGATCAGGAATTTGGCGCCCGAACACGCCTCGGCCACCTTGAACCAGCCTGCCGGCGTGGTGATGAAGATGCCGTCGAGTACTGCCGGCACGCGAGCGAGATGGAGCAGCGCAGTCGACATGCGCGCGGTGATCGTCTGCAGAGCAGGCACCAGCATGTCGCCGGCCGGCACCAGGAAGAAGGCGTAGAACAGCGGGAAAATCAGCGCGGCCGTCGCCCCCCGGCCGAGCAGCGCCGCGACCGCCCCCTGCACCATCATGACGAGGCCGAGATGGCGCGCCAAAGCGACGCCACCCGCCTCGCCGACCAGCCAGCCCGCGGCGCCCGCCGCGACCCACAACAGCGGCAGAGGCCAGGCGCGCGGTTCGATGGCGGCGAGCGCAGGCCGCCGCTCCCTTACCAGCCAGGCGATGATCGGCAGGATGACGAGGCAATGCTCATAGGTGCTGCTGGTCCACCAGATCGAGACCATATCGCCCGCATCTCGCGCGAACAGCGCGAGCAGCCCCGCCAGCACCAGCGCGAGCAGGACAAGATGTGAACGCCAGCTGGCCCGCGCGACACGCGCAGGCACCGGGATCGCCGCGTCCATATTCATATCCGCTCCAGCATAGCGTCGAGGGCCGCAAGCCGCGCGGCCCAGCCATAATCAGCCTCGATCCGCGCCCGCGCGGCCGTACCGATTGCCTCGGCGCGGAAAGGATCGGCCAGCAGGGCGGAGACCGCCTCGGCCTCGGCAACCGCACCGTTGGCGACGATCAGCTCGCGTCCCGGCTCCGCGTCGATCCCCTCGAACGCCTGTACGGAGGCCACCACTGGGCGCGCCATCGCCATCGCCTCTAGCACCTTGTTCTGGATACCCCGTGCGATGCGGAGCGGAGCCACTACGACGTCGGCCTGCGTCAGCCAGGGCCGCACGTCCCCGACCTCGCCGGTCACCTCCACGCCGTTGCGGCCGTCGAGCGCCAACAGCGCCGGATCGGGCCGGCGGCCGACGATCGCGAAGCGGGCGCCCGGATAGCGCGCCCGAATGAGCGGCAGCGTCGCGCGGGCGAAGCCCGATGCGGCCTCGACATTGGGCGGATAGTCCATCTGCCCGGTGAAGACGATCAGCGGCGTCTCGCCCGGCCGGTGCGGATCGGGCTGGTAGTGCGCGAGGTCGATGCCGTTCTCGAGCGTGCCGACGCGTTCGGGCGGCAGGCCGGTGCGGTCGCGGAACAGCGCCGCTTCCGCCTCACTCACGAACAGTGACATCACCGCCCGGCGGGCCGTTTCGCGCTCGAACGCGAACAGGCGCCGCGCCTCGCGGCGCCATGCCCAGCGCATCAGCCCGCGCGCGCCTTCGCCATAGGCGGCGAACTTCTCCGAATCCATGTCGACGAAGTCCATCACGAACGGCCGATCGGTGGGCGCGTAGAGTGCCATCTGGCCTGAGAAGACATAGACGCGATCGATAGGCTCCTCAGTCAGCGCTTCGTCGACGAAGCGCGACATGCCCCTGCTGCCGAACGCCGCCACCGATATGGCGCTGCCGGTCGCAAGCCCGATCGCCACAGCGGCGCCCTTGGACCGTGCGCGTCGTTCGATATGCAGCCGCGCCACGATCGGGCGCAGAGCCTCGGCCGCCGCCTCGTCGCGCTCATCGTCGGCGAAGGCGGCCAAGTGGACGCGGTGGCCGGCGGCGAGGTGCTTGAGGATGTTATAGGAGCGAATCTTGTCGCCGCGATCGGGGGGATAGGGAACGCGGTGGGCGAGGAACAGCAGGTCGCCCATCGGTTCAGCCCAGCCCGCGCGCGAGCGGCGGCCCCAGCCGGTTGGCGAGCCAAAGCGGCAGCTTCTTCCATGCCGCCACCTGCAGCCGGTAGCGCGGGCTCAACGGGTTCACCTCGCGCGGCGCGGCACCGTCGGCGGTGCGCACCGCATAGCCGAGTGACTGCGGCTTGAACCCCCAGTTCTTCTTGTAGGCGAAAGCGCCCGTACCGAGCTTCGAGCGGCCGAAATCGAAAGCCGTACAGCCGCGCTGGCGGGCATGGCGCATCAGCGCGAAATACATGAGCTCGTTCGCCCGCAATGCACGTGCCCCCCAGGTACCGCCACCCCAATAGGGCATCACCACGCCTCGATGATAGAGGCTGAGCACCGAGGCCACGGCTTCGCCCTCGTGCCAAACGGTCAGGATGTCGGCGTCTTCGCCGAAACAATCCAGCACAGCATCGAACAACCTACGCGGAAAGACGGGAGTGCCAAGGTTGCGCACGCTCTCGGCATAGACGGCATAGTGTGCAAGTCGGTCTGTGAAGGAACGGCCGATCGTTACGACCATATCCATCTCGAGCGCCTTGCGGACCTCGGCGCGGTGCTTGCGCGGGATGGCGCGGAGTTCAGCCTGGTCGTCGGCTGCCAGCCAGCGAGTGAAACCGGCATAGACATCTGCCTTGTGCTGCCAGCCCTCGCCCGCCGGCATCGGGCCACCGCGCAGCTCGAGGCTCGGGCAGCCGAGCCGCTCGGCCAACCGCCAGCCTTCGGCCAACAGTGATTGGGCAGCCTCCTCGCTCGCGGCCAGCACGCCGCCCCCGACCGCGAAGCCGCTGGAGACTAGCGCCCTGCCGAATAGCATTGATCGCATCGCGGTCAGCGGTAACACGCCCTCGATCCGGCCGCCCCGCGTAGCGACAAGCAAATAGCCGCGCTGCCCCGTCCCCGCCTCGACCGCTGCGATCCAGGCCGGGAGATGGAAGGGCGTGCTCTCGGGATTGCCCCGCACGAAGGCGGCCACGGCGGCGTTGTCCGCATCCATGCCGACCCGGAGCGGTACCACCGCTTCGGCCGGGTTCATGACGTCGCCTGGCCAGCGACGATCTCGTCGACGCGCCCCCAGCTGAAATCTTGGAGAAGACGCTTCAGTTTGCCCTCCATCGCCGACAGGCGGCTGTAGTGGCGGAGCTTCGACCTGAGCGGAGCACCGCCGACACGCGGCTGGGCAGGATCGATCTCCCAGGGATGGAAGTAGAACACGGCCGGGCGCCCCGCCTCGCTATTCACCTGCCGGATCGCCCAGCGGCTGAAGCGGTAAGGAAGCAACCGGAAGAAGCCTCCCCCCCCAGCCGCGAGTGTGCGCGGCCCGAGCTTGGCCGTTGTGACCGGCAGCTCGATCATCGCGCTGTCGGCCAGCGGCTGCCACGCGAAGCGCGGGCTCTCCGGCCAGCCATAATGATCGTGCACTATCGGTGCCACGCTGGACGAATAGGCATAGCCTTCGTCTGCCAGAACCCGGTGCGCCCAGGGGGTGCGTGCATCGATCGAGAAGCTCGGCGCGCGATAGCCGATGACCGGGAAACCGGCGGCGTCCTCGATTGCGGCGCGAGCGCGACGCAGGTCGGCGCGGAAACTCTCAGCGTCCATCGTGAAGACGCGGTCATGGTCCCAGCCGTGGCTGGCGATCTCATGCCCCTCGGCAACGATGCGCCTCATCTGAGCGGGCGCACGCTCGGCCACCCAGCCCAGCGTGAAGAAGGTCGCCTTGACGCCCGTCCGCGCGAACAGATCCAGCACTTTATCGGTGTTGCGCGCGACGCGGCTTTCGAGGCGCGACCAGTCGCCCTTGTGGATTACGGTCTCGAAGGCACCGACCTGAAACCAGTCTTCAACATCCACAGAGAGCGCGTTACGCAGGGGAGGCGGGATCGGGTCGGGCATGGCGGTCGCCTCAGTGCGCGGTGCCGTAGCGCTGACTGACCGACTCCTCGCGCTCAACCCAGTCGATCAGCATCGAGAGGACCCGGCGGATCGCTGCCTCCTGCTCATCCAGGCGTTCCTCCAGCACCGCGATACGATCAAGCAAATCGGGATCCTCGGCGTGGACGATACGGACCGAGGCAGCACCGGCGGGCGGCGCGGCATCCTCGGCGCGACGGCGAAGCGGCTCCTCCTCCATGGGCCGGGGGCCGCGCCGCTCCTCCGCCATGTCGGCGGCGACGAGGTCGACGGTGGCGCCGTCGATGCGGTCGAGTCCCTCGATGGCGCCGTGCAACAGCACACGCCCGGCGAGCAAGTTGAGTCGACGCGGTACGCCTTCCGAGCAGCGATAGAAGGCGGCCCAGGCGTCATCGGCGAAAGCGAGACGGTCCGGATTCCAGCCGACCAAAGACAGGCGATGGCCGATATAGGGGGCGATTTCCCCCTCCTCCATGGGCGTCAGATGATGGGTAGCGATCACGCGCTGGCGAAGCTGTTCCAGATGCTTCGAGCCGTGGAAGCGATCGCGGAATTCGGGCTGCCCAAGCAGGAAGATCTGGAGCAGCGACTGCCCGCCATTTTGGAAGTTGGAGAGCATACGCAACTCCTCCAACGCCGAGAGCGGCAGGTTCTGCGCTTCGTCGACGATCAGCAGCGTCTGGCGCCCCTCGTTGGCGTGGAGGCGGAGTGTCCGCTCGATCCGGTCGAGCAGTTGCGCCTTGGCGAGTCCCTCGGTCGCGAGGCCGAACTGGTGCGCGGTGAGCCGGAGCAAGTCCTCGTCCTCCACCTGCGTGGAAACGAGCCGGATGACGTGCAGGCGCTGCGGATCGACCGAAGCCATCAGATGGCCGACCAGCGTCGTCTTGCCGGCGCCCACGTCACCGGTGATGACTATGAAGCCCTCGCCCTGCGCCAGGCCGTAGCCCAGATAGGCCATCGCCGTGCGGTGCGTCTTGCTCTCGAACCAGAAGCGCGCATCCGGCGCGAGGTGGAAGGGCCGATCGCTGAACCCGTAATGGCTTTCGTACATCCAGGCCTCCACAGGCGCTCCCTCGGGTGCGCCCTTCCGATCCGTTACAGTTGATAGCGCAGCGCGACGAGCGCCGTGCCGACGACGTCGTCGTCGACCCCGTTGTTTTCACCCGACGAGACGCTTAACGACGCCGCACCAATCAGGCGGCGCGAGAATTCGCGGGTATAGGTGCCGGTCGCGCCATAAGCGGTGTGCGATCCACTCCCCAGCACGTCAGTGTCGTACCAGGTTGCAAGCCCGGTCAGCGACACGTTCGACACCGGCGAGAGGCGCCGCCCGATCGTGGCGTCAACGGTGACGCTCTGCTCACGAACGCCCGCGAAGGAGACGATCCCGGCCCCAAGATCTGGCGCGAGATAGCGGCGATGGTCGTAGCCGACGCCGAGTCCGTAGGTCCACGGCCCGTGCGTGCCGGACAACAGGCCATAGACGCCGCGCGAGCGATAGAAGTTCGAATTGACAGAGTTCAGTGCCTGCAGACAGCCACCCTGCCCGCCATTGACCCCGAATACGCAGATCCCCAGTGTCGACGGAATCGGTAGGCTGTTCGGCGAGAAGGAAGTCGGCAGCAAGCCGATCTCACCGGTGAGCTGGCGACCGAAGCTCTGCACATCGTCATAGGCGACGACCTGGATGCTGGCACGCGGCGAAATCTTGTAGGAGAGCTGCCCCGTCACCATCCACTGGCCGTAACGCTCGCCGCCCCGCACCTCGAGCGAGGTACGCGGGCTCGGCCGCCACAGCACGCCCACGTCCCAGATCAGGCCGTCCTGATCGTAGGAGAGCAGGCGCGGTTTGCTGTGATCGGCGCGCAGATGGCGACGGCTGTCGAGTATCGCGTTGCCGCTGGCGTCGATCAGGATCGCCGCCTGGCTGGCACGCCCGTCCTCGTAGCCTACCCCACCCTCGAGCGCGAGCGTGGGCGTCACCGGGTAGGTCAGGTCGAGACGGCCGAACTTGTCTGAATAGCGCTCATCCAGGAAATGAACCTCGTCGTGATCATAGCCGCCCGACACGGTCCAGCCGAACGGCAGGCCGCTCACACCCGGCCGCATTCCCACCGAAGCGTCGACGGTATGGCTCAGCGTCGTGAAATTGCTCTTGATCACCGGCTGGCCAGGACCGAGGTCGAGACTACCGTAGCCGTTGGTCGAGCGGGTCCAGCCGAAGCGGTAGTCCGCCGCGACGTCGAGGTCGTCGAAATGATGCGCGAAGCTTGGCCCCGCCTGAATGGCGTAGACCTGCTGCGTGTTATTGAGATTGCCGAACACCAGCCCCGGTGTCGCCTGCGCCAGGGAGCCGCGCGCGCGCGTCGCGATGCCGGCGGCCTGCAACGAGATGTCCGGCGTCGCCTGATAGGTGAAGCTCGCCAGGCCGTTATGCGTGTCAGTGTCGTGGTAGCGGTTCGACCAGGCGAAATAATGGTCGTAGCGATAATCGAGCTGGCCCTGGACCCGCGCGCCCTGCACGGTCGCGTCGACGCCCGCCGCCACACCCGTATAGGTGACGGCATCCTGGCCATTGCCGGAAAGATCTGCCGCGAAGACCTGCTGCACCTCCACATAGGGGTGGATCGAGGTGCGTGCCGCCGCCGGCGTGACGACGAGAGCTACAGGAAGCAACGACAAGCTGCGCGAAGCGAACCGATTCACCCATCCATCCCATAATAGCGGCCGAAGCGGCGGTTGGTGCTTCCATATTCGACACCGTTCAGCAGCAGCTGCGGCCTGGGGCATGCCGACAGTAGCTCCAGCGCCTCGCGCAGATCCGCTTCCCCGGTCTGTTCGGCGCGGACGACGAACAGAAGCTGGCCGCAATGCATCGCGAGCACCGAGGCGGGTGAGGCAGCGAGAGCGGGGGGCGAGTCGAACAGGATCACCCGGCGCGGATCGCGCGTCCGCAGGCGATCGAGCACCTGCCGCGTGCGCTCGGACGCCAACAGTTCGGTCGTCTCGTTCGAGGGACGGCCGGCGGGGAGCACGATCAGGCCGGGAATGTCGGTGCGGATCAGGCAGGCCTCGATATCCACCTCCGGGTCGGCGATCGCGTCGACCAGGCCGGGGCCGCCTTCCAGGCCGAGCGTCGAGAGGATCTCGGGCTTTGCAACGTCGGCGTCGACCAGCACGACCTCGACGTCCCGCTCGGCCGCGAGGCTGAGCGCGAGGTTGACGGCGCAGAAAGTCTTGCCGTCGTCGGGCTGGGCGGAACAGATGAGGATCGAGCGGCCGTTGGGCACCTCCGCCGCCTGACGCAGCAGCTGGCGCTTCACGATACGGAATTCCTCAGCGATCGCGCTCGGGCTCGCGTCGGGGAGGATGAACCCGCCCTCACGGAGCTCGTCCATCGCCACCTGGCCGAAGCGCCCAACTGGCGCGGCGCTGGCGAAGGCGGTTTCTATCCGCGCAGAGATCGTGGCCACCACGGGCATGGGCGACGAATGCCCATCCGACACCGCATGCACGGGCCCGCACAACGCGGCGCCAAAATCATAGACCTTGGCCGCCCGCTCCACGAGCGACGGCCCCAGCGACGCCTTGGGACGGTTGCCACCTTTCGGATCAGGGGTGATCGGCGTGTGTTTGCTCATGCCTCGCTCCTCATGCCATCAAGCCGCGCTGCACAAACTCAACACTCAGCAACAGGATATACGCCCCTACCAATGCCCCCCCGGCGCCCATGAACCACTTGAGCTGCTGCGCTTCGTGCGCCTTGTGCCGCTCCCCCCGCACCACGCTGATCGCCCCGAGCACGGGGAGACCGCTCGCTGCAGCCAGCGCCGACGGCGTCGAATAGCTGGTCTGCAGCTTCGCCCGCAGGAATGCAGCCGCCGCGCCACCGGCCAGCGCGATAAGCAGCACGCCAGTCAGCAGCAGCGGACGATTCGGTTTGACCGGTACGCGCGACAGCGCCGGCGGGTCGATCACGCGGATCTGCACGCTGCCCGCCTGGCTCTGCGCGTCGGCGCGCAGCTTCACCTGCTCGCGGTCGGAAAGCAGCTTGTCATATTGTGCCTTGAACACGTCATGATCTCGCGACAACCGCGCCTGCTCGGCAGTGATCTCGGGCGCGCTCGCCTGCTTGGAGGAGAAGGCATTGAGGTCCGACTGGAGCTGCGCGCGACGGGCGGCGAGCGCAGCGGCATTGGCCTGCTTCTCCGCCACCATCGAGCGCAGCGAGACGTATGTCGGGTTGGGCTGGCTGTTGCTCCCGCCCAAAGAATCGGCCGCCGCCGCGCCGGCAAGGCGCGCGATCTGACCCCGGAGCGCGATCACGTCGGGATGCTTGTCGGTCCAGCCCTGCGCCTGATCCTGTGCAAGCTGCGCCTGAAGCTGGGAGAGCCGCTCGCGCGGACCACCGGCGCCAGGCGCGCTCGGCGGGCCGGCGATTGTGGCAGGCGTCGCGGCGAGCTGGCCGTTGATGGCGGCGACCGAGCTCTGCGCCGCGGCCAGATTGGTCTCGACGTCGGCGAGCTGCGAGCGCGCGGCGTCGATGCGCTGATCGATCGAACCTGAGCCGGGGAGCATCCCCATATATTTCTGGTCGAAGGCCTGCTGCTTCTGCTCGGCTTCCTGAAGCTGGGCGCCGCGCTGGGCGAGCTGCGCATCGAGAAACTTGAGCGAGCGCTGCGCTTCGGCCGCACCGCCGGCCGCGTTGCTCGCCATGAACAGGTCGATCAGTCTTGTGACCACCGCCTGGGTCAGCCGCGCGTTCTGCGCGTCCGAAAAGCCGCCGCCGTACAGGTCCGCGCTGATCTGGAACAGGTTGTCCTGCTGGCTCTTGATGCTGATCGCCCGCTGGAGTCGGCCGACAGCGTTGGCCATGTCCCGGGGCGTGGAGGCCTGCCGGGCGAGATCTGTGCCCTTCACAACCGCCGCAAGATTCTCCGCCGAAAGCAGCGTCTGCCGCACCGTGTCGATGCTCTGCTGCTGGTCGCTGCTGCTGATGCCCACCGCCTGCGGCAGGATCGATTGCGGTTCGATAAAGATCCGCGCCGTGCTCTCATAGGTGT
>OUNM010120050.1_pt1 | contig 26867 bp, 14 predicted proteins | sample 1769961 | NCBI WGS metagenome assembly OUNM01 (sample SAMEA3914820, study PRJEB12502) | metagenome | biome: forest; material: soil | place: USA | collected 2012-03-12 | depth 0.3 m | reverse complement strand
GTTTAAAGCCACGAGATTTGCGAGCGGAATTTCCGCTTCTGGCCCATCGCGTCATTTCGTGGCTGCGCAGCGAGGGAGTCGCTTTAAGAGCAAAGCGGACGTCATCTTCAATGCGTCACGCCATCGAGTTTATGAGTACACGGCCTAGTTCGGCATGCAGGGCGAAGCTACGGCGCACCAGCCGGTCGAGCCGCGTGCCGCGGTTCCAGTCGAGCGCCAGGAAGCCCCCCGACTTGCCCGAGGCGGCACCCGCAACCTTGTGGCGCTCGACCACAACGACCTCTGCCCCGCGCTTGCTGCAGAAGTATGCCGTCGCCGCGCCGATCGCCCCGGCACCACAGATGATGACTCTCATGAGGCGCAGTCTTGCGTGTTGGCGAGAGGGCGCCACTCCAGCGGCAGCCCAGCGTGCTGACGATTAGCCTATGCAAATGTTGCCCGGTCCGGCCCGACTTCGGCAACCCGCTTTCAGGACCAGCCGAGTTCCTTTAAGGCCCACCCGGAATTCCAGATCTTGGTCATGTGCCGGATTTTGCCGTCGTCGAAATCCATCGCGTACACATAGTCGGACCGGGTGCTTTTGCCGGTCGGAGGCGGCCCGCCTTCGCCCGTATGCGTTCCTTTGAATATCGCGTAGGCGGTGACGTTGTTGCGCTCACTGTCGGTCGCGAAAGATTTCAGCTCGTAACGGCCATCGGGCAACATCCTGATCGTGCCCTCCATCCAGTCAGCGTATTCCCGGAGCGTTTTGATGTCGGCCAGCGGTTCAGCCTGACTGCTGAACGAAGCATCCGGCGCACAGTAGGCCTTGCAGCCTTCCCAACCCTTTCCCGCTTCGCAGGCCTCGAAGAACCTCATCGCAACATCAGCTATCGATGCCATTGTTCTTCCTCCCAGAATCCGTGACCTCCCTCAAGGTTTCAGGCCGGTAAACCCGGCGAGACCCGGGAGCAAACGCTATCCCTCGCCAATCCTCTTGTGAAGCTTGAAGCCCGATGTTTCCATCCGGGCTTTCCACTTGCGGCCGGCGTGGTCCCATCTAATCGTTTGGCCAAATCCGCTTCAGCAGCTCAGCCAGCCGAGCGCCTGCCCTTGGCGACCTGTGCGCTCTGGATCTGCGCAACGGCGGCTCTGTAAGCGGCTGGACGGCGACCTTTGGACCGAACTCGAGCCCGGCAAAGACCGTGGGAGATAGCGTGACGGTTTCCGTGGCCCACGTGGCCGCCAGCGCCTCGGCGGCCCATGGTGTGGCCTGGACAGCCTTGGCCGAAGCCAAGAAACCGTCTGTGGCCTGACTGCCCCACGCCGGAGGGACGTGATCCCAAAGCGTGTGAAGGTCAGCGCCGAAGATCCGGATAGAATTGCCCCCGCGCGTGGCGAAGTTCTCTTCTATTGCGTGCGCGCCTTCGCCAGGCCGCCTGTCTGGATCGATGCCCGAGAGACCCCGCTGGGCTTCTCGGCGTTCTCCGTCAAGGTCTGCAAACTTCATTTGAGTCTCTGCGCAATGGCCAAGGCGGTTTCGATATCCCGCATCGGGTCTCGAGGGGAACTTTGCTATGGCCTCCATGGTACCCCCAGCTCCACACGATGACAGCCTGATGGGATTGCTCGCTCTATCCTCATGAACGGACCTCGAGGCCCATAGCGCTTGGGGAGTTTCGACGGTTGCCTTTGGCCCGCCACCCGGAGAGCGCGAGGGCGAAGACGCCGACCTTGGAAAGGGCGCGTGCTCAGGCGCCTGCTATTCCTGGCGCCCTCGCAGAAACGCGGCGCGCTCAGTGGGCTGGCCGATGTGCATTGCCAGCGTCTGCCACAGTTTTTCGACGGACTGTGCGTCACGCGCGGCGCGTCGCACCAGCACACGCGCGATCGGTCCGACATACTGCGTCAGCGCCCGTTGTGCCCGTTCCAGCTCCGCCTCCGGGAGCGACCCGATGCTGCCATGCGATGGCGCATCGTCCAGCGCCGGCGGCTTCGTGTTCAGAAGAGTTGCCACATCGCGGCGAAAGCGATCGCGCTCCGCGCCTTCAGGCACGGATACGGCGAGCTCCTGACACAAGGCGTCCAGTGTCGAACCGCGGTTGGCGGCAGAGCGCACCATGATCCGCGCAATGGGGCCCAGGTAGGCGGCGAACTTCTCTTCCAGCAATTGCAACGTCTTGTCATCGACGGCACGGACGTTGGCCTGCGCGGCAGGCGCTGGAGCGGCGGGCGCTGAGGCGGCAAGCGGGGGAGGGGCCGGCGGTCCCATCGGCATTTCGCGCGGCATGATGGCTGTCGCGGTCTGCGGCGCAATCGGCGATTCGGGGCCGGCGCCGAGGATTTGCCGCAGCGCCTCGGCCATCTCGTTAGCCGAGTCGAAACGGTCTTCGGGATGCTTTCCCATCGCCCGCTCGAGGACGAACTGCAGTCGCGGACTCTCGGTCAGTATCGCCGACGGCAAGAGGGGCAACCTTGCGTTGAGGATGCCCTGCGAGATCTCGGCCGCGTTTCGCCCGCCAAAGGCCCGCTTGCCGGCAACCATCTCGAACAGCGTCGCCCCCGCCGAGAAAAGGTCAGAGCGATGGTCCACACTCTGTCCGCGGCACTGCTCCGGCGACATGTAGTTCGGCGTGCCCATCGACGACGAAACGCTGGTAACGTCTGTGTTGGCGAAGCGGGAGATGCCGAAGTCGGTGACCTTGGCCCGCATCTGCGGTGTCAGCATGATGTTGGCGGGCTTGACGTCCTGATGGATCACTCCTTGCTCATGCGCGCTTGCCAGCGCATCCAGAACCTGGATCATGACTCCGATGGCGTCGGACAGCGCCATCGGTTTCTCGTCTATGATCTGACGCACGCTCATCCCGTAGACGAACTCCATCGCCAGGAACGGTTGCCCGTCGTGCAAAGCGAAGTCGTAGATCGCAACGATATTGGGATGAGCGCAGCGGGCCGCGGCCTCGGCCTCGCGGCGAAAACGCCTTGTGTATTCCGCGCGATCGTCGCCCCTCATCAGGTGCGTGGAGATCAGCTTGATGGCCACGGTGCGGCGAATGTCGGGGTCGTGCGCCTTGTAGATTTGGCCCATGCCGCCCGCTCCGACCAGGCTCTCGATAACGTAGCGGCCGATGCGGTCAGGGATCGGTTCCATGGTGAGGCCCCGGGCTTACGGTCACTGGCTCTCCAGCATGCGCATGGCGTTCTGCAGGCTGCGATGCATCAGATTGAAAGAGCGTCCCAGTGAGGCGATCTCGTCGCTGCCTTTGACCGGGTATTCCGGCACGTCCGGCTTGCCCGCACTGACGTCGCGCGCCAGCGCAGTAATCCGTTGCATCGGCTTCAGGATGAAGAAGTGCATCAGCAAGTTCAGCGCCACAAGCATGACCAGAAACACTGCGCTCAGCGCGGCGACGAAGGCCAGCTGAGAGCGGTCGGCTCGCGCCAGGGCGAGCGTCATCGGCACCGAAACGATTTGGGCGCCAATCACGTCGCCATGTACCCAGCCGAACCCGTTACTGTTTCCATAAAGATCGACCATCGTCGGTGGGGCCGCGGCCGGCGTCGAATGGCAGCCGAGGCAGCCACGATCTGTCAGCCGGAACGGCCGGGCGAAGGTTAGCAACTGCCCGCTCGGCGTGTCGCGCGTGCCGACAAACTCGTTGAGCTCGCCGTCCCGCTTGAAAGCGGCGATGATGTCGGCCTCCCAGTTGGTCGCGCGATCGGCGGGATTGGTCGGATTGAGCGCCGCCTCCTTGTACGAATAATCGGGAAAGTCCTTCTGCACCTGGCGCAGGACTGTGTGCGCAGACCACGACGGCACCGAGTGAGGCAGGAAGCGCACCGCCATCTGCTCGCTCAGCAGTGGGCTTATTTCCTTCTGCGTGTAGCTGCGGATGGCCGTTCCGGTGCGCATGATCAGAGTCGCCTCGTTCAGCACCTGGCGCTTTGCCTCTTCGGTGGTGATCTGGCGCGCCAGCAGCGTCGCGGCGCCAAGTCCAATAACGAAGGCGATGATCATCACGAGGTTGAATTTGGTCCGCAGCCCCATTTCATTCTCCCCATCGTCAGCGCACCCCGTTGACGAGGCGCGTTGCTTGCTCCGCCGACAGCCGGCCCGTGAGTTCGCCCTTGATCTCGAACTGGTAGCGGCGAATGGCGGCACGGGTTTCCGGACCGAAGGCGCCGTCAATGCGGCCAGAGTAGTAGCCGAGGGTGGCGAGCATGGTCTGGACCTCGCGCCGGTCCTGTTCGGACATGCGATCCTCGTCGACCATGGGGCGCTGTTGGGGCGCCGCCCTTGAGGTGGGCGCCGGCGAGCTCTCGCCGCTCGACGAAGCGGCAAACGGTGCAGCGGAGGTGGAGGCGGTCGATGGTGCATCGCCTGACTTTTCCGCACGGTGTGTCGTCAGGGAAGCATCGCTCGTTGCGTTGATGAACTGCGCCTTCACAGACCCTTTGGCCAGCCGCCGGCGCAGCCCATTGACGACGCTCCCGACGCTGGCGTCGCCGGCGGCGAGTTCGTCGTGCAGGGCGAGGGAGGCAGCCGTGGTCCCGTCGCCGGCAGAGTCATTGTTGGCGGCAACGATGGCGAAACTCGACGCCGGCATCTGCTCCGCCAGTTGTCCGATCCTGCCCGCTGGCGCGGTGGGTATGGGAAAGACGTCGAGCAGAACCAAACCAGCGCCGTCCGGCGAGCGGCGCAGACTCTCGACGATGCTCTTGACCACGATGCCCTGCGTCAGCACATCGTGATCACGGGACAATGCCGCCGACACGGGCAGAAGGAAGGACCGGTCGTTGAACTCGGTGGCGTAGCCGCAATAGTACAACGCGGCCACCGCCGGAGGTGACGCAGCCATCCGGCGCGCCAGTAGTCCGATCGCCGTATCGAACTCGCCGCGCCCGAGGTTGCTGCGCTCGAGGATCTCGAAACCCTTTCCGCGCAAGGCATCGCGCGCCATTGCCGCAGCGGGTCCACAGCGTGTCGTGCCGGGGAAGGATGCGTACTGGCTATTGGCGATGACGAGGGCGATGCGCAGCGGCTCAGCCTCTCCTTTGCTCGCGCCGCAACAGGTGAAGGCGAGGCCCAGAAGAGCGACCGTGATGTGAGCGCGACCCATGTGCACCCATGCCTGTAGCGGCAAGCGTTTCAAGTACTGTCGGGTCTCGATGGTACGAGCGGACCCACCGTCGGGCTGTGTCCTTGCTGTGTTTATTCAACGGCGTAGGTGCGGCTGGTGCCAAACGACGATTCTGGGGCGTCGATGCCCCATCGCCGAAACGTCGTGCCCCTCACGCCATGTCCTTCTCTTTCAGCAGAGCGAGGCCAGCAACTGTGATGGCAACTGACTGTAGCGGGTCGCCGCTGATCGTGAGCCATCCTCGATACACAGCCAGCACAATCGCTGCACCATTGCGCTCCGGGTCGAATGGCAGTCCAAGCGTTTCGACGCCGACATAGCAGGGCGCTTCCTGCTCAGCCGTCGCCAAGTGCACTGCCCGAAGCATAGCCAGCACCAGCGGGTGTGCGTCATCCTTTGGCGCTGGAGGGTGCGGGAATTCAATGGCGGGACGGGACAGCTTACTATGGCTAGAGCCTGTCATCGCGCTGGTTTGGTCACGGGTCTGCTGCGAGTTGGCAGACGGGGGAGCCCGGTACGTCGAAGAATCGGCAGGCGCGTCGAGGCGCTGCGGCGAGCGATGCTGAGGCGACGCAGCAGCTCCAGTTCATCGCGGAGAAGTTGTCGATCGGTGTGGTTTTGTTCCAAGTGCAAGGTTCACCTTTGGAGGCAAAGTTCAGCGCAAGGCCCCGTGCCGAAAGTTTGCTCGACTGGCTCTCTTCGCGGCAGGGCTGAAGCCACTGCTGCGGAAACTTTTGAGGCTGTATGCCGACATCGGAAGCATCGGGCAGTCATTACGCGAGCATTCATCCCAACCGTTTTCCTCGCGCGCCGCATCCCGAGAAAGACCCTGTTCGATCGCCATCCTGATCCTTTGGCAGCGCACGCAATCCGGCTTGTCGGTCATATCGGCCACTCACTCCTGGGACAGGCCCCCATCGAACTACTTCGCCTGCTATCGCATATGAGTTCCATATGCTTGTGCCGCGTCTTTCATAGAGACGACATTAAGGAATCACTTCAGCGCTTTGGCAGCGTAAACCCGGCGCAACGCAGTTTCTTCTCAAGTATCTGGATACCAGCGGCGGTGTTGCCCTTGTTGCAGTCGCCTATGGCGTCGAGTGTCGTGTAATCCGGCGCGAGCCCGCCGTTGCCGCCGGCGTGTCCCGTGTATCGCAGCGCCAAACGCCCCAGCTCCATGCAGTACGCCGCGTCCTTGACTGGTGCATCGGCTGCGGTCGACACCTCGGGCGGCTCGCCGCCGCCGCAAGTGCAGGCGCCGAGGCTCGCCAGGGCCGCCAAGCCTGCAAGCATTACGACCTTGCTAACGCCATTCAGACTAGGCGGAATACGATTCGGCAGCAGTGTCCGAAAGTGATTGGCAGGATGGCTCGGTTTGCCAATCATGGACTGGCCCGCAGAGGCTGGCTCGCCCGTTTCCGTCTTCTTCGTCGTCATGAAAAAAGCCCTCCGCAAAGAAGGGCCGACGCCGCTTTGTTGCTCCGAAGAGCCGCCGTCCGCCGTCACTACTCTGTCGCTGTAGCCGTCCGTTCTATCGACAAACGTCGATGGCGAGTTGACGGCCCACCCTATGAGCGCTGAGTGCCGCCGCTTTGCCGGCGCCAGTACATCAACCATGGCCGAGTCGTTTCGGCGTTTGGCGGAGAGCTGGGCAACGTGAGCCAGCGATATTCAAGCTCTGCCGCTCGAGCCTCCAGCCTTTCTGCCAGCTTAAGGGCTGTGCTCTGTTCCGGAGCCGGAACGTCCGCAAGGTGCCGTCGAATGTTACCTGCGCTCTGCCGCGCCGTCCCGGCTTGCTCAAGAAAGCCCCTCATCGCTTTCTCCTCAAACAATGCCTAGCCTAGAGGTCTGTCTGTCGATTTTAGTTACGTCGCGCCCCGGCGCTCCTGGAATTACCACTACCGCCTGAAGTCGTGTCAGGAAGCCCATATTCGACCACTGAACTTCGGTCTAGGGGCGGCTCGCGCGTCCGGGCGATGTCTCAAGATTTTCTTAGTCGGTGGTAGAGGCGAAAACTTTCTGGCGCTCGCGTGGAATACGCTCAGTCGTCCGCTACATTGACCGCCCTTCTTTGCAATCCGTCAATGTCGATTCGTGTCAACGCGATCGCTCGCTTATCAGCGCTGCTTACCAGTTTGCAAATGTGAACTGCTATTGCCTTTTGTCTGATCGTGTCGCGCACCGGCTGGCGGCGCCGGTCTAGCGCGCGTCAATCGCCTTGCTGGCCGGCTGATCCGCCCTCAGCGCCACGACATTTGAAACCGGTATCGGCCGGCTCAGTCCCTTCACCGTGAGGGGACCGATGTCGGCAAGCACCGTGAATGCACGGACAGCACCCGCCACCCGGGAGGTCACCAGGATCTGGCCGTCGGCGGCGGCGTCGCTCAGCCGCGCGGCGGTGTTCACCACGGTGCCGATGGCGCTGTAGTCGAAGCGGTCCTTGAAGCCGATCTGGCCCAGGGTCGCGAAGCCCTGGGCAATGCCGACGCCAAACCCGATGGCGTGGCCGCGCCGCTGCCACTCCTCCGCCAGTCGCGTCATCGCCTCGCGCATGCCGACCGCCAGCCGCACGGCGCTCTCGGCCGGATTGGGACAGGGCAGCGGATCGTTGAAGAACACCATCAGCCCGTCGCCGGCGAAGCGGTCGAGTGTCCCCTCGTAGGACTGGATCAGCGGCACCAGCATGGCGTGATAGCTGTGCAGCAACTCGAGCAGCTCTTCCGGCTCCGCGGTCTCGGCAAAGGCGGTGAAGCCGCGCATGTCGCAGAACAACGCGGCGATGTCGCGGCGATGGCTCTGCAGGACGCTCTCATCGCCCGACGAGACGATGAGCTCGGCGAGCGACGGCGCGAGGAAGCGTTTCAGCCGGCTGATCCGCTCGATTTCGCCGAGCTGCGCCGCCACGCGCTGCTCGAGCGTGCCGTTCCAGCGCTCGAGCTCGGCCTGGGCCGCCTCCAGGGCCGTATTGGCTTGCTCGAGCTGCCGGTTGAGCGCTGCCTCCCTCTCCTGGGCGAGCGTCATGTCATAGGCTTTCTGCTGCATGCGCTGCTGGGTATTGCGCGCTGCCGTGACTTCCACCAGCAGTACCCATGTACCGCCTTCGCCCGCCCAGAAATGAAGATCGGCGACGCGGCCGCTCGCGATCTCGACCGACGGCATCTCCCAGGGCGTTTCGGCGAGCGGCAGCAGTCCTTCGAGGAAGGGCAACTCCTCGGCCGCGGCGGCACCGAGCCGCGGCGCTGCGAGCCCATAGGCCGCCAGATCGCCGCCGGCTTCCGCAAGCACATGGCTGTCGTCGATCCGCAGCCAGGCGATCGCCCGGCCGGCGAAAGCCAGCGCCTGCAGGCGAGCTAAAACCTCGGCGGGGACCTCGGCGGGTAGACTCGCCATCGCTTCAGCGGGTGGTGCGCTGCGCGAGATCGGTGAAGGCGTCCTCCACACCCTCGCCGGTCCTGGCACTGCTGGGCCGCACCCACCAGCCGTCGCGGCGCAGCTCCTCGAGGTCCTGGTTCGAGACCGTCCATTGATCCTGCAGATCGTGCTTGTTGATCAGCATGACGAAGGGCAGCGCGCCGTAATCCGCCTCAACGCGCTTGCGGATCGCGAGCGCCATCTCGATGGTTGCCGGCCGCGTGCCGTCCGCCACCAGCACGTAGCCGGCAGCACCGCGCAGGTAGCTGAGCCTGAGCGAGGCAAGGTCGTCCTCGCCGGCGAGGTCCCACAGGATGAGACTCACGGGCCGCTCGCCGAGCGCCACCGTCTTCTTGTCGATCTTGACGCCCACCGTGGTCAGGTAGGTCTCGGAGAAGACGCTCTCCACGTAGCGTTTCACCAGGCTCGTCTTGCCGACCGAGAAGCCCCCCAGCATGCAGATCTTCTTCTGGACAGCCGATATCACGGCTCGTCCTCGAGCCGGACCGTGACGGTGACCCGGCGATTGAGCGATCGCGCCCGTTCGGTCTGGCCCATCTCGGCCGGATCGAGGTTGCCGGCGCCGCCGATCGACATCAGGTCCGCCGGCACGTCGCGCTTCTTCAGCAGCGCCACCACCGCGCCCGCGCGCGCCACGCTCAACGACAGATTGAGGGTGCTGGGGCCGGTGTCGTCGGCATGGCCTGCGACCCTGAAGCGCGGCATCAGCCGCAGGCTCGAGGCGAGCGTCGTCAGCTCCTTGATCTGGCTCGCCAGAGTGTCGAGCACCCCTTCCTGGCCAGGGCTCGGCAGCGCCTCGTCGGTATTGAAACGGATCTCATGGGACTGGATGGCGCGGCGCAGCTCACCCAGGGTCGTCTCGGCAATGTTGCGCACCTCCGACACGTCGAATGTCGGACCGCCGGCCGGCAGCGCCCTGGCCGCCGCGCGCGCGCGCGAGATCCATATCGGCGTCGCCGCTCCGGACGCCACGATGCGATCGTCGACCAGCAGCAGCGTCACGCTGGGCGGCGGCTTGAGCGAGGCCTCGAGCCGCCGCAGCACGAAGGGAGGCTCCAGCGATTGATAGGGTTGCCAGCGGCTCGAGACTCGCTCGGGATCGACGTCGCTGTCGCGCAGGACCTGGGCCGGGTCGGCGGCCAGCGGATCGCGCAGGCCCGAGACGATGAACTTGCCGTCGCGCTCGTCCGCCTCGGTCACGACGATGCCGGGCTGGGCGCGCAGCCGGTCGAGATAGTCCGACCAGCCCTTCAATTCGATGGCACGGCGCTGGACCTCTACGGAGCGGATGCGCGCTTCCTCGGCTTGCTGTTCGGCGAGGATGCGCGCCTGCTCCTGCGCTTTCTCTTGCGCCACTTCCCAGCGCCAGTAGCCCACGCCGAGCGCGCCGCCCGCAAGCAGCATCGCCAGCAGGAAGACAAGCCAGGGGAAGCCGCGCTTGCGCATGGCGGCCTGCCGCATCGCTGCGCACTCGGCCAGGTGGGCTTCGACGTCGGCGAGACCGGAGCTGTCGCCGTCGAACTTCTCGAGCGCCTGCCGGCGGTCCTGATGGATGCGCGCGATGACCGTGCGCAGCTTGCCGCGCTGTTCCTCGGGCGGATTGCCGCGAATGACGGCGACCACACTCGCCAACGGGCCGGCCTCGCACCACAGGCGCAGATCGCCCAGCCGCAGCGTGTCGACCGCCTGCTGCCCGCTGCCCTTGAAGGAATCGCGCACGAAATCCTGGATCGCCGTCAGCATCGAGGAGACGAGTTGCGGATCCTGGCTGGCGGCATCGGGTGCGGCGACATGCGAGATCAGCAGGCCGGTGTGACTGTGGATGAGGAAAACGTGCTCGACCTGGTAGACCAGCGAGTGGTTGAGCACGACCTCGGCGAAGGGCTTGCCGGTGCGCCAGGCTTCGATCCGCCAGCGCAACCCGCGCCAGCTCAGGCTCTGGCGCAGCGATTCGTTCATCGATTGGAAGGAGTTGTCGATCGTCTCGCCGACCGACTTGCGGATCGCCGGGCCGATGACGGGCTGCAGGATGTCGATGAGGATGCGGGGATCGTTGCGGATCGAGGTCTCGGTCGCCCTCTCGAGCGCCGGCGCCAGCACGTGACCGAGCCGCGAGTCGCTGTTGGCGACCGCGGTCGGCAAGGCGCGGCCCACGGCCACGCCCAGCCGCTCGGGGTCGTCGAGCACCTGGCGCAGGCGTTCCAGCAGGTCGATCTCACGGCCGAGGATCAGACGGCGCAGTTCCTCGAGCCGCGGGTCGAAGGGCGCCATGCCGTCCGGCTGCTCGGTTCCCGGCTCGACCGCGCGCGCCAAGTCGACAAGCAGCCCTGCCAAGGCTGTCCGGTCGATCGCGCCGTCAGCAGGGCGCGGATGGAACAGCCACTCGAGCGTCTCGGCGGCGGAGCTGCTCATCTCATGACAGGTCAGCCCGACGGCCAACCGTGCGAGGTATTGCCGATCTGGGCCTGGCTCTTGCCGCCATTGTCCAGGTTCAGGCACTTGGCCACTTCGACGAACAGGCCGGCGAGCAGTGTCCGGTCGGTCTTCACGTTGGCCAGTTCGCCGAACATCCTCTCCATCGCGTGATGGAGCTCTTCGTTGCGGCGCTTGATCTCGTCGTGCAGGGACTCCACCTCGCGCGACAGGCGATCGCCGAAATCGCGCTCGAGCTGGCTCACCTGGTCGGACAGCGTGCGCAGGCGCTTTTCCAGGAGCTGGTTCTGCTCACGCTGCGAGCGCTCGATCTCCTTGTCGGCATCGCCGCGTAGGTCTTTCTCTTCGCGCAGCTGGCCCGCGAGCGAGTCAACCTGCTTCTTCGCATTCGAATCGTGGGCGCTCAAGGTGCGCGCAGTCTCCGTTTCGATCTCCTTGAAGCGCTGCAGGAAGCGCTCCTCGAGCTTGGAGAAGCGGCGGTCGTAGTCCTGCATCTGGTTGCCGAACAGCAGGTCGCGGATCTTGTCCACGCCTACGACGTCGGACCCGACGGTCTGACCGTTGGCAGGTGGAGAAAGGATGGTGACGGCTTCGGGTGTTCCGCTCGGCGTTTTGAGCTTTTCGGCCATGATCGTGCCCTCCCTGACGAGAAACGGGCCGGGCACTTGAACACGGCTCACTCCCGAAGATGCCCCATGCCCCCAACGACCCCAACTCTATTGTCGTCGCACGCGGATGAGTGTGGCCTTATTGTGATAGCGAAGCGGCGCGCTCCGCCCCTGGGCACCTTCATGAAGGGTGCCTGGGCAATAATATTACAGGCTTATGGCAGTCGGCCCTGTCGCCGCGGCGATTGTCCGTTCGAAGCGGAAGGGCTTGATCGATCCCACAGGCTCGAGAAGCATCATCCGCGGACGGCGCCGATGAACGCGTCGAGCGACCAATCGCCCGCCACCTCGATGCGCGGCAGGCGCAGCGGCGGGCTGGCCAGACAGGCAAAGCCCGGTGCCGCGGTCAAGCCAAGCCTGAATCCGCACTGGCGTGCAACACGAACGAAGCGCTCGTCGGCTTCGCCGAAGGGCGCGGCTATCGCGAGGCATTCCATGCCGGTGACCTTCTCGACGGCGGCGCGGGAGCCGGCGGCCTCGCCCGCGAGTTGGCGGCTCGAGAGCTCGGCGGTGTGGCGATGGCTGGCCATGTGGCTGCCGAAGCGGACGCCCGCGGCGCTCAGCGACCGGATCTCAGACCAGTCCATCAGCGGAGCCGGCGCTCCAAAGTTCACATCCCAGTCCGCCGTGCCGCCAACGCGATCGGTGACGACGAAGACTTCGGCGACGAAATCGTGAGCGCGCAGGATGGGCCAGGCGGCGTCATGAAAATCGCGATAGCCGTCGTCGAAGCTGATCATGACCGGCCGTCCCTCGAAGGGGCGCCCGCTCGCGAGGTGGCGAAGAACATCCGTCGAAGTCACGGCGTGATAGCCATGTCGTCGCAGCCAGTGCATCTGGCCGGCAAAGGCTGCCGGCTTCAGGCGATAGCGCGCGAGACCGGCTGGGCCGTCGTCGGCGATACGGTGATAGGCCAGGATCGGCAGCCGATGCGTCCTTTCGGACTTCTGTACCTCGGCACGCCTCGCGATGGCGCCGCCCCACACGATGTGACGCGCGAAGTTCGGCTCCGGAGGCGGGCCCTGCTCGACGGCGTCGATGCGGGCAGACGGTGGGATTTCGCCTTTTGCCAGGCGGCGAAAGAGATCGACGCGGTAGAGATCGGTCTGTACCGACCGTTCGAGCGCGAGACCCGGCGTGGCCGCGAACACCTCGGCAATGATTGCCGCTCCGACATTGTCCTCCCAGTCGAAGGCGGTGCGGCCGGGGTCGTTCTTCAGGATGTGGGAATGAGCGGTCAGCAGCCGGCCGCCCGGCGCGAGTGACGCGGCAAACTTTTCCGCAATGCGCGCGACATCGGCCCGGCCGGCCAGATCGTAAAGAACCTCGGAGCAGACCAGGAGATCGAGGTCCTTCGGTATCACTTCGTTGAAAAGATCGAGACGGCGAAAATCGATGTTGGAGATCCCGCTGCAGCGGGCGCGGGCGCGATCGAGGGCCACGCCCGAAATGTCCGTGGCGGTCAGCTGGCCGACCGAGCCGGCGAGCATGCGGGTGAAAGTGCCTTCCGAACAGGCGAGTTCCAGGGCCCGTGCCGGGCGGTCGCGCGGGACGAGATCCAGCTGGCGGCGATATTTGAGCTGTTCATAGCGCGATCCATAGGCCCAGGGATCGGGCTTGCGATAAACATCGTCCCAGAAGCGGCTGCGTTGCCTGCGCGGGTGCAAACTCTGGCTCGGGTACCGACTTTCGTGCAACTGAGCCGATGCGAGCGCGATCGCGGGAACCGCGAATTCGATCGCCGAGGCCTTGGCGCGCGCTTCCCCGGCGATCTGTTCAAACGTCCTTTCGTTCTCCGACTTGTCGTGAACCCTCGCCGTTGCGAGCGTCGCGTCGCCCAATGCCCGCTTGGCGAGGGCGCGCAGCTGAAAGGCCGATCGTGGGCCGCGCCGGGGGCGCGCATGGATCAGCTTCGCCGGCAGGTGCGCCACTGCGACGGCAAGATTCAGCCAGAAGAGCGGTCGTCGCAGAAAGCCGCTTCTCCGCAGAAAGACGGAAAGGCCGACGGTCTCGAGGGCGAGGGCGGTCAGTTCGCCGCCGGACAGTCCGCCAAAGACCGCAATCTCGGCGTGCGCCAGCGTTTGCCGGGCCGCGCGGAAGTCAATGCGCACGATATCCGCATCAGAGGGCACTTCGAGGTCATGAAGAGCGGCGACATCGAGTCGAACGTGGAGCGCGCGCCCGGTCGCCACGCTTTCCGTCAGCTGCGCGGGGCGAAATACTTCCGGCTCCAATGCGAATTCCAGGACACGCGCGAATCCCGGTCGGCCGATAACGCGCTCGACCTCGGCCAGAAGATCACGAACGGCGGCAAGGAACGCGAGGCCATCGCCGATCGGTTCGCCCGGGACCACGCGCGCGCCGCTGCGCAGCCCGGCGAGGATGGTCGCACGGCAAGCATCCAGGGGATCGGTCCAACCGAAGGGCAGCGGCATGATCATATCGTGGCCGCTGCCGCCTGCGCCGACGTCGAACGCCGCGCACCACAAGGCGAACTGGCCGATTGCAAGTTCCTGGCTGCCCGCCAGTTCGGAATCGGCGCCGGATGCGTGCAGCGGTGCGGGCTTCGGTACGCGGGGATCGGGCGCGAAAGCGCGCGCAACGACGATCTTCGCATCTCGGAGCATGCCGCGCGGATCGCTCGACAGGGAGTTCCGTCGCAGCCGGTAGGTCGCGAGCGGCGAGGGGACCGCCAGGAACTCAGCGCCGGTGCGCGCAATGCGATGCCATAGATCCCAGTCCTCGCTGGTGCGCAGGGAGGGGTCGAATCCGCCCACGTCGTTCACGAGCGCGCGCTCGGTGACGACGCCATGAATGACGATCGGGCACTGTCTCGCCAGCACTTCGAAGGGCGATTGGGCAACCTCGCCACTGAACCAGGTCGGCCCCGCGACATCGTCCGGCGAGACGTAGCGGCCGCCACAATAGGCGACCCTTGCGCCGGATTGCGATTCCAGCGCGCCGATCATCTCCGTCGTGAACGATGGCTCGATCCAGTCGTCGGCATCGAGGAAAAGGAGCCAGCGGCCTGCTGCTTCGGCAACTCCCCGATTGCGGGCCGCCGCGGCTCCCTCCGGGCGACGGCCGTCGCTCAGCAGCCGGAAGCGTCCGTCGCGCACGATATAAGACTCGGCGATTGCCCGCGTCTCATCGGTCGAACCATCGTCGACGATGACGGCTTCCCAATCGCCCCGCTGCTGAGCGAGCAGGCTGTCGAGCGTCCGGGCAAGCGTCGCGGCCGCGTTCAAGGCAGGGATCACCACCGATAGAATAATACTCGCGGCCAATTGCTTCCTTCATACCGGGCGAAATACAGACTGGCTTGCATGCTGCCGTCGCTGCGGGATTTGCATAACACGCCAACCAGCCATATTATCGCATTAAATATGCGATAATATGCAACATCGAAAGTCGCTGGGGACTGCTCGGCCCAATCACCCGAGCGACACCCCGACCAAGGCGCCCAGGTCACGCAACCCGATCGTGAGTTGGCGCCATGCGGAGAACGCGATTCCCCGGCCGGTGAAGAGGCTCGTGCTGGCGCCGATCAAGGCCAGCGCCACGCCGCTCGGAGCCTCGGTCGGCGAGCTGCAGGGTTGCCGGCTGCGTGCCGTTCAGAATGGCTTCGACGATATCAGGCGCCAGCAGGGAGAGGCGAACGTGCGCGAGAGGTAGGAGCGGTTGATGCGCTCGCATGACCCGTGCGCTGGTCAACACCGGGGTGTGCGGCAACAGATAGCGCCGACGGCGCCGTCGGCGCTAGGTCCACGTCGGAACTCGCGTTGCGCGTCCACGTCCCGCAGGCGGAAGTCAGCGCCAACAGGTGGACGCCTCAGCAGGCGGGTGTCTGAGCGTCCGCCACTGCGTCAGTTCAGGACGCGCAGTGTCTTCGGGTCGAAACGCACGGGCTCATACTGGTTGGGTCCATTCTGGATGACCACAACGCCGCGTATGAAATCGATGGCGACGACCGAGATCGGCGTCCCCGCCTTGCTGTGCGTGGCCATCTGGCTGTTGTTGAGCAGCATGGTGGCGATGACACCCGAAATGGAGTTACCCCCGGTTGCCCGCTTCTCCACTTCGGCGCGGGTCGCCTCGTCCATTTCGCTAAGGAAGGCGCGCTCGAAGGCGGGTGAGGGTGTGGGCGGCGGGGGCGTCTGGGCCCGGACGGGTGCCATGACGCCCATTGCGGCCAAGGCGATACCGGCGGCAACGACATGACGACGATTCATGTTTTCCTCCATGTGAAGGGCGCTCTGACCGTCACGGCATCGGAGCATGTCCCGACGTAAGGGGCGCATGATCCCGCGTGCGAGGCTATGCAATTTCGGCGAAAGGCGGACGAGTTGCGGCTTAGCTCCGACGATCCAGTAGGCTAGACTGAGACGCCTTCCACGAACGGAGCGCCCCATGCAGTCGATCGGATCCGGTCTGTCACGGCGGTTCTTTCTCCAGTCGGCGGCCGCGGTCGCCCTGACCTCCAGCATGTCGCATCCGGTGTTCGCCGCCGGCACGATCAAGCCCGACGCCAAAGCCGCGCTGATCGTGGTCGATGTGCAGAACTGTTTTGTCGACGGCGGCACCTTGCCCGTGAAGGGTGGCGCCGAAGTGGTGCCGGTGATCAACGGGCTCGCCAAGGCCTTCCAGAACATCGTGATCACCCAGGACTGGCACACGCCGGGCCACGCGTCCTTCGCCAGCGCCCACGCCGGCAAGAAGCCGTTCGAGACGGCACAGATGCCGTACGGCACGCAGGTGCTGTGGCCCGATCACTGCGTCCAGGGCAGCGACGATGCAGCCCTCGTGAGCGGCCTCAAGCTGCCGACGGCGGAGCTCATCATCCGCAAGGGATTCCATAAAGAGGTCGACAGCTATTCGGCGTTCGAGGAGGCCGACCGCAAGACCGCGACGGGCCTGGCGGGCTATCTCAAGGCGCGCGGCATCGACACGGTGTTCATCAGCGGCCTCGCGACCGACTTCTGCGTCGCCTGGACCGCGCTCGACGCCCGCAAGCTCGGCTTCACGGCCTATGTGATCGAGGATGCCACGCGCGCCATCGACCTCAACGGCTCGCTCGCGGCGGCGTGGAAGCAGATGGCCGATGCCGGTGTGAAGCGCATCAAGTCGAGCGACATTCAGGGGATTTGACCGGTTAATCTTTTAAGACAATGCACTGGTATCAACATCCAGACTGCGACAAATGCGACAAGCTGGCTTCGCGCCGAATGGGCCCGCAGGTTGCCAAAGCCTTGTGAGACCTCTTTAAAATCGCGTGTTGCTTGAAACGGGCTCACCCTGAGCAAACGAACTGCAATATAAAACCCCCTCAACAATTGCACTTCCGGCTCAATTAGTTTTACGGCACTTTTCCGCCGCATTTCGAGTGGTTTTCACTGCTGGTGTGTTTATGAGGCGGGGAGAGCGCGCAACGCTCGGCCGACGAGGGATCGGGCCAGCGTCGCCAATCGATTGGTCAGCATGTCTGTCACGTGCCCGTGCGATTCTCGCCGTGGGCCCGGACGATGCTGCGCGCCCCAACGCCGGCATCGCCTGTTTCCTCTTGTTCGCGGGTTAATCGCCATGGGTATCATTCTCGAGCCGAGACTGTTGTTCGACGCCAGCGTTGGCGGCACGACGAACAAGGACAACCATACCGACTCCTCGTCGAGCACGACGTCCGGGACGACGGACGGCTCGCATTCGACGACCGATAAATCCACGACGACGACCCCGGCGCCCGTCGACCAGAGCACGGCGGCCCAGGCCAAGACCGCCGCTTCGACGACGCCGACTGCCGACGCCCAGAAGACCGGCACCTCCGCCGATCCGTCGGCCAGCAAGGACACCAGCAGCACCAGCGGCACCGCCCAGTCGGGCGCCTCGGGCGCGACCGCCTCGAGCACGCCGATCGACTCCGTGCTGTTCGTCGATCCGCGCGTGAGCGGCTGGCAGGATCTTGCCAACAGCGTCTCGGCCAGCACCAAGGTGGTGGTGATCGATCCGACGCTCGACGGCATCACGCAGGTCACGCAGACACTGTCGCAGCTGCACGGCATCAAGGAAGTCGACTTCCTGACCTACGGCCAGTCGGGCCAGATCGAACTGGGCGCCTCGACGGTCACCGACGCCTCGCTGATGGCGAACGCCACGGCGGTGGCGGGCTGGCGCAACAGCCTGAGCGACAATGCGCAGATCCAGTTCTGGGGTTGCGACGTCGGCGCGGGCCAGGCGGGCGCGGCCTTCGTCAACGATCTCCACACGCTGACTGGCGTCGGCGTCGCGGCGTCGACCGACGCCACTGGCGCTGCGGCCCTGAACGGCGACTGGAACCTCGAGCGCACCGCCGGCACGGTGACGGCGTTCCAGCCGTTCTCCACCGACGCCGAATCCCATTTCGACACCGTGCTCGACGCGCCGCAGGCGACGGTGACGCTCGACCTGCCGGACTCGGTGCTGCTCGGTGACAGCTACACAGCGACGCTCACCTTCACCAACACGGCGACCAACGGCGTGGGCTATGCCCCATTCGTCGAGCTGTTCGTGCAGACCAACACCGGCACCGGCGCCACCGAGGCCTCGACGCTGCAGTCGGCGACCTTCCTCGGCGCGCCCGTGACCGTCACGGCCGTGACCATCGTCGATCTCGACGGCGCGGGTCCAGGCACCGCGCTCGGCGCCACCAATCCGTTCCTGCTCGACTCGAGCGGCAATCCGACGGTCGTGACGCCGCCCGCCGGCTTCAAGGCCGGCGACACGATGTATGTGTTGAACCTGCCGTTCGGCAGCTTCACGCCGGGCCAGCCGACTGCGACGATCACACTCAACTTCAGCAACGACAGCCACAGCAACCTGAGCAGCGCCCACGCGCTCACGATGACGGCGATCGGCGGCTATCAGTACGGCGCCGACCCGCTCAACAATCCGGGCACCGATCCGTCGATCCTCGATACGACGCACACCGCCACCGACTCCGCCAACGTCAAACTGATCAACGTCACCACGCAGGTGAACACCTGGCCGGGCGACGGCGAGACGGCGACCGGCCCGTCCTTTCCGGGCACCTATGTCTTCAACCTGACGCCGGCCTCCGCGGTCACCGCCGATCCGGTCAACAACGTCGACTTCACCTTCGATGTGCCGAGCGACGTGCAGTACAACGGCGGCACGATCAGCATCACCACCGCGGCGGGCGACACCGGCACGGTGAAGTTCACGCCGTCGACCAGCACGCCGGGCGGCACGCTCACGGTGCATTTCGACCATCTGTCGGGCGCGGCCTCGATCAGCATGCCGTTCTATGTGCCCCAGACTGACAGCGGCAGCGCGCAGGTCGTGAGCAGCAGCACCGATGCGCCGACGCCGATCACGCTGACGCCGGCCTATCACTACACGCAGATCTCCGGCTCGCAGTGGACGCCGATCTCCGGTTCCTTCACGACCACGCCGATCACCGTGGCCGATGCCGGCACGGGCACGACGCTCTCCTTCGACGCCAAGTCCTTCGCGGTCCAGGTGACCGACGGTGTCACCACCGACACGGGCGCCACCGGCTTCTCGCCGGGCGACACGGTGACCTACTCGCTGAATTTCCAGGTCTCCGACTTCTTCAAGATGAACAACCTGGTCCTGAACGACGTGCTGGGTGACGGCATGACGCTGGATCCGAGCGTGGCGCCCACTCTCACGCTGGTACGCGACGGCGTGACCCGGACCTTCTCGTTCAACTCGATCTCCGACCTCATGACCGCGATCAACGGCCAGAGCGTCACCACGTCGGGCAGCAACAGTTTCTGGAGCTACACCGCGCGCGACGGCAGCGGCCAGACGGCGATCGCCTTCGATGTCGGTGCGCTGCTGACCTCGCTGGACAGTGCCCACGGAGGCTCGCTGCTGACGGGCACCAACAACGGCACGTACGGCACGGTCACCTTCCAGGCCAAGGTGCTCGACAAGTATACGAACATCAACAGTGGCGACAGCATCCGAGAGAAGGACACGACGGCCGACAGCGTGACCGGCACGGCCAACGTGACCAGCCTGGTGGGCGGCAGCCCGACCAACGCGATCACTGATGGCGACAGCATCACCAACCAGGAAGCCGCCGGCGGCATGCAGCTGGTGATCACCAAGATCAACGGCGTCGACGTCACCGATCCCAACAACATCAAGATCCAGGCCGGCGATCTCGTGACCTACGAGATGGAATACGACCTGACGAGCGGCGACTACGGCGACCTCAACCTCAACGGCTACCTGCCGCTGCCGGTGTACGGCGTGCCGGGCAGCCTGAGCGCGGGCACCGGGCTGGCCGTCAACACCTACTCGGTGCTGAGCCAGCCGACCGGCGACACCAACGTGCCGATCGTGACGACGAACGCCACGGCCAACAGCGTGAGCTTCGACTTCGGCACGCACGACAGCACGGGCAATGCCGCGGGCCAGAAGGTCGCCGTGCAGTTCACCCTCCAGGCCTCGGACAAGCCGTTCGCCGATGGCCTCGCGCTCACGACGCAGGGCCAGACGACCTACACCAACGCCGGCGGCGACCTGCTGGCCACGGCCGCGATCAAGCAGCAGACGATTCAGGAGCCCTCGCTCACGATCAAAACCGGCGTGGTCTCGGTGGTGAACGACGCCAACTCGACCAAGACCGTGACCTATTCCAACGACGGCGGCGTCGGCAGCACGGATCCGACCGGGGTGTTCGATCCGGCGACGGGCGTCGGCATTTTCGTCGGCAGCCCGCCCACCACGATCGGCGACGCCGAGAACCAGAACGTCTCCGGCGTCGACGGCAGCGACACGGTGCGCATCGCCGAGACCGTGCAGAACACCGGCCATGGCGACGCCTACAAGATCACGGTCGGCGGCACGCTGCCCAGCGGCTATTCGGCGAGCGACGTCAGCAACCTCGTCGTCACGCGCGCCGACGGCACGACGCTCACCTACACCGGCAGCGTGGCCAATTTCTTCAACGGCACCGGCATCGTGATCAACGGCTCCGACGGCACGACCGGGACCCCCGCCCTCAAGGGCGCCGGCGACGCCTCGCATCGCGACGTTCTCTTCGTCACCTATGACCTCAAGACGAAGTCGAACCAGACGGTGGCCACGACGCTGACAGCGGCCGGCACGATCATCAACTTCTTCGCTGCTCCCGCGGCGGCGACCGGCTTCGTGAGCGGCGGCACCGTCGTGGGCGAATCGGCCAGCAACCTGACCGACAACGCCACCATCACCACCAGCTCGCCCATCTTCACCAAGACGATCACCGCGGGCGACGATTCGACCAACGTGACGCTGAACAACGTCGTGGTCGGCGAGACGATCACCTACACTTTCACGCTGACGATTCCTGAAGGCGGCATGACCAACGTCGCGTTCAACGACGTGATGCCGTCCTTCCTGACCGCCGTGGTCGGCGGCACGGTGACGTTCGGAACCAACGTGACGCATACCGGTGACAATGCCCTGACCGTCACCGGCAACACGGTTTCGGCGAACTTCGGCACCGTGGCCAACACCAACGCCGACACGGCGGGCACGATCACCTTCACGGTGACGGCCAGGATTGCCAACAGCACCAACGTCGATGGCACGACGATCTCGAACACCGGCACCGTGACCTCGAACGGCATCCCGACCCTCAACAGCACGGTCGTGGCGACGGAAAAGGATCCGCTCGTCCACGAGACGCTGACCGACAACGCCGGCGGCAGCGCCGTGCACTCGGGCCAGACGGTGACCTACACCTTGGTGCTGCAGAACGACGGCGATGCACCGGCGCAGGACCTGCTCGATGCGATCACCCTGCCGGCCGGCCTCACCTTCGTGCCCAACAGCATCACCCAGACCGGCGGCTCGAACAGCGGCGTGACAATCGACCAGACCGGCAAGACGGTCTCGGTCAGCCAGCTCGGAATCGGCGCGGGCAACAAGCTCACCTTCACCTTCCAGGCGACGGTGGACAACAATCTGGCGTCCAACACCTCGCTACAAGTCACGACACCCGCCACGTATACGTCGATGCCGGGCACGGTCACCGGCGAGCGCAGCTACAACGCCACGGGCAACGACACGGTCACGACCGGCGTGTTCACGCCGACGCTGGTGATCGTCGACCAGTCGAACGGCACCGCCTCGACCGACGGCGTCACGGTACCCTCACAGGGGGCTCCGACGACCGGCACCGACGCGGTCGTGGGCGAAATCGTACGCATGAAGGCCTATGTCGAGGTTCCCGAGGGCCAGAACGCGCTCGACCTTGCCATCACGCTTCCCACCGGCCTCGAGTTCCTGAACGACGGCAGCGCCACGGTGGCGCTCGCCAGCCCGAACGGCAGTATCACGTCCTCGACCCTCGATCCGACCGGCAATGGCGCGATCCAGGTCAACGACACGACCGGCTTCAACGTCGCCACTTACCAGCCCACCATTCCGATCGCGGCGGCCAACATCTTGGTGACGCCGGACAATGTCGTTCACTTCGACTTCGGCACCCTGCAGAACAACGCGAATTCGACGATCAAGAATTACGCCATCGTCGAGTTCAACGCGGTGGTGCAGAACGTCTCCGGCAACCAAAGCGGCACCTCGCTGGGTGCCAGCGTGCAGGCCAACGGCACCGGCACGACCGCGAGCGACACCGTCACCGTCAGGGAGCCGGCGGTCAGCATCGCCAAGACGGTCACGGCCATCGATCAGGCGACGGGCACCGTCACTTGGCAGGTCGTGGTCACCAACACCGGCGCCGCCGGATCAGCGCCGACCGCCTACGACGTCAATCTCACGGATACCCAGTCGGCGGGCGCGCAGCTCAACGAAGGAACCATCGCCAACCTCACCCACTCGGGCGGAGGCGAGGGCACGCTCTCGCTTATCTCGGGCAACGGTACCAGGTCGCTACAGGCGACGATGAACCTCGCCGCCGGCGCGTCGGAGACTTTCACCTACACCACGACGCTGACGGACAAGACGGCGAAGCTCAGCGACTCCACCGCCAGCGTGACCTGGACCAGCATCAACAGCGCCGTTGCATCGACCTTCTATGGCTCGACCGACAACGCTGCCGGCGGCGGCAATGCCACGGCCGGCTCGACCGACGGCGAGCGCACCGGCGCCGGCGGCGCCCTGAACGACTACGACCAGACCGCCACGGTCGGCCTCAATGTGGTGACCGGCAACGCCTGGCAAGACCTCGGCTCGCCGCTCAATCTCGCCGACCAGTCCCTGGATTCGATCGCCGACAGCGAGCTGGCGGGCCTGGCCGTCACGGGCACTTGGGCCAGCGGCAGCGGCACGGTGACGACCAACGGCTCCGGCAACTACTCGATCCTGCTGCCGGACAATGTGAGCGCGACGGTCAGTGCGCCCACCGCCTCTTCGCCGTTCACACTGGTCTACGACACCGACGGCACCAGCGGGTCGGCGGCACCCAACCACGTCGAAATCGGCCTCTCGAGCGCCCAGGCCAAGATCACGATCGCAGCCGGCGGCGCTGCGTCCTATTCGGGCATCAACTTCGCCTATCGCACGCCCGACACCGCGCCGGTGCTCGGCACCTGGGGCGCCACTGCGGGCAACGAGCCGACCTTTACGGTGGGTGGCGCGGGCGTCACGCTTCACACCGGCACCTCCACTTCCGTCTCGGATAGCCAGATCGATACGCTGGTCGGCGACGGCATCGGCGACTATTCCGGCACCATCCTCACCATCGCGCGCGACGCCAGCCAGGGCGGTCCTGTTTCCACCGACACGTTCGGCGGCAGCGGCACCTCGACCGTCGGATTGTTCCTGAACGCCGGGACGGTCAAATACAACGGCACGACCATCGGCACCTACACGATGGCCAGCGGCACGCTCACCGTCACGTTCGGTGCTGGCACGGCGTCGAGCGACGTCACGAACGTCCTGAACAACGTCACCTACTCGACCTCGGTCAATCAGCTTGCCAGCGGTGTCCTGATCGACGCCAAGCTCACCGACAACAACACCGAGACGGGCACGACGGCTGGCAACCATTTCCAGGGCACCGGCGGCGTAAAGACCAGCAACATCGTGACGGCCCTGATCGACGTCGCGCCGGCGGCGGTCGCGGCTACCTTCAACGAACCGAACGATTCGGTGCCCACCGGCACGAACGTGACGGCGGAGCAGGGGGCTGCTGTCGCTTTGGCGCCGGGTCTTACCGTGGCGACCGGCACTTTCTCGCAGATCGAGCTGCAGATCGCGACCAACTACGTGAACGGGCAGGACGTGCTTGCGTTCACCAACACGGCGAAGGTTCACGGGGTTTTCGATCCCACGACCGGCAAGCTCACCTTGACCGATCAGGGCGGCGCGACGGCGGCCGACTGGCAGGCTGCGCTGCGCGCCGTGACCTACTACAACACCAGCGACACGCCGACGACGGCGTCCGATGCGTCGCTCGACCGGTCCGTCTCGATCAAGGCCACCAGCACGGGCGGCGACGTGGTCAATGGCACCCTGGCGACGGTGCATGTCGTGACGGCCAACGATTCGCCGATCCTGACCGTCGGCACCATCACCATTCCGGATGTCGCGGAAGATTCGTCGGCCGCGCCGACGGGCGCCGTCGGCTTCCTCGTCTCGACCCTGGCCGGCATCGGCACGGGCCCGGGCAACGTTACGGACCAGGACGGTCCGGCGGCGGCCGCGGACATCGCGGTCACCTCCGTCGATTCGACGCACGGCACCTGGTACTTCTCGACCGACAACGGCGCCACGTGGACCACGCTGACCGTCGCGGCGGGCCACGCGCGCCTGCTGAACTCGGACGCCCGCCTGTACTTCGCGCCGAGCACGCCGACCGACTGGAACGGCACCATCTCCAATGCCCTGACCTACAGGGCGTGGGATCAATTCAGCGGCACGGCCGGCACCGACGTGACCCTGCCGAGCGGCCTCGGCAGCGGCATCAACACGCCAGGCTCGGCCTATTCGAGCACCGTCCAGGCCGTCAACCTGGTCGTCGACCCGGTGAACGACGCGCCGGTCGCGAGCGGCACGGCGACGCTTTCGACGACAGAAGATGCAGTCGAAGGCACGACCTCCGGCTCCACGGTCACGACGCTCTTCACGTCGAACTTCAACGACTCGCGCGACACGGTCCCCGGCGGTTCGTCGGCCAATACGCTGGCCGGCATCGCGATCACGGCCAATGCCGCCACGGCGGCGCAGGGCACGTGGCGCTACTCGACCGACGGCGGCACGACCTGGACCACCATCGCCACGACGGGTCTGTCCGACACGACGGCGATCGTGCTGCCCAACACGGCGCGCCTGGAGTTCCTGCCGGCGGCCAACTGGAACGGCACGCCGGGCGGCCTGACGGTCCGCCTGATCGACAGTTCGAGCGGCGCGGTGTCGTTCTCCGCCTCGTCCGACGTGTCGAGCAACGGCGGCATCACGCCGATCAGCGCGGCGACGGTTCCGCTCGGGGCCACGGTGACGGCGGTGAACGATTCGCCGATCGTCAGCGGCAACGCCTCGACGGTCACGGCGTCGCCGGAGGATTCGCACTCGGCGGGCGACACGGTTGCGACACTGCTCGGCGAGGGCACTGTCAACTACTCCGACGCCACCGACACGATCTCGGGCGGCTCGACAGGCACCGTACGCACCGGCCTCGCGATCACGGGCAATGCCGCGACGGCGGCCCAGGGCAAGTGGGAATATTCGACCGACGGCGGCACGACCTGGATCGACATCCCGACGACCGGTCTCAGCAACACCAACGCGATCGTCCTGTCGTTGACCGACAAGCTGCGCTTCGAGCCGACGGCCAACTGGAACGGCACGCCGGGCGCGCTGACGGCGCACGTGTCCGACGGCACCGGCGGCCTGCCGGCCAGCGGCGCGCGCGACATCTCCGCCAACATCGGCACCACCAGCCAATGGTCGTCGGGCACGATCGCCATCAACGGCTCCGTGCCGGCGGTGAACGACTCGCCGGTGGTGAGCGGCTTGGCGACGGTCCCCACGGCGAACGAGGACACGCCGAGCGCCACGGGCACGACCGTGACCACGCTGCTTGGCCAGGGCACCGTCAACTACTCGGACGCCACCGACACGATCCCGGGCGGCTCGACCGGCACTGCTCCCGCCGGTATCGCGATCACGGCCAACGCCGCGACCGCGGCGCAGGGCAAGTGGGAATATTCGACCGACGGCGGCACGACCTGGGTCGACATCCCGACCACTGGCCTCAGCAACACCAACGCGCTGGTCCTGGCCGCCGGCACCGCGATCCGCTTCGAGCCCGTGGCCAACTGGAACGGCACGCCGGGCAGCCTGACCGCACACATCTCCGACGGCGACACCGGACTGCCGTCGGTCGGCACGCACGACATCTCCGCCAACATCGGCACCACCAGCCAGTGGTCTTCGGGCACCATCGCCATCAACACCGTGATCGCGCCGATCAACGACGCACCGGTGGCGAGCGGCACGGCGACGCTATCGACGACCGAAGACGCAGTCGAAGGCACGACCTCCGGGTCGACGGTCACGACCCTGTTCACGTCCACCTTCAACGACAGCACGGACACCGTTTCCGGCGGCTCGTCGGCCAATACGCTGGCCGGCATCGCGATCACGGGCAATGCCGCCACGGCGGCGCAGGGCACGTGGCGCTACTCGACCGACGGCGGCACGACCTGGACCACCATCGCCACGACGGGCCTCTCCGATACGACGGCGATCGTGCTGCCCAACACGGCGCGGATCGAATTCCTGCCGGCGGCCAACTGGAACGGCACGCCGGGCGATCTGACGGTCCGCCTGATCGACAGTTCGAGCGGCGCGGTGTCGTTCTCCGCCTCGTCCGACGTATCGAGCAACGGCGGCATCACGCCGATCAGCGCCGCCACCGTGCCGCTGCACGCCACCGTCACCCCGGTCAACGATTCGCCTGTCGTCAGCGGCAGCGCCGCCTCGACGACGATCGTCGAGGACACGCCGAGCGCTACCGGCGACGCGGTCTCGTCACTGATCGGGCAGACCTCCGCCCATTACTCCGACGCGGCCGACACGATCCCCGGCGGCTCGACCGGCACGGCGGCGGCGGGCATTGCCATCACCGGAAACGCGGCGACCGCGGCGCAGGGCGTGTGGCAGTACTCGACCGACGGCGGCGCGCATTGGACGGATATTCCGACCACGGTCTCCGACACGGCCGCGATCGTCATCC
>OUNM010066495.1_pt1 | contig 26905 bp, 25 predicted proteins | sample 1769961 | NCBI WGS metagenome assembly OUNM01 (sample SAMEA3914820, study PRJEB12502) | metagenome | biome: forest; material: soil | place: USA | collected 2012-03-12 | depth 0.3 m | reverse complement strand
GCGGTCGGTCGCGGCCATCGCCTCGGAGAAGGCGATCACCGGGCGGCCGAGCGCGCGGACATCCGCCACGCTCTTCGGTGTTGCTTCGGCGAGGCGCCGTCGCGACTCGGCCAGCACGTCCTCGACCATGGCGTTGATCACGCGCCGCACCGCCTCGTGGATCAGCCGCGAAGAGCCGATGCCGGGATATTTCTTCTCGACGAAAGCGAACATCTCGCCGACCAGCGGCAGGTCGAGCAGGTCCTTCACCTCGAACAGACCGGCGCGCAGTCCGTCGTCGATGTCGTGGTTGTTGTAGGCGATGTCGTCGCTCAGCGCGGCGACCTGGGCCTCCGGCCCGGCATGGCCGTCGAGCTCGAGATCGTGGTCGCGGCAGTACTCGACGATCGCGGCTGGCAGATCGCCGAGCACGCGGCCGTCCTTCAGCAGCGGGCCGTTGTGCTTAACTGCGCCCTCCAGCGTCTCCCACGCGAGGTTCAGTCCGTTGAACTCGGCGTAGCGCTCCTCGAGCTTGGTCAGGATGCGGAGCGTCTGGGCGTTGTGGTCGAAGCCGCCGAACGGCTTCATCGCGGCGTGCAGCGCCTCTTCGCCGGCATGGCCGAACGGCGTGTGGCCGAGATCGTGGGCGAGCGCGACGGCTTCGGTCAGGTCCTCGTCAAGCTGCAGGGTCCGACAGATGGTGCGCGCGATCTGCGCCACTTCGAGCGAATGGGTGAGGCGCGTCCGGTAGTGATCGCCCTCGTGATAGACGAAGACCTGGGTCTTGTGCTTCAGGCGCCGGAACGCAGTCGAATGGATGATGCGGTCGCGGTCGCGCTGGAACGGACTGCGGGTCGGCGCCTCGGGCTCCTTGTGCAGCCGTCCCCGGCTCGCCCACGGCAAGGTGGCATAGGGCGCGAGCGCCTGGTGTCGCCACAGCTCTTCGACCATCCGTGAGGTTTAGCGCTTCGCGGTCGCGGCAACAACCTCGTGCGTGCCGTCCCAGATCATGCTGCCGGCGACATAGAGAATGATCGCGAAGCCCACCCAGGCGATCCAGTGGTAGCGGTCGAGGATCTTGGCGATGGCGTTGGAGGCCACGGCCATCAGCACGATCGACAGGATGAGGCCGATCCACAGGACGACCTTGTGGTCGCGCGCCGCGCCCGCGACGGCCAGCACGTTGTCGAGCGACATCGACACATCGGCGGCGATGATCTGCAGCATCGCCTGGCCCGCCGTCTTGGGCTTGGCCAGGGCCGCCCCTTCGGCTTCGGCCGTCTCGCTGTGGCCATGGGCGCGCAACTCGCGATACATGCGATAGGCGACCCAGAGCAGCAGGAGTCCGCCGGCCAGGGTGAGGCCGATGATCTGCAGCAGCTCGGTGGTCAGCGCCGCGAAGAGGATGCGCAGCACCGTGGCACCGACGACGCCCCAGACGATGATCTTGGTGCGGTTTTCCTTCGGCAGGCCGGCGACGGCCATGCCGATGATGATGGCGTTGTCGCCCGACATCACCAGGTCGATCAAGATGACCTGGACCAGCGCCGTGAGCTGGTCGGCGCCGACGTGGAAGCCCATCACGTCCATGATCTAGCTTCCCGAAGCGTGAACGATCACGCCCGGCTGCCGTATTTGCGGCCGCGGTGCGTGAAGTAGAGACCCAGGATCACGACAAATGCCGCGCCGAACGCCGCGAGCGAGCGCTCGGCGTGCGGCAGGATCGAATCGAGCCAGGCCGCGATCGAGTCGGGCCGCACGAAGTGCACCATGTTGCCGGCGGCATCCGCCTTCTCGGAGCGGCCGTCGCCCGCGATGACTTCGCCCGCGATCCAGCCGATCAGGCCCGCGCCGACCAGCGAGATCCATGGGAAGCGATCGAGCAGCTTCGAGATCAGGGTCGCGCCCAGCACGATGATCGGAATGGAGATGACCAGGCCGATGATGATCAGCGGGAAGTTGCCTTGCGCGGCGGCGGCAATGGCGATGGCGTTGTCGAGGCTCATCACCGCGTCGGCGATGACGATCGTCGAAATCGCGGCCCACAGCGAGGAATGCGCCTTGATATCGCTCTCGCCGCCCTCCTCGGATACCAGCTTGACGCCGATCCAGAGCAGCAGCAGCCCGCCCACCAGCTTGAGATACGGCACGCCCAGCAACAGTCCGATGACCGCGCAGAACACGATGCGCAGGACGATGGCGCCCAGGCTGCCAAGGAAGACCGCGCGGGTGCGATACTTTTCGGGCAGGTTCCGGCAAGCCATCGCGATCACAACGGCGTTGTCGCCGGACAGCACGACGTTGGCCAGCATGATCTTGCTGACGGCGATCCAGAAAGCCGCCGACAGTACGTCGATCAACGCGAACTCCGCGAAGAACAGCTCGAAAAACGGCAGCAGGTCGGAGAACTCGTCGATTTCGGAAAGGTCCATGGGGTGCCTCTCTTAGGTGCGAATATGCCGGGAGGGCATCAGGTCTTTTCGGCGCGCATCTTGTTGCGCCGCGCGATGGCCATGCCGACGCCCAGCACCAGGATGGCGCCGACGATCGAGCAAACGGTCTCGGCTTCGGGGATCAACTTGTCGAGCCAGGCGGCGGTCGTGCCGGGAGCCACGACTTCGGTCATGCGGCCGCCGGCGTCGAGCACTTCGGAGCGGCCATCGTCGGCGATCACGCCGCCCGCGATCCAGCCGATCAACGCGGCGCCGACCATGGCGACCCAGGGGAAGCGGTCGAGGACCGAGGCGATGATGGTCGCGCCCAACATGATCACCGGCACGCTAACCACGAGGCCGATGGCGATCATCGCCATGTCGCCGTGCGCGGCAGCTGCCATGGCGATCGCGTTGTCGAGGCTCATCACCGTATTGGCGACGGTGATCGTGCCGACGGCGGCCAGCAAGGTGCCGTGCGCCTTGATCTTGCCTTCGCCCTCTTCTTCTTCCTCGGTCAACAGCTTCACGCCGATCCAGAACAGCAGCGCGCCGCCCACCAGCTTCAGATAGGGAATGGTCAGCAGGTAGTTAACGATGGCGCAGAAGATGATCAGCATCACGATCGCGCCAATACTGCCCAGCAGGATGGCGGGACGCTTGTACTTCGCCTCGAGATTGTGCGCGGCCATCGCGATCACGACGGCGTTGTCGCCCGACAGGATCACGTTCGCGACGATGATCTTCCAGAGCGCGCCCCAGAAGAGGGCAGACGTGAACACCGGGATCGAAAAATGCACTGTCTCCTCCAGACTTCCCTAGGTTTCCATTGCGGGGCAACATATCGGAATCACACAAGCTGTAAACGATCATTCTGAAAGTGAAATCGGCCCCATGGCGAGCGGCTCTGGTTACCAAAAGATGTTCCCGGTTTCATGGACCGAACTGCATCGCGATGCGCGTGCGCTCGCCTGGCGATTGGCCGATGTCGGGCCGTTCAAGGGCCTGGTCGCGATCACCCGCGGCGGGCTGGTGCCGGCCGCAATCGTGGCCCGCGAGCTCGATATCCGGCTGATCGACACGGTGTGCTGCTCGACCTACGACCGCATGGCGCGCGGCGCCCAGGTCGAGCTCCTGAAGGGCACGATCGCCGAGCGGGACAAGGGCCAGGGCTGGCTGATCGTCGAAGACCTGGTCGATACCGGGGTCACCGCACGGGCCGTGCGCGCGCTGCTGCCGCAGTCGCATTTCGCCACAGTCTATGCAAAACCCGCGGGCCGTCCGGTGGTCGACAGCTACATCACCGAGGTGAGCCAGGACACCTGGATCCTGTTCCCGTGGGACCAGGAAGCGGTCATGGCCAAGACGATCATCGAGTTGAAGGGCGAAAGATAATGAAGCGTCGTGTGTTTGCGGCCGGAATCCTGGCCGCGCCGTTCGTGAAGCCTGCCATGGCCCAAACAAGCGCGCAGACCTGGTCGCCCGGCGCGCCGGTGCGCCTGGTCGTGGCCTATCCGGCCGGCGGACCGGTGGACGTGATCGCGCGCATCGTGGCGGCCGACATCGCGGGCCCCCTGGGCCAGCAGGTCGTGGTCGACAATGTCTCGGGCGGCGCCGGCGCGATCGGCACGCGTGTCGTGGCAAAGGCCAAGCCCGACGGGCTCACCATCACGTTCGGCACCAACCAGACGCACGGCAACAACAAGTTCATGCTGAAGGAGCCGGGCTACGACGTGGTGAAGGACTTCGCGCCGCTGGCCGGCGCTGGCGCCTTCGAGCATGTCGTCGTGGTGCGCAAGGACCTGCCGGCGAAGGACATCCAGGAGGTGATCAAGCTCGCCAAGGAAAAGCCCGGCGTGTTGAACTACGGCTCGACCGGCATCGGCTCGGGCGCGCACCTCACGGCCGAGCTCTTCATGGTGCGCACCGGCATCAAGATGACCCATGTGCCCTATCGCGGCGCGCCGCCGATGGTGCAGGACATCGTGGGCGGCCGCGTCGACATAGCGATTGCCACCCTGCCGAGCGTCCTGACGCAGATCACCTCCGGCCAGATCCGCGCTCTCGCGATCTGCAGCCCCAAACGCAACCCGCATCTGCCTGATGTGCCGACCCTGCAAGAGCAAGGGGTCAAAGGCTCGGACGCCGCCTCTTGGGCGGGCTTCTTCGCGCCGGTCGCCACGCCGCAACCGATCGTGGACCGGCTGTCGGGCGAGGTCCTGACGAGCCTCAAAAAGCCCGAGACCGCGGCCCGCATCGACAAACTGGGCTTCACGGTAGAGCCACGGGACCCGACTAGCTTCCGGCCCTATTGGGAGAATGAGGTCGCGACCTGGGTGAAGATCGCCAAGGATGCGGGTGTCCAGGCCGAGGAGTAGAACGGGCGAATGGAAAATCTCTGGAAAGACAGCGACGCCAAGGCAGCGATCGCCAGCCACGCCACCAAGGGCATCGGCGAAGACCTGGCGCTGCGCGTTTACACGACGCGGCTTCTCGGTGGTGAACCCAGGCTGGTGCTGCACGGCGGCGGCAACACCTCGGTGAAGACGCGCATGGCCGACATCACCGGCCAGACGATCGACGTGCTGTGCGTGAAAGGCAGCGGCTGGGACATGGGCACGATCGAGGCGCCCGGTCTTCCGGCGGTGCGTCTTGCGCCGCTCAAGGAGTTGCACGGCCTGCAGGCGCTTTCGGACGAGGACATGGTCAACGTCCAGCGCAGCAATCTTCTCGATGCGAAGTCGCCCAACCCGTCGGTCGAGACCCTGCTGCACGCCTTCCTGCCGCACAAGTTCATCGACCACACCCACTCCAACGCCGTCCTGGCGCTCACCGACCAGCCCGACGGCGAGGCGCTCGCGGCCGATCTCTACGGCAAGCGCGCCGCGCTCGTGCCCTACGTCATGCCGGGCTTTGCGCTCGCCAAGAAGTGCAGTGAAGTCGGCCAGGCGAACCCGAATGTCGAAGGGCTGATCCTGCTGAAGCACGGCATCTTCTCGATGGGCGCGACGGCGGAGGAAGCCTATGTCCGCATGATCGATCTCGTGACCATGGCGGAGAAGCGCCTGGCCAAGGCCACGAAGAAGATCTTCCCGGGCGCCACCTTGCCCGCCACGCCCGCAACCGCAGCAGAGATAGCGCCGATCCTGCGCGGGCTGATGTCGATCCCGGCGAAGAGCGGCGGCCGCGAGGCCACGCAGCGCTTTGTGTTCGAATTTCGCAGCAACCCGGACATCCTGGCTTTCGCGAACGGCAAGGAGATCGCGCGCTACGCCCAGCAGGGGCCGGTGACGCCCGACCATGCGATCCGCACCAAGAACATCCCGTTCATCGCGCCCGCGCCCGAAGCCGGCAAGCTCGAGGCCTTCAAGAAGGATTCGAAAGCCGCGCTCGAGAAGTTCGCGGCCGACTATCACGCCTATTTCACGCGCCACAACGGCAAGCTCGTGCTCGCCAAGAAGGAACTCGATCCCGTGCCGCGAGTCGTGCTGGTGCCGGGCGTCGGCCTGTTCGGCGTGGGCAACACATCGAAGGACGCCAAGATCGCGGCCGACCTCGCCGAAACCACGGTCGCGGTGATCGCCGATGCCGAGCGGCTCGGCACCTATCAGTGCATTCCCGAGCCCGACATCTTCGACATCGAATACTGGTCGCTCGAGCAGGCCAAGCTCAACTCCACGGCCGAGAAGCCGCTCGCCCGCCGCATCGCCGTCGTGACCGGCGGCGCTTCGGGCATCGGCGCCGCCACCGTGCAGGCGTTTGCCAGGGAAGGCGCCGAGACTGTGGTGATCGATCGCGACGTCTCCAAGGTGAAAGGATTCGCCATCGCCTGCGACGTGACCGATCCGGCGCAAGTGCGCGCCGCCTTCGACAAGATCGCAGCCACCTACGGCGGCGTCGACATCGTCGTCTCCAATGCAGGCGCGGCCTGGCAGGGAAAGATCGGCACTGTCGACGAGGCCACGTTGCGTAAGAGCTTCGAGCTGAACTTCTGGGCGCACCAGAGCGTGGCGCAGAATGCCGTGCGCATCATGAAGGCACAGGAGCTGGGCGGCTGCCTGCTGTTCAACACCTCCAAGCAGGCGGTGAACCCGGGCCCCGACTTCGGACCGTACGGACTTCCGAAGGCCGCGACGCTCTTCCTCATGCGCCAGTACGCGCTCGACCATGGCGCTGACGGCATCCGCTCCAATTCGGTCAACGCCGACCGCATCCGCTCGGGCCTGCTGACCGACGAGATGATCGCCCAGCGCTCCAAGGCGCGCGGCCTCAGCGAGGCCGACTACATGGGCGGCAATCTTCTGGGCATCGAGGTGACGGCCGAGGACGTGGCGCAGTGCTTCGTCTCGCTCGCCAAGGCGCCCAAGACGACCGGCGCGGTGCTGACGGTCGACGGCGGCAACATCGCGGCCGCTCTGCGATAGGGCTGTTATTGAGCGATCCCCTGCCGTGGCGCATCATGCGCGCACAGGAGGAAACAATGGCCATCCAGGTCACGCCGCTCACGCCGCATATCGGCGGCCGCATGACGGGCATCGATGTGCGCCGAAAGCTGACGCCCGACGAGGTGAAGGCTGTCGATTCAGGCATGGACAAGCATGCCGTGCTGGTGCTGCCCGGCCAGGACATCACCGACGAGCAGCAGATCGAATTCACCAGGAACTTCGGCCCGCTGCAGAACGGCGCCAACGCCACCCTGAAACGTCCCGAGCTGCGGCTCGATCCCGCCTTCGCCGACGTCTCGAACATCGGCAAGGACGGCGCCAGGCTGGCGCGCGACGACCGCCGCCGCATGGCCTCGCTCGGCAACCGGCTCTGGCACTCCGACGCGAGCTTCCGCGTCATCCCCGCGCGCTATTCGATCCTGAGCGGCCGCATCGTGGTGAGCGAGGGCGGCAACACCGAGTTCGCCGACATGCGTGCGGCCTATGATGCGCTCGACGCGAAGACGAAGGTCGAGATCGAGGACCTGATCTGCGAACATTCGCAAATCTTCTCGCGCGAGCAGCTGGGCTTCACCGAATACCTGCCCGACGAGCGCGCCATGATGAAGCCGGTGCGCCATCGCCTGGTGCGCACGCATCCCACCAGCGGCCGCAAGTCGATCTTCCTGTCGGCGCACATCGGCGGCATCGTGGGCTGGCCGCGCCCCGAGGCGATGGCCTTCATCCGCGACCTGATCGAGCACGCCACGCAACGCCCGTTCGTCTACTCGCACCAGTGGACACAGCACGACCTGGTGATCTGGGACAACCGCGCCACCATGCATCGCGTGCGCCGCTACGACGACATGAACATGGTGCGCGATCTGCGCCGCACCACGACCAAGAGCGACGGCCCGACGGCCGAACAGGAAGCTGCGTGACGGCAGCGCGCTATCTGGCGGCCTTTGCGGCTCTGGGTCTTGTCTTTTTCACGGCGACTGCGTCGGCGCGCAGCCTGCGATACCCGCAGTCGGGCGATCCGGCATTCTCCATGGAGGTCCCGGAAGACTGGTCGTCGAGGACGGACAACAGCGGGAATTTCATCGTCGTGAGCGGCGATCGCGCCATCGCCTATTCAATGAATGTCTTCGTCGTGAGGGCATCCGCCGACGAGGTCGCGAGAAATGCCCTGGAGGTCCGGAAGGTCACGCCGGTACCGGAGAAGCAGCGGGTATCGATCTCGGGCTCCGAGGGCGTCGCCTATAAATGGAAGGCCTCGAACGCCACAAATGCCAAACTCGACATCACCCTGATGGTCGTCCAGGTCGATGCGACCCATGTCGCGAACTGCACGGAAATCCTGGTCGGATCCGGTTCGCCCGAAGCGCACCAGATCGCCAAATGGTTCGTGCAGGACCTGCAGATCAGCCGGCCCGCACACTAGCCCTTTCGGAGAATACGCATGTCTCTTCCCAAACGCTCCATCGGCAAGACCAAGCTTGAAGTGACGACGCTCGGACTCGGCGGCGCGCCGATGGGCGGGTTTCGCGCGACCATTTCCGATGCCGAGGCGGCGGCGCTGGTCGAGACGGCGTGGCAGGACGGCGTGCGCTACTACGACACCTCTCCCTTCTATGGCTATGGCCGCAGCGAGCTGCGCATGGGCGGGGCCTTGCGCGAGAAGCCGCGCGACGAGTACGTCCTGTCGACCAAGGTCGGCCGCATCCTCCATCCGCTGAAGCCCGGCGAGAAGAAGCCGGGCGATTTTCGCGAGAACGGCCTGCCGGGCTTCTCGCCCGAGTTCGACTACACTTACGATGGCGTCATGCGCTCGCTCGAGCACTCGCATATGCGTCTCGGCATGGCCAGGATCGACATCGCGCTGATCCACGACGTCGACTTCTGGACGATCAAGGATCGCGAGATCCTGAGCCACCGCTTCAAGACGGTGATGGATTCAGGGTTTCGCGCGCTCGACGAGCTGCGCAAGGCGGGCGTCATCGGCGCGATCGGCGTCGGCATCAACGAGAGCGACACCAGCCTGCGCTTCATCCAGGCCGGCGACTTCGACTGCATGCTGCTGGCGGGCCGCTACACCCTGCTGGAACAGGGCGGGCTCGCCGAGTTCCTGCCCGAGTGCGTGAAGCGGAACGTGTCGGTGATCCTGGGCGGACCGTACAATTCCGGCATCCTGACCGGCGGCGTCACCGACAAGGCCACGCACGACTATGTGCAGGCGCCGGCGGCGCTGATCGACAAGACGCGCAAGATCGAGGCGGTTTGCAAGCGCCACGGCGTCGAGCTGGGGGCCGCTGCCATGCAGTTCCCGCTGTTCCATCCCGCCGTCGCGGCGGTGATCCCGGGCGCGCTCGCGGTGCGCGAGGTGAAGGAGAACGTCTCCCGCATCGGCGCGAAGATCCCGTCGGACTTGTGGAGCGAGCTGAAGCGCGAGAAGCTGCTCGATCCCAACGCGCCTACGCCGAACTAGAGCGCCGCGGCTTCCAGCGCCGCCTCGATCTCGAGGTTGGCGACGTCGCGATAGATCGAGGCGGCCGCGAGCACGTGCCCGCCACGCTTGTAGCGCACGACGCAATCCTTGCCCGCGACGTCGCCCTCGATCGCCGTCTCGTCCCATTTCCCGGCGTGGCCGACGTAGTTGACCGGCATTTCGTAGTGCTGGCTCCAGAAGAACGGCACGTCGGTGAACGCGCGCTCCTGTCCCAGCATGTTGCGCGCCGCGGCCTGGCCGTGGCGCTGGGCCACGACCCAGTGTTCGGCGCGGATGCTGTCGCCTGTGGCCTTGTCCGGCCAGCGGGCGATGTCGCCTGCAGCGTAGATCCCCGGTGAGCTGGTCTCCAGAAACCGGTCGACGACGACGCCGCGCTCGATCCGCAGTCCCGCGCGCTCGGCGAGCTGCAGGCGCGGGCGCACGCCGATGCCGACGACGACCAGGTCGGCCGCCAGCACCTTGCCGCCCTTCAGCGTCACCTTGCCGTCGGCAATCGCCGTTGCCGTCTCCTCGAGATGGAAGATGACGCCGTTCTCTTCGTGGATGCGGCGCACCACGTCGCCGAGCTCCGGCCCCAGCACCCGCTCGAGCGGCCGCTTCTCGGGCGCCACGATGTGGACCTCGATCTTGCGCGCGCGCAAGGAGGCGGCGACCTCGAGGCCGATGAAGCTCGCCCCGATCACGACCGCGCACTTGGCCGACGCCGCACCGGCGATGATCGCGCGCGAGTCCGCGAGCGAGCGCAGGACATGAACGTGCGCGCTTCCCGCGCCGGGAATATCGAGCCGCACCGGCTCGGCGCCGGTCGCCAGCAGCAGCCGGTCGAACGGCAGGCTGCGGCCGTCCGCCAGGGCGACCTGCCGCGCCTTGGGATCGATCGCCGCGACCTCGGTGCCGAGCATGAGATCGATCGACTGGTCCTTGTAGAACTCCGGCGACTGGAGCGGCATCCATTCCTCCGGCGCGTTGCCCGCCAGCAGGTCCTTGGAGCAGTTGGGCCGGTCGTAAGGCGCCGTCTCGTCGGCCGACACCATCGTCAGGCTGCCATCGAAGCCTTCACGGCGCAGCATCTCGGCCGCGGCAAAGCCAGCGCCGCCCCCGCCCACGATCACGATGCGCCCCGGCTTGTCGGCCGCACCGCGCGCCTTGGCCTTGGTGACCGTCCCGACCTTCTCGCGCACGAAGACCTTGCCGTCCTGCAGCTCGACCTTCCAGCAGGCAACCGGAGTGATCGCCGGCGCGCCCAGCGCCTCGCCCGTGCGCAGGCTGAAGCAGGCGTGGTGCCACGGGCAGCGCACCGTCTCGCCGACGACCAGCCCCTCGCCGAGCGGCCCGTGGTAGTGCGTGCAGGTCGCGTCGACCGCGAACCACTCCACACCGCGGCGCGCCAGCAGGACGGCGTCCCCGCCCACATGGCCTTCGACCATGCCGCCGTCGGGCACGTCGGCCGGGGCGATGCCTGTCGAGAAGTCGGGGCCTTTCGGTGGGGCTTGTTCTGCGCTCATGGAACTCTCCCGAGTTGCCTGTCAGCCGAAGCCGTATGTCGAAATGGATACCCACAACAGGGCGCACCGGTTGTCCAAGAACGACTGAAAAGTCGTAACGTTGCCGTGAACGCCTGAAGGCGTGACGGATGCGGTGTCCCGGAGGGAGCAGAACATGAAGATCATCGATGCGCAGGTTCACATCTGGTCACAGACCGTCACGCCTCCGTCGGGCAAGCACCGCAAGGTCCCCAAGGTGACGGCCGAGGAGATGCTGAAGGAGATGGACGAGGCCGGCGTCGATGCCGCCCTGATCCATCCGCCGATCAGCTGGGACCCCAACTCGCAGGTCATGGCGCTGGAGGCGGCGCAGAAATACCCAGGCCGCTTCGCCGTGATGGGCCAGTTCGACCCGAAGAAGCCCGAGAACAAGCGCCTGATCCATGGCTGGCGCAATCAGCCCGGCATGATGGGCCTGCGCTGGGCGCTGCTGCAGCCCGAGGAGCAGAAGCTGCTGCACGAGGGCGCGCTGGACTGGATCTGGCCCGAGGCCGAGAAGGAAGGCCTGGCCATCGGCATGATGGGCGGCATCTTCCTCAAGGAATTCCGCTCCATCGCCGAGCGCTATCCCAAGCTGAAGCTGATCCTCGACCACTGCGGCCTCAACCGGCACGGCCAGGATGCCGAGGCCTTCATCCATCTCGACGAGATGCTGGCGCTCGCCAAGCTGCCCAACGTCGCGGTGAAGGCGACCGGCGCGCCGCACTATTCGACGCAGCCCTACCCGTTCAAGAACATCCAGGACGGGCTGCATCGCAGCTTCGACGCCTACGGGCCCGACCGCATGTTCTGGGGCACCGACATCACCCGCATGCCCTGCAGCTATCGCCAGTGCGTGACCTTCTTCACCGAGGAGCTGCCGTGGCTCAAAGGCCAGGACCTCGAGAAGGTCATGGGCCGCGCGCTCACCAAGTGGATCGGCTGGGACTACAAGTTCGCATGAAGATCCTCGACGCCCAGGTCCATGTCTGGTCGCAGGCCGTCAAGATGCCGGGCGACGGACATCGCCAGATCACGCGCTACACGCCCGAAGATCTGATCGCCGAGATGGACGCCGCCGGCGTCCACGGCGGCTCGCTCCACCCGCCCGGCAGCTGGGACCCGACCTCGAATGCCTACGCGATCGAGGCGGCCAAGAAGTATCCCGACCGCTTCGCGATCATGGGTTGGTTCCCGCCGGAAGATCCGGAGAACGTGAAGCTCATCCCCGACTGGAAGAAGCAGCCCGGCATGAAGGGCATTCGCATGGCGCTGCTCTATGGCGAGCAGCCGCGCATGATCAAGGACGGCAGCCTCGACTGGCTGTGGCCCGCCTGCGAGAAGGCCGGCGTGCCCTTCTCGACGGTGGCCAGCATGTTCCTGAAGAAGTTCCGCTGGATCGCCGAGACCCATCCGAACCTCAAGCTGATCATCGACCACTGCGGCCTCAACCGGCTCAGCAAGGACGCGGGCGCCCTCTCCGATCTCGACGAGGTCGTGGCGCTCGCCAAGCTGCCGAACGTGGCTTTGAAGGCCACCGCCGTGCAGGCCTATTCGACGGAGACCTACCCGTACAAAAACATGCACGATGCCCTGCATCGCCTGTTCGATGCCTTCGGGCCGGATCGCATGTTCTGGGGCACCGACATCACCCGCATGCACTGCACCTATCGCCAGTGCGTGACGCTGTTCACCGAGGAGCTGCCGTGGCTGAAAGGCGAGGACCTCGAGAAGGTGATGGGCCGCGGTCTCGCGAAGTGGATCGGCTGGGACTACAGGTTCTAGCCGCCGCTCAGCTCATATAGCCGCCGTCGACGATCAGCGGGCTGCCGGTCATGGCTGCCGCGCCGTCGGAACAGAGCCACAGCACGCTCGACGCGATCTCGTCGGGCGAGGCGATCTTCCCGCGCGGTGTCTGGCGCAGGATCTCGGCCTTCAGCTTGGGATCCTTCAGGTACCTGGTGATCGCGGGCGTATCGACCCAGCCCGGACAGATCGCGCTGATGCGCAGGCCCGCCTTCGCGTTCTCGAGTGCGGCACTTCGCGTCAGGCCGATCACGCCATGCTTGGCGGCGGAATAGGCAGCGCCTCCGGGAAACGGGTAGCCGCGCAGGCCGTCGACCGAGGCGTTGTTGACGATCACGCCCGCACCTTGTTCGAGCATCAGCGGAATCTGGTAGCGCAGGCAGAGGAACGCCGACGTGAGATAGCCGTCCATCGTCTTGCGCCAGCCGTCTTCGCTGCCGCTCGCCACCGGTCCGACTCGACCGCCACTGCCGCCATTGTTGAAGGCATAGTCGAGGCGGCCGTGCTTCTTCTTGATGGCCGCGCAGAGCTTCTCGACGTCCCGCCCCTTGGCCACGTCGCACGCGATCCAGGAGACGTTCCTGGCGTTCTTGATTGTCTTCAACGCGGCGTCGGCCCGCTTCTTGTCGCGGCTCGCCAGGATCACCGTGGCGCCCTCGCGCGCGAAGGCCGCCACGGTCGCCAGGCCAATGCCGCTGCTGCCGCCCGTCACGAGGGCGACCTTCTTCTTCATCTCCGGATACATCAGCGCGTGCTGCGCACCAGCGCGCCCTTGATCTCACCGCCGGGATATTGCTCGGTCTTGATCGTCACCGACCAGCGGCCGGCCAGCAGGTCGTCGGCCTGCTGCGCGGTGAGCGTGGCCGATCCCGGATGCGGGTTGCGCTCCTCGGCGAGGTTGATCGGCACGATCTCCGACGGAGCGCCGGTGCCGTCCGGCCCGTCGAGGAAGGCCCAGGTCACCGGTCCGCTCAGCCCGTCGTAGCTCAGCTGCCATTGCAGGATGTGCGTGGCCGTCGAGTAGGCCGCGGAGAGGCTGCCCTTCGCATGGGAGTCGCCGCTCAGCTGCGCGGTGAGCCGCACTTTCGAATGGGTGGGCTCGCTGATGTAATCCATGCCGCAGCCGGCCAGCAGGAACGCGCCGAGGACGAGGGAGGTCAGGCTCTTCATGTCTCACGCCTTGTGGTGAACCGGAGGCCGAGCGTAGACCGGCGTCGACAATCCCTCCAGCCGTGCCTTCAGCTGGATCGCGAGATAGCGTGAATAGTGGCGCGACTGGGCAAGGTTGCCGCCGTGGAACCACAGCGCCTCCTGCGCCGTGGGCTTCCACATGTTGCGCAGCTCGCCTTCCCACGGTCCCGGGTCCTTCGCGGTGCCCGAGCCGACGCCCCAGCACTTGCCGACCTTGTCGGCCACTTCCTGCGAGATCAGGGCGGCCGCCCACTGGTTCATCGAGCCGTAGCCGGTCGCATAGACCACGAGATCGGCATCGAGCACCGTGCCGTCCTTCAGCACCACGCCCTTCTCCGTCAGATGATCGACCGGGGACGACTTCAGCTTGATGCGCCCGTCGGCGATCAGCTCGGAGGCGCCGACGTCGATGTAGTAGCCGGAGCCGCGGCGGATATACATCGTGCCGATGCCCGTCTCGTCCTCGCCGAAGGTGAGCTTGAATCCCGCCTTGGTGAGGCTGTCGTAGAACGGCGCATCCTCCTTGCGAATCTGCGCCATCATCGGCTTCGACGCCGCGGGCTGCAGCGCATAGGGCAGCGACGCCACGGTGAAGTCGGCCTTGTCGGTGGTGATGCCCTTGGCCACGGCTTCTTCCGAATAGAGCGGGCGGTTGCGGCCCAAGGTCTCCGCACGCACGACGAGCGTCGGCGAGCGCTGCAGCAACGTGACGTCGGCGCCGTTCTCCCAGAGGTCGGCCGCGATATCGTGCGCGGAGTTGTTCGAGCCGACGACGACGCACTTCTTGCCGGCAAAGCCTTCGCCGCCGCGATGCTGGCTCGAGTGATGCTGCGTGCCCTTGAATGTGTCGGCGCCGGGGAAGCGCGGGATCTCGGGGAAGCCCGACATGCCGGTCGCGATCACGAGATGCTTCGGCTTGAGCGTGACCTTCTTGCCGTCGCGCTCGACGACGACGGTCCACTCGGCCTTCTTCTCGTCGTACGATGCGCTCTTGCACGGCGACGACGACCAGTAATCGAGCTCCATGATCTTGGTGTAGGACTCGAGCCAGTCGCCCATCTTGTCCTTGGGCGTGTAGATCGGCCAATGATCGGGGAACGGCAGGTACGGCAGATGGTCGTACCAGACGGGATCGTGCAGGCAGAGCGACTTGTAGCGCTTGCGCCAGGCATCGCCCGGTCGTTCGTGCGCATCGACGATCAGCGCCGGCACGCCGATGCGCTTCAGCCGCGCGCCGAGGCCGATGCCGCCCTGCCCGCCACCGACGATCAGCACGAACGGCTGGCGCTCGAAGCCGACCTCCTTGGCGTCGGCGGTGCGGCGATCGCTCCAGGTCACGCGATCCTTGAATGCGCCGTGCTGGGTGCCCTGCGGACGCGTTGGTCCCGCCTGCTCCTCGAAGCCCTTCAGCTCGGTGAGCGCGGTGAACACTGTCGAGGCCTTGCCGTCCTTCAGGCGCACGTGGCCTTTGCCGCGCCCGACCGCCGTTTCGAAATCGAACCAGCCGTCGCCCCCGTCCGCCTGGAAAGAATCGGGCCGCACATCGGAAAGGCGCGCCTTCAGCATCTCAGCAATCGCAGAGCGGTTCTCGAAGGTGACGATGTTCCAGGTGAAGGCCACGCAATCGCGCCAATGGCAGGTGTCGGCGAGCAGCGGCAGCACCGCCTCGACGTCGCCCTTCTTCAATGCGGACGCAAACGCACTCAACCAGTCGGATACTTTCATCGTCTTTCCATTGCAGCTTCAAGGCAGGCGGCGCACTCTAGACGGACATTGGCCTCGGAGGAACGCGCCTATGAAATACGACGTCATCTCCGCTGACGGACACGTCGACCTGATCTGGCTGCCGCCCGACCTTTTCACCAAGAACGCGTCGGCGCAATTCAAGGACCGCATGCCCCACGTCATCGACGGTCCCAAGGGACCCGAATGGGTGAGCGCGAAGGGCGCCAAGTTCGGCCTCGTGAATGGCATGGGCTCGGCCGGCCGCGAATACGTGCCGGGCATCATCCATCGTTCCGACCGCATGGCGTCGACCGGTCTCTACTCCGATGGCAAGAAGGGCATCCGCCGCCTGACCGAGGTCGACCATCGCCTGAAGGACCAGGACCGCGACGGCGTGCAGGCCGAGGTGCTGTACGGCGTGCTGGGCTCGAGCGGCCGACTCAACGATCCGGAGGCAGCGCTCGAGATGCTGCGCATCTACAACGACTGGCTCCACGATTTCTGCAGCCGCGCGCCCGATCGCCTGGTCGGCCTGGCCAACATCCCGAACTACAACATGGAAGAGTCGGTCGCCGAGGCGATGCGCTGCGCCAAGCGCGGCGTGCGCGGCCTCGACATCGCCAACCGGCCGGACATGACCCCGCTGTGGGACGAGCATTGGGAGCCGCTGTGGAAGTTCGGCCACGAGACCGGCATCCCGCTGCACTTCCACACGATTGGCGGCCGCTCGCCCGACGTCACGAAGTTCCCGCCGCATGTGCAGCGCCGCATCTTCGCCGTGCACATCACCGGCTTCCAGATGCACATGAGCACCATGCTGATGGGCCTGATCTTCTCGGGCGCGCCCGAGCGCTATCCCAACCTCAAGATCGTGATTGGCGAGGCGGGACTCGGCTGGATCCCCTACGTGCTGCAGCACATGGATCTCGAGTGGGAGGACCAGTTCAAGGACCTCGATCTCAAGATGAAGCCCTCGGAGTACTGGCACCGTCAGTTCTACGCCACCTACCAGACCGACCCGGTCGGCATCGAGCTGCTGAAACACCTGGGCGAGGACAATGTGATGTGGGGTTCCGACTTCCCGCATCCCGACGGCATCTGGCCCGACAGCCAGGAGTTCCTGAACAAGGAGCTGACTACCGTCTCGGCCGAGGCACGGCGCAAGATCGTCCGCGACAACGCCATGAAGCTCTACCGGCTGGCCAACTGAGCCGCCACCTCTGAGCCCCTCGCCTCTCCGGCCCGGGCGCCTGCTCGACTTCGCGACGGCGGTATACACCGCCGCCGGCATGCCCGAGGCCGACGCCCGCATCGTCGCCGACACCTTGGTGCAGGCCGATCTCTGGGGACACCAGTCGCACGGCGTGCTGCGCCTCTCCTGGTATCTCGCGCGGCTGAAGAGCGGCGTGTGCACGCCGGTCGCCGCATCCAAGTACGTCGTCGATGCCGGCGGCCTCGCCGTGATCGACGGCGGCGACGCGATGGGCCAGGTGCTGACCCTCAATGCGATGAACGACGCGATCCAACGCGCGAAGGTTCATGGCATCGCAGCCGTCGCGCTGCGCAACTCCAACCACTTCGGGACGGCGCTCTACTACACGCTCGTTGCCGCTCGCGCAGGCTGCGTGGCGTTCCTGTCGACCAACGCCAGCCCCGCGATGGCGCCGTGGGGCGGCCGCAAGAAGACGGTCGGCACCAATCCCTGGTCGTGGGCGGCACCCGCCGGCAAATACCCGCCGATGGTGCTCGACATCGCCAACACCGGCGTGGCGCGCGGCAAGATCTACCTCGCCAAGCAGAAGGGCCTGAAGATCCCCGAGGGCTGGGCGATCGACGCCGACGGCGCGCCAACCAGCGATCCTGCTGCCGCCATCGACGGCATCATCCTGCCGATGGCCGGCCACAAGGGCTATGCGATCGCGGCGATGATGGACATGCTGTCGGGCGTGCTGACCGGCTCGAAGTTCGGCACCGGCGTGTTCGGCCCTTATCAGACGGACCGCAAGAGCGGCGCGGGCCAGCTGATGATCGTGCTCGACATCGCCAGGATGCAGCCGTTGCCCGAGTTCAACGCGCGCATGGAACGGATGATCGAGGAGCTGAAAGCCGTGCCGCTGGCGCAGGGCCACGACGAGATCTTCTATCCGGGCGAACTGGAAGCGCGCAGCGAGGCGAAGAATCGGCGTGACGGGCTGCTGCTGCCGGAGGATACGTTGGCGGACCTGGCGAAGGTCGCCGCCGAAATGAAGGTCCCGCTCAAGCTCCATGGCTGACAAGTATCGTGTCGTCGTCCTGACAGTGCTGGCGATGCTGGCCTTCGCCGGCAACTCGCTGCTCTGCCGCATTGCCCTGCGCGACACCGCGATCGATGCCGCCACATTCACCGCGATCCGCATCGCCTCGGGCGCGCTGATGCTGGCGATCCTGCTGAAGCAGCGCGGTGCCCGGCCGATGCAGGGCGGCAGCTGGCTCGCGGCGCTGATGCTGTTCTCCTATGCCGCCTTCTTCTCCTTCGCCTATCGCGAGCTGTCGGCCGCGACGGGCGCGCTGCTGCTGTTTGGTGCCGTGCAGATAACGATGATGGGCTTTGGCCTGTTTGCCGGAGAACGTCTCGGCGCGGTGAAGATCGTGGGCCTGTTGATGGCACTGGGTGGGCTGATCGCGTTGCTGCTCCCGGGCCTTGCCGCGCCGCCGCTCATGGGGGCAGCCTTCATGGTCGTGGCCGGCGCGTCGTGGGGCATCTACTCGATCCTGGGCAGCAAGCTCGGCAATCCGACCGAGGCGACGGCCGGCAACTTCCTGCGCGCGGTGCCGTTTGCCGCGGCGCTCGGCCTGGCGGGAATGTCCCACTCGGCGGTTGATCTGCACGGCGCATTCTATGCGGTGCTGTCGGGCGCGATCACCTCGGGCCTGGGCTATGTGCTGTGGTACGCCGCGCTGCCGTCGCTCAAGTCCACGCAGGCCGCCATCATCCAGTTGAGCGTGCCCGCGCTCGCGGCACTGGGCGGCGCGCTGCTGCTGGCCGAGCCGATCACCGCGCGGCTGCTGATCGCGTCGGCCGCCATCCTGGGCGGCATCGCGATCACGATCGCGTCAAAACGCTAGAGCTGCTTTAGCGCCATGATCTCGGATTGGGCGTTCGCCTTCTTCGAGCACAGCGGCCAGTGCCACGGCTCCTCGAGATCGAAGATCATGTACTTGGCGAGTGCCGCCGCGCGGTCGTAATCGTGCGCCAGCTCGGCTGCTTCCTTCGGGTTGAGCGCGATGCCGTCACGCCGCTGGACATAGGTCATCACGGTGCGCGTCGCGAACTGCAGGCGGCCGAGATAGGCGCCGCGTCCGCCGTAGACAGGCCGGTCCGACGGGCCGTAGCCGCCGCTCTCGCAGATCGCGATCTGGCGGACCACCTCGTCCTTGCGCTGCTCGATCATGCGTTCGTGCTCGCTGATGGCCGAGAGCGCCGCCTGGTTGGTGTTGGGCGGGGGTGACTTCGGCGCGCACGCGGTAACGGCGAGGGCGGCGAAGAGCAGCGCTGAGAGCGCCGTGGTGCGGGAGCAGGTCAAAACGGCGGCATAGTCCGGACTCCCGTCGCCCGGAGTCAACCCTGCGACTATCCTTTGGCGGGGTGTACATTCATCCAATGCGCAGCGATTTCCCGGCGCGTGGCGACCCAGACCTTGGGTTTCGAGGCCACGTAATCGAGGAAACGCGCCAAGGTTGCAGCACGACTTGGTCGTCCCGCAAGACGGCAGTGGATGCCGATCGACATCATCTTCGGCGCCCGCGCGCCCTCGGCATAGAGCGTGTCGAACGCATCCTTCATCGCCTGCAGCCAGCCGTCGGCGATGCCCCAGCCGGGCGCCACCGCGAACTTCATGTCGTTCACTTCGAGCGTGTACGGCACGATGAGATGCGGCGTGTCGTCAACCTTCACCCAGTACGGAAGATCGTCGTTGTAGGAGTCGCTCGAGTAGAGGAAGCCGCCGTGCTTCACCACGGCACGCAGCGAGTCCATGCCGAAGCGGCCGGTGTACCAGCCGACCGGCGGCGTGCCCGCTGAATCGGTGATCGCCTTCACGGCCTTCTTGATGTGGTCGAGCTCCTGCTCGAGCGTGAAGTCCTTGTAGTTGATCCAGCGATAGCCGTGGCTCGCCACCTCGTGGCCCGATGCCGCCATCGCCTTGCCCGCGGCGGGATTGAGCTCGAGCGCGCGGCCGACCGCCCACGAGGTGAACTTGATGTTACGGTCGTCGAAGAGCCGCAGGATGCGCCAGAAGCCCGCGCGGCTGCCGTATTCGTACATCGACTCGACCGACAGATCGCGCCCGCCGACGATCGGCGTGCCGCCCGGCGTCTCGGTCAGGAACACCTCCGACGCTGCATCGCCGTTCAGGATCGTGTTCTCGCCGCCCTCCTCATAGTTCAGCACGAAGGACACCGCGATCCGCGCCTCGCCCGGCCATTGCGGATCGGGCGTTTGGGGGCCGTAGCCGATCAGGTCGCGGTCGAGGTGATTGTGCATCGCCGTCGGCCTAGGCGGCCGCCGCCTTCTTGCGGTTGGCCTCGAGGCGGGCATCGACCAGGGCCACGCCGCGATCGATCTCGGGATGGCTGAGGCCCTTCTGCTTGGCGATGAGCTGCACCAGTTTGTCGGCCCGCTCGATGTAGGGCATGCCGTTCTGCAGCGCGCGCGCGGCCGAGGCAGGACGCGTCAGGCTCTCGGCGGCGGCGGCGTACTTCTCGAACGGCACGAGATCCTTCGGGTCCGCGCCGATCTTGACGCAGAGGTCGTAGACGAAGTTGTAGACCGAGCGCGAGGTCTCGAGGTCGCTGTGCACGGCCTCCTGCGCGGTGCGCATGCCGTCCTTGGTGACGCAGCGATAGTTGCCGGCCAGCAGCATCGACCACTTGGCGAGCGGCACGAAGATGCCGTCATAGACGCGCAGCTTCACCGGCAGCTCGATCTTGCCTTCCGGCGTATCGAAGCGCACCGCATCGATGTCCTTCTCGAGCTGGCGCAGGATGTTGGTCGACTTCTCGTCCTTGAGGCGCGCCACCTTGAAGTTGGTCGGCAGGGTGACCTGCAGCACGTTGACCTTCTCGTCGGGCGGGCGGATCGCCTGCGGGTCGGGGCTGCAGAGCGTGAGCGTCTCGGGATCGAAGCTGTCCCACACCGTAGGGTCGGTGTAGGCGGGCTTTAGCAGGTCGTGGTCGAGGCCCGGGATGCGCCGCACATAAGGCAGCGGCGGCATGTTCATGATCGACATGCAGGGCACGCGTGACTTGGCGACCTTGTCGAGCAGCTCGCGCACGCCGGGCGAGCGGTACTGCGGCTCCTGCATGGCCAGACCGATCAGGTCGAAGTCGGCGGGATTGGCGCTGTCGACGCCACCCGCGGTCACCTTGCCCGGCAGCTTGCGGGAATCGATCACCACCGGCTCCTTGCGGCCGCGGATCGGCATACGAACACGGAAGCCCTCGGTATTGATCAGGTCGGCTTCCGCCGGCAGGCAGATGAGGTGCACCGAATGGCCGCCGAACATCAGCTTGGATGCGAGCAGCGAGCCATAGGACGCGCCCATGATCATGATCTTGTAGGCCATTTCCCCAATCCTTCTTTGCATTCCAGTCCGCTGATCAGCGCAGCGTTCGCGGAAAGTGAAGTGTCGTCCAGGCGTTTCCCTTTGTCCAGAAATCGCCTCGTCCTGCGGCGCAACGCGCTATAGTCCCGGCGATAAATCGAGGAGATGTGATGGGCAGCTCCACTGCCGTGAAGGAAGACCGCCTGTGGCAGCGCCACGCCGACATGGCGACGCTGGGCGGCACGCCCAAGGGCGGCGTCAACCGCCAGGCGCTGTCGAAAGAGGATGCCGCGGCGCGAAACCTGCTCGCGGCGTGGGCCAAGGCGCGGGGCTTCGCGATCTTCACCGACGCGATCGGCAATCTGTTCGTCACGCGTCCCGGCACCGACGCCAAGGCGCTGCCGGTGATGAGCGGCTCGCACATGGACAGCCAGCCGACCGGCGGCCGCTTCGACGGCATGTACGGCGTGCTCGCAGCCTTCGAGGCGCTCGAAGCGCTGGAGGACTCCGGCGCGAAGACCCGGCGCCCGGTGATGGCCGTTGCCTGGACCAATGAGGAAGGCTCGCGCTTCCAGCCCGGCGCCATGGGCTCGGCGGTCTTCGCGGGCGCCTACAGGCTCGACGAGATGCTGGCGCAAAAGGACTGGAAGGGCGTCGTGCTGAAGGACGCGCTGGCCGAGACCCTGAAGGCCGCCCCCGTGCCGATGCGCGACGGCGCACCCGGCTTCGAGGTCGCGGGCTATGTCGAGGCGCATATCGAGCAAGGCCCGCGCCTGGAGAACGAGAAGAAGACGATCGGCGTCGTAACCGCGATCCAGGGCAGCCGCCGCTACATCGTCACCATCGAGGGCGAGGAAGCGCACGCCGGCACCACGCCGCGCGCGGCCCGCAAGGACGCCTACGCCGCGGCGACGCGCATTGCCGCGGCGATGTACGAGGCCACGACCGACAAGGACGACACGCTGCGCTTCACCATCGGCCGGGTCGAAGTCTCGCCCGGCTCGCCCAACACGGTGCCGGGCAAGGCGGTGTTCACCATCGACATGCGTCACCCCGACAACGATGCGCTCGCCTCCTACGAAGCGAAGCTCTACGAGATCGTGAAGGCCAAGGCCGCGCCCTGCCCCGCCGGTATCGAGCGCGTCACCAATGTGGCACCGACCTATTTCGACAAGACCGTGATCGACATGGTGCGCGGCGCGGCGAACAGCCTGAAGCTCAGCAACATGGACATGCCGTCCGGCGCCGGCCATGACGCCATGCACATCGCCAAGCTCTGCCCGTCCGGCATGATCTTCGTGCCGTGCGAGCGCGGCATCAGCCACAACGAGATCGAGAACGCGACACCCTCCGACCTCGCCGCCGGCACGCGCGTGCTGGTCGAGGTGCTGGAAGCGTTGGCCAATCGCTGACAACAACAATGCTGTAAGGACACATACTGCGCCATGGCCAAGAAGCTTTCGTCCGACCTCGTCTCGATCCTGTCCGACCTGATCGCGCTGCCGAGCCCCTATCCGCCCGGCACGTCGGTCGAGATCTGCGCCTATGCGGCCAAGCGATTGAAGAAGGCTGGCTATAAAGTCGAGATCGCCACGCACAAGAAGGGCGTCGACAACGTGGTCGCGCGCCTGAAGGGCAAAGCCAAAGGCCCCGTCATCGCCTTCAACGCGCATGTCGACACGGTGGGCGTGGGCGAGCGCGCCAACTGGAAGAGCGATCCCTACAAGGCGCTGGTGAAGGGCGGCCTCGTCTATGGCCTCGGCGCGGGCAACTGCAAGGGCAGCATGGCGGTGCAGCTCTGGCTCGCCGAGGAGATCGCGCGACAGGGCGGCCCGGCGAAGGGCGAACTGATCTTCACCTTTGTCGCCGACGAAGAGAACCTCGGACCGGAAGGCATGGAGTACCTGCGCAAGAGCGGAAAGGTGCGGCCCGATGCGTTGATCCTGGGCGCGCAGACCGAGAACAACCTGATCGTGGCCGAGCGCGGCGTGATGTGGGCGAAGATCACCACCAAGGGCCGCGCCGCGCATGCCGGCAACCCCGGCGCCGGCGACAACGCCATCCTGCGCATGATGCGGCTGGTGGGCGCGCTCTCCTCTTACTACGACAAGGCGCTCGCGACGCGCGTGTCGGGCGCGATGAAGTCGACGGTGAACATCGGCATGTTCCACGGCGGCCACAACACCAACGTCGTGCCGTCGGCCTGTACGGTCGAGATCGACCGCCGCCTGCTGCCCAACGAGAAGGTGAAGGATGCCTTCAAGGAGCTGAAGAAGGTGATCGACGGCGTGGGCGAGCCCAAGGCGATGTACGGGGTCGAATTCCTCACCGGCACCAACGGCTTCTTCGCACCGGAGAACGGCCAGACCGTCGCGGCGTTCGAGGCCGTGGTGAAGAGGCAAACCGGCCGCAAGGTGAAATTCCTCAACGCGACCGGTGTCAGCGACGGGCGCTATTACGCCGACGATGGCATCGAAATCATCAATTTCGGGCCGGGTTCGGGCGCGCAGGGTCATGCAGCTAACGAATCCGTGCCGATCGCCTCGATGGTCGAGGCGGCCGGGATTCAGTTGGAAGTGGTGAAGCGCCTGCTATCCTGAGGGGATGCAGCAGCACCAGTACGACGTCATCGTTATCGGCGCCGGCATCTCGGGGCTCTACCAGCTCCACACCTTGCGCGAGGCTGGCTTCAAGGTGCGCGTGTTCGAGACGGGCACGGGCGTCGGCGGCACCTGGTACTGGAACCGCTATCCCGGCGCGCGCTTCGATTCGGAGAGCTATTCCTACGGCTACTCCTTCTCGCAGGAGCTGCTCGAGGAGTGGGACTGGACGGAGCATTTCTCGCCGCAGCCCAAGACGCTCGAGTATCTGAACCACGTCGCCGACAAGTTCGACCTGCGGCGCGACATCCAGTTCAACGCCAAGGTGACCGCCGCGCACTGGCGCGAGGAAACGCGCGACTGGCACGTGACGCTCGAGGACAGGAGCGAGCACAGCGCACGCTTCCTGATCACCGCGGTAGGACCGCTGTCGGCGCCAACCATGCCGACCATCCCCGGTGTCGAGTCGTTCAAGGGCCAGTCCTGCCACACGGCCCGTTGGCCCAAGGAACCCGTGAGCTTCGAGGGCAAGAGGGTCGCCGTGATCGGCACGGGCGCCACCGGCGTGCAGACCATCCAGGAGGTCGCCAAGACTGCGAGGCACCTCACCGTGTTCCAGCGCACGCCCAACTGGTGCGCGCCGCTGCACAACGGGCCGATCTCCAAGGCGGAAATGGCGGAGATCCGCAAAGGCTACCCCGAGATGTTCGCGCGCTGCCGCGAGACCTTCGCCTGTTTCCTCCATACCGCCGATCCGCGCGGCACGTTCGAAGTCACCGCGGAGGAACGCGAGGCATTCTTCGAGAAGCTCTATGCCGAGAAAGGCTTCGGCATCTGGCAGGGCAATTTCCGCGACATACTCATGAACAAGGAAGCCAACGCCACCCTCTCCGACTTCGTGGCGCGCAAGATCCGCGAGCGCGTGAAGGATCCGGCGACGGCCGAGAAGCTGATCCCCAAGAACCACGGCTTCGGCACACGCAGGGTGCCGCTCGAGACCAGGTACTACGAGGTCTACAACCAGCCCAACGTCGCGCTGGTCGATATCACCGAGACCCCGATCGAGCGCATCACGCCGGCGGGCCTTAAGACGTCGGACAAGGACTACGACTTCGACATCATCATCTACGCCACGGGCTTCGACGCCATCACCGGCAGCTTCGACCGCATCGACATCCGTGGTGTGGAGGGCCAGCGGCTGAAGGACAAATGGAAGGGCGGGCCCAAGACCTATCTCGGCGTGCAGGTCGAGGGCTTCCCCAACATGTTCATGGTGATGGGACCGCACACCGCCCTGGGCAACATCCCGCGCTCGATCGAATACAACGTCGAATGGGTGACCGCCGCGATAAAGCACATGCGCGCGCACGGTCTCACGCGCGCCGAATGCCGACCCGAGGGCGTGAAGGACTGGACCGAGCACGTCGTGGCGCTGGGCGAGAGCCTGCTGTCGAACGAAGTCGACTCCTGGATGACCGGCATCAATCGCAACGTCGAAGGCAAGTCCGTGCGCACCGTGGCGCGCTACAGCGGCAGCGCGCCCGCCTACCGCGCGCGCTGCGACGAAGTGGCCGCGCACGGCTACCGGGAAATGTCGCTCAGCTGAAGGAGGGAAGCCGCGATGTCCGACACGCTGTCGCTGAAGAAGCTCGGCCCCCATATCGGCGCTGAAGTCGCGGGCCTCGACGTGGCGCGGCCGCTCGACGATGCGACCATCGCCTGGGTTGCGGGTGCGCTCGCCGAGCACGCCTTGCTCGTGCTGCGCGACCAGAAACTCGCCGCCGCCCAGCTCGGCGCCTTCGGCCGCCGCTTCGGCGTGCCCCGACCGCACCTGCTCGAAGGCTGGCAGCATCCCGACTTTCCCGAGGTGTCGCTGGTCTCCAACGTCACGCCCGAGGGCAGGATCGATCCGTTTGGCGTCAAGCGCGCCACGACCTGGCACAGCGACGAGACCTACAAGCAAACCATCCCGCGGCTGGCCATGCTGCACGGCATGGAGGTGCCGGCGGACGGCGGCGGCACCCTGTTCGCCGACATGCGCGCGGCCTTCGATGCGTTGCCCGAAGGCAAGCGCGAGCAGCTCGGCCACCTGACTGGCCTTCACAAGTTCACTGCGGGACCGGCCAATGCGCGCGCCGTCTACGCGAGCCAGCTCACCCCCGAGAAGCTCGCCGCGCTCAAGGACTGGGAGCACCCCGCCGTCGTGCGCCATCCCGACAACGGCCGCCCCATCCTGTTCGTGAACCCGAGCCACACCCATGGCTTCGTCGGCCTCGGCCGCGACGAAGGCACACGCCTGATCGAGGAGCTGGCGCAGCACGCGACGCGGTCCGAATTCGTCTATCACCATCACTGGCGCACGGGCGATCTCGTGATCTGGGACGAGGTCTCGACCATGCACAAGGGCGCGGGCGATTCGCCGCCCGACCAGCGCCGCGTGCTGATGCGCACCATCGTCCATCCCGCGACGCCCTACTGGCGCGCAGCGGAGCACGTCGCCTAGCCGCTCATTGCTGCAATATGTTTTGCCGCAGCTGATCAACTTCACATGAAGTGACCAAATCTCGCACTCCCACTGTATACTCACCCTTACTGAAGCCGGGGTGAGAACAGAAGCATGTTGGGGTCGGCCGCCGCGAAGGCGTGGGGATACGTCGAGCGCTTCCAGGACGTCGCGGCGCTCCATCCGCTGCTCTGCACGGTCCTCGCCCTCGCCGTACTGCCGTTCGCGGTCTGGTGCGTCGCGGCCATCGCGCGCAAGCAAGGCAAAGCAGCGCTGTGGTCGGCGGTCGGCGTGCTGGTCGTGCTGCTGATCTTTTCGTGGGGCGACGACATCTACACCCACGTCTATCGCGTCGTGGCGATGTCCGACCAGATCCGCGCCGGCAAGCTCAGCCTGCTGCTCACCAACTCCGCGACCGGCGTCGCCCTGCCGACCTTCGTCTACTACAGCGCGCTGCCCTATGTGCTGCCGGTGGCACTCAACCTGATCGGCCTGCCCGCGCTGGTGGCCTTCAAGATCGCGCTCATCGTGCAGCTCGTCGTCATGGCGCTGGGCGTCCAGCGCATCGTCGAGAAGACCTCGGCAGGCTTCGCGGGCTTCCTCGCCGCCGTGCTCTACATGAGCGCCAACT
>OUNM011073513.1_pt1 | contig 26924 bp, 22 predicted proteins | sample 1769961 | NCBI WGS metagenome assembly OUNM01 (sample SAMEA3914820, study PRJEB12502) | metagenome | biome: forest; material: soil | place: USA | collected 2012-03-12 | depth 0.3 m | reverse complement strand
GGTCGGCACCGAAGCAAACCAAACGACGAGCCTCTGCGTCCACGCCACAGTTCACTCAGACAATCCGCTGGATCCGTTGGTCGCCAAGACCATCGGCCGCGCCCTGTTCGGCGACACCGTAACGCCGCGTCGGATTCAGCGAAACATCATCTTTCCGTCTGACCCTCAGGCCTGCTCCATCTCAGGAAGCCCGGAGCAGATCGTCCGTGTGTTTCATCCGCCCTACGGCCACATTGAAGGTCGCGGGCTAAGCGGTGCCAGATCTCTCAACATTCCTGCACGCTTTCGTGTTCCTGATGTCGATGGGGTTGTCCTAGGAGCGGCCACCCGTCAGCAAGCACGACACGACGCAACAGTCCCGATCCGGCTAAGCATCGCCGACCGCCGAAAGCACCTCTATGTGTTGGGGAAGACAGGGTCCGGTAAGACAACGCTTCTGAAGAACCTCGTCCGCCAAGACATTAACTCGGGACACGGCGTTGCGGTAATCGACCCACACGGAGCACTCGTGGATTACGCACTTCGCCACACCGGCGACCGCATCGACGAAGTTACCTTGCTCGATTTCTCCGATCCTGACTACCTACCGCTGTTCAACCCGCTGCTCTGCGACGCCGGCTCTCCACGAGGCGCGACGCTCAACATCGAAGAGTTGCTCACCGTCCTTATCCACCGCTCTTTCAATCAGTTCACTGGACCAGTGTTCGATGACACAGTTCGCTTGATGCTGTCAACCGCTTCCTCATTGGCAACCGATCCAATGCCGGAGTCAATCGTAGCGGCCGTCGAGCTCATGCGCAGTGAGTCTGGGCGTAGCTGGGCCGCCGAAGCTCTCGACTCCGCGGACCCCCTACTAGCTGAACAGTGGCGTACCTTCAACGCCATGCTGCCACACGTAAAGGCCGAGCATGTACGCTGGGTCCTATCTAAGTTTGCATCATTCGCTCCCGACGGTGTCCTCTACGGCGTGACCGGAGCAACCTCCAGCACCCTGTCTTTCTCTAGCATCTTTGACCGTCGCGAGATTCTCCTTGTCAAGATACCCGAATCCGTCGTGGGTCCAAGCGCGTCGGAGGTCATAGGGGCTCTTACCTTCGCACGAATCCACCGTGCCGCTCTTGCACAGCTCCCGAAGGATGATGCTCCATTCCATCTTTACGTCGATGAGTTCCAGAAGTTCGTCTCTGCCGACTTTGAGGGTCTCATCGCGGAGGCGCGGAAGTTCAACCTCGCACTGACTGTCGCCCATCAAAACCTCAGACAGCTTGACGGGTTCTCTCGCTTCGAAGGCGCCTCATCACCGCGACTGCGCGAGGCATTGTTCTCGAATGTAGGCAGTATCGTTGCTATGAAGGTGTCCGGCTCGGACATCCACCCGCTGGCACAGGAGTTCGGAATTCCCGACAGCGAGCTTCGTCGAATACGACAATACGATGGGCTCGCACGCGTAGTCACAGACGGGCTCGAGCGAGAGCCATTCACACTTACCGTTCCGTTGGCGGAGATGGTAGCCCCAGGCGACAGGCGCGCGCCCATCCGTGTCAAAGCGCGAATGAAGCGACACGGACTGTGGCAGCGGCGGTCACAGCTTGAATCAACGGTCGAGAAGTCCATCTCCCGCATGCGTAGCGAGTGGACCGACAGCAAAGCTCCTCCAGCTGGGGACGCGGCGCGCAAGCCAAGCGCGTCTCACCTCGACGACTTTCTCAATAAACGCGTAGCCGGGCCGGCGAAAACTCGACTGAGCAGACCCACCCCGGCACGAACTACTTGACAAAAGCGAGGCAACTAGATGTCCGACGAACATATGAATGTCGAGCGTGGGCCCGAGGCCGAAGACGTCGCAAAGCTCGAGACGGCGTTGGAGCGGGTGCGAGAATTGTCAACCCCAATGCTCGAACGTCTCGCCGAGGAACTCCGCATGACGCAGGATGACGTTGTGAGACTAGCAGTGGTGTTGTTTGGTCGGTACCTGGACATGACAAAGGCGAAGGACACATTTATTCTCGTCGTAAAGGGGTCGGTTACGGCCTACGATACTGCCCTTGAGGCCCTCGTCGCGGGCGAGCACGGCGATGAGCCTTTTGCCGCGCTCCTTGAGCATCTCAAGCACAGCCAAGATTCGGAGTAAATATGGCGCCCAATATCAACCTTGAGTATCTGCGTGAAAAGAGGGACCGCTTTGTAGAGCCTCGCGCTTACCAGAGCAGTGCGAACGACCATCGCCGCGGCTTCCGGAGGTACCGAGTATCCCGCGTCGGGCAAATGACTCTGCCCGCCGAGGCTAGGCGCCGTTGGATGATCGAGCTGGGAGGCGATGTGGAGGTAGCCGACCTGGGGGCCGCTGTCGTCGTGTTTCCCCTGGGCGGATCCGAGAGCCTACTTAACGCGTGGCTTAACGATGCATCGCTGAAGGCCGAGGCTCAAGCGCTCCTCGACGCTTCGCGGGATAGGTGATGGTGGCGACCTCGCCCACGGTGGTCGACGCGCTTATTTTGAGCGCGCTACTGCGCGGCCGTCGCCTCACTTCGGAGCTCACTAGTTACGCCATCTCGTGGCCGGAGTTCGCATATCTCATTGAGATCGTGTGGCGTGTCGATCGCCGCCCGAAGAAGCCCGCGATGATGTCTGCAGTTGAGCAGCTTGCGTTCCGCGGCGGTCGGAGGTCATCTATGTGGATTCCAGTGCTCATCGAGATCGGACGATTGACCGACTTGGACAACACTGGGATTCAGCTTGTCATGCCGCCCCCGGAGGCCGCTGCCGATTTTGCGCTCGCGGTAACCGGCTCCGGCCTACTCCCACGCGAGGCGACGAATCTTGTCATCAGCGAATGGCGGGGCTGGAATTTCTTGGCTACCCCACAGACCATTACAGATCGGATGAGAAGAGCGCTTAACGAGCGGAATATAACCTGGCGTGAGGTAGATTTGAGCGAGCTTAAGTAGAGCGATCCTCATCGGTAGGTCACAGCTGGCATCGAGTTCCGCGGGCTGCTGTGGAAGCTTCGTCTTAGAGCAGTCGAACTGCGCTGTTCAAGTCGTGGGGACAGGGGTTGGAGGCCGCGAACACGGGCTGTACCAGTGAGCGTGGGCGGTTTCGGGTCGCGGTCGCAGCTCGCGCAGACTGCCTTTGAGCGGCTTTACGTGTGGTGGTCCGAGCTGCTCGCCGAGTTCGTCCAGCTTCCGCACCGCGTTGAGCAGCGCGCGATGCTCCTCCTTGGACTTCATCGCCAAAAGCTCCGCGACGGCATCGGGGTCGTAGATGACGCTCGGGCGCGCGGCGTGCGGTTGCTTCATCGCGCGACCGTATCCGCGTCTTGCGACGCTACGCCTAGCTCCACGCCGAGCTGGATCTGCGTGAAGCTCGCCGTCTGCCCGTAGGCAGCTGCAACTCGATCTAGGGCAAGGTCGCGGTCGCGATGCCCGTACAGCCGCCGCACCAGCTCGCCGCCGTCCGTGTGACCGAGCGCGATCGCGACGTCCTCCGACGGCAGCTCCAGGACGTTGACCATGTACCAGCCGGCGAAGTGCCGGGTGGCGAGATACAGGCTCCCCGCCCATCCTGCCGCTGCCTTCACGGCCTTCCAGTGATAGGCCCGGGCCGACGCAGTCCAGTGCTCCCCTCGGATCGGCGCGAAGCAGAACTCGCTTTCGATCGGCAGCGACACGAGCGCCTCGCGGGCGGGGTCGGTCAGCGGCGCCTCTCGCGTCTGTCCGTTCTTCGGCAGGGTGAACGTCCGCGTCGCAGCGCTGAACTGCTCCAAGACGCGGATTCGCGAACGCCCCAAGTCGACATTTGCGCGCCGCAGCGCGTCTAGCTCGCCCGGCCGCAGACCTGTGAACGCCGCGACCTGCAGCCATGCGGCAAACGACGGCGTTGCCAGCTCGTGAGCGCAACGGATGATCTTCCAGACCAGCTCCTCGCTCGGTGGCTGCTCGTGCCGGCGGCCGGGGCCGCGCGAGATCCCCAGCCGGGCGAACGGGTTGTTACGTGTGACGCGCCCCGCCTTTGCTGAGGCCGCGTCGTTGAACATCGCTCTTAGCGCCGGGACTGTGCCGTTACGCGAGCCGCCAGCGAACCACTCCGCGACCACGCTATCGTCGATCGCCCCGATCGGCCGCGCGCCATATCGAGCCACGAACGTCTTCGTGCGCTCGCGGTTGTGAATGTTCGTCGACTCCTTCGGCCGCGCAAACAGGGGATCTGTCGTCCATCGCTGCCAGAAGGCGGCGAGTGTGACGGGCTTGGAGAGATCCTCGCCAAGACGCGCCCGCGCCAGCTCACGCGCCCGCTTCGCCTCAGTCCTCGTCGCGAATGTTCCGGACGCGCCGAGCACGCTTGAGACGCTTACGTTTTGCTGGCGAGCCGGATCGTAGACCTGTGCGCGCCACCGACCCGATGGGAGCCTCGTCAGGCTCATACGATGCGTCGCCTTTCGCCGGCCCACGCGATCGCTAGTGATGCGCGGAACCGCCGTGTACGCCGCCCCCACGTCACCGACGGCATGCCTTCGGAAACGAGCCGGTCCACGGTCGCCGTGCTCACGCCCATGATCCGAGCCAGCTCCGCTCGCGAGACGTATCGCTCGACGATGTGCGTAGGCGAACCTGCGATCGACGCATGAAAGGCAGGACGTGTCCTCACGTGGGGTATAGACCGCGGAGCCGCTGCAGCGGCCAACGACTTTCCGGCCAGCTCAATCGGGTGTGTCCAGGCGAAGCTTGCTGGCGCGCCGAAGACTCCGCGTCGGGAACGCGAAGTCCCCGAGCCGATGAACGAGACCCGTGCCTGCCAGTCGGGCTACGGCGTCTTCGGCATCCGGACGATCGCCGAGTTCGCGCGCGATCTCCTCGAGACTCCAGGGCCACCAGGGCTTGTCGAGCAGAAAGCCGACCACGGTGTTGTCGATCTCGTCCTCAGAGAGCCTGGTGCCGCGCCGCTCAGCTGGAATACGCTCATGCTGCATGGGAAGGTCCGTCCTTTCCGTGCCGGCCCCGGGCGGTTGCCGCCGCGCCGGGGCACTTGTTGACTCGTATAACGTGTAGACTTATAGCGGGCGAAGCAGACAGACTTGTGCGATGCCGCCGCTCTCGCCATCTCACGCGGCTTTCGGTACGGCGATCCGCGAGTTTCGTAAAGAGAAAGGCATCGCCCAGGAACGGCTCGCGCTCAAGAGCGGGCTGAACCGGGGGTACTACGGAGATGTCGAGCGCGGCGAGCGCAACGTCTCGCTCGCAAACATCCTCAAGATCGCCGACGCGCTCGAAGTCCCCGCTTCCGCCATCTTCGCCCGGTCAGAGAAGCTGGCGCGCGCGTCTCGCTGACCCTTCGTTCTGCCGAACTCTAAAACGCGTAATGGCATCGCTGCCACGTCATCGCAGAACCGCCGATCTCTGCACAGACTAGATGCACGGGGGTGCGAGGACATAGTGATTGCTGTGTCTCAGAGGTCTTAGGCGGACCCTCTCGGCGGCGCCGGTTGGGCACCGCTCGGTCCCCGGACATCTAGTCCGTCGAGTTGTTTGCTTGCACAAGCGCTGACGGACCGTCGGCGGCGCCCAGACGTCGAAGGAGAGCTAGCCTTGGCCCTGCTCGCGTGGAGCGTTGAGGCGATCGGGCCACCCACGCTCCGGACACGGCGGGACGATCACGAGGGCGGCTGGCCGAGAAGGTCCCGACTGGAACACGGCCGGTGACGACGCGACCGCGAACCTCGACTGCGACGAGTGGCGAAAGGCGATCTTGCGCGCGGAAACGGGGTTCCTTCCCGACGCGGCGAAAGCTCTCCGCGTCACGTCCGCGGACAGCGCCAAGATCATCCCGTGGATCGATCCCAGCCCACCTCCTAGCTAGGCTAGATCTATGTCCGCGCCCGAGTCCGTCGCTGAGCCATCTATTCGTCGGTCCGCCTTGGCGCGTACCTGCTCGTTCTGCCGCGCATCGCGCGCAGAGACACGGGCGGCGGCGGAACCCACGGTGTTGGAGGATGATCTGTTCACCGCCTGGATCTCCACTGGCGCCCTGGTTGAGGGGCACTTGCTCGTGCTCCCGAAGTCACACGCACTCAACCTGCAGGAGACGTCCTCCGAGGCCCGCGCGAACCTACCGGCGTTTCTAGCGCTCGCCGCCGATCGTCTCGAAGCAAACTACGGTCCGGTTGCCATGTTTGAGCACGGGCCGACCCGGTACGGATCGGACGCTGGGTGCTCGATCGATCACGCCCACATGCACGTCCTGCCCTGGGAAGGTTCGCTCGTAGACGCCGCTCAAGCCGCTTTCCCGCAGTTCGAGTGGAGGCTGACGAGAAGTTGGGACGACTTTTTGGAGTCGCCGACCGATGACCCGTACCTTTTCGTGCGGGACAGCGACGGGCGAAGCGCGCTTGCGACTCACCCCAAGATTCCGAGTCAGGCTCTAAGGCGCACGATCTCCGCCAGCCTCGGTAGAGGAGACGAATGGGACTGGAAGACTCATCCGAGACCGGCGACGGTAAAGGCGACAGCGCGTCGCCTGGTCAGCACGCTGCCGTAGACCAGGCGACATCTTCATTGCAGCGCCGTGGCGAGTTCGCTCCGAACGACCCTTGGGACGACCGGAAACCCTACGAATGGGAGAGCCGCTGGACCGCTGGCGCGAAACGAGCCATCCTTGTCGATGGCAGCTACTTGACGCTTATTCTCCTTCTGTGTCCCGTCTTGCTCTTTTTGCTCGACAACGAAAAGTTGAGCTCCTTGCTCTCCATTTCGCATCATCAGGCGCGGGAGTTGGCGCTGTACGGAAGCGCTTGGACGGCTGGGATGCTCGGTGGTGACGTCTTTGCGTTGAAGTGGTTTTATCACTCGGTAGCTCGTGGAAAGTGGCATCTCGATAGGCGTGCTTGGCGAGTCTTCACTCCCCTCATTTCCGGGGCGCTGGCGTTTGGCACGGGGGCGCTGTTTATCTCCGAAGTCCTGCCCATCTTCAACCCCACCGTGACTCGGAGCGTTGCGGGTGTCACGGCGGTGGGCTTCCTTGTGGGCTACTTCTCCGACAACGCCATTGCGGCTCTCGCGGCGACCGCAGACCGCGTACTCGGGACGAAAACGGTCTTGGCGCGAGAGCCAGAGAAACTTCCAGATGGAACCTCGCGGCGCCAAGGCTGACGGTCTAGCCCGCCTGCCCGAGACTTGGACGCCTCGGTACGTTGTACTGGGCCAAGCGCTTGCCGCGGAAACCGCCGGTCCACCGTCCGATAGGACGGCGGCCGGCGTCGCACAGCGCCTTGAGGGTTCACGGGTTGCCAAGCAGCTAGAAAAGCTTTTCAAGGCAGCGCCGGACGGGCTTCTAGTCCGGAGCAGTGCCGCAAATGAGGAGATGTCGAGCCGCGGCTTGTATCGCTCAAGGACAGTGACCTTTCCGTCATTTACGACTGTCGCTGAGGCGGCTCTCGACGTCTGGAACCACGCAGAGCGACTGGACACCGGCCTCGGGCCCATTCCTATCTTGATACAGGCCCGGCTAGTGGGTCAGCTTTGGGGTCATCTATCCAATGAGGCACGCCTACGACGGGATAGGCGGGACTGGGTGATCGAGATGCAGAGCGCTCTTGGAGGGGCACCTGCCGCATCGGGGATGCGAGCGCTGCGCCGCGACAGGATCGCGTTCTCTGACGTAGATCTCTCGTGCCGATCTCCGTCAGAACTCCGAAACGCGCTGCGAAGGCTCGCTGGCGCGTTCACGCTACCCGGCGCGAGGGTTCACGTTGAGTGGCTCTGGGACGGTGAGCGTGTATGGGTAGTCCAGTACGACACGGTCGCTGAGGTGAGCTCACCCCAACGGCCCGTCGCCGAAGGTTCGGCGTCGGGCCAGCCGCGAACGCAGGTGTTTCGGCCACTCCGCGGCGACGACAGCGATCTCCCGAAGGCACGGTGCGTCGCCGAATATGCCAGCCTCGGCCTCCCGCACGCTGACTTGCGCGTGCTTCGCGACCGAAGCACGATCGGCGACCTTGCGATGGGCGAGCCGAGCGACGCGTTGATCGGCGATTTGCAGGCCCTCGCAACGACGGGTGCCGTCATCAGGACGGACACGCGAAGGGACACGGACTTTGAGGTCTTGCTCGACAGGACCGACACCGAGCATTCACCTGCGCAGCTCGCACAGTTCCTAACGCAAGCCACCAAACGTCTCCGTGATGGAGGCGTGCCAGCGTCGAACATCGCGTTTATCGCTCATCCGTTCATTCCAGCGGACGCCGCCGCTTGGAGCCTCGCCGCGCCAGGTTCACCGGAGGTCCGGATTGATGCGAACTACGGCCTCCCTGACGGGCTCTTGTATTACGCACATGATTCGTACATCGTGAACGTGCGTCGGCGCTCGGCCCAAGTGCACCTACGCCAAAAGGACCGCATCCTGCGATGTGACGCCGACGGCAAGTGGCGCACAAAGCCACTCGGAGCGCCGTGGGACTGGCGGTCGTGCCTAGGCAGCGATGAGGCGATCGAGATTGCAGCGATCAGCAAGAAGCTCGCCGACCACCTCGATCGGCCGGTGGAGACGATGTTTCTCGTGCGTGCACACACGGCATCTGGACCAGTCTCGGTGCTCCCGTGGGTTCACCGCTTCCACGACGTCGACCAAGCAGCGATACCGGCAACAGAGTCGCATTTTGGCGTGGGTCCGGCAATTGAGGTGCGGAGTTCCGCTGACCTCCCCCGGCTTCGCGATGCCTTGGCGGACCTGCCGATGGGGCAGCGTCTGCTGATCCGCCTGACGCCCGAGGGAGAGCTTCTGCACAAGGCCGGATTCCTCGGCCAGGCCATCGCTGAGATGCGGCCCGAGCGGTGTGAAGTCGAGATGGCAGGGAGCGCGCTGTCCCACGTTTTCTACGAACTTCGCCGCGCGGGTGTCCAGGTCCAGGCATCCGATCCGATCGAGCCGACCGCCGCGGAACCTGAGTCGTTCGACAAGCTCGTCAGGGACCTGATTCCGGAGCGAATTGCGTCCAAGGGTGAGCGAGTTCTCGCCTACTCGGCAGACGGGGAGCGGCTTTCACGTCTCCTTCGGCAAAAGCTCGTGGAGGAGGCGTATGAGACCGTCGCCGCAGAATCAACAGACTCTCGCGTAGAGGAGCTAGGCGACGTACTCGACGTCGTAGATGCGTTGTGCGCGGTGTCTGGGACCACGCTGGATGCCGTCAAACGATGGGCGGAGGACAAGCGTCGTGAACGAGGTGGGTTCAGCCAGGGTGTTGTACTGATCGAGACACGCGACCGCACCCTGGACGAAGCCTTGTCCGGCGGCGGGCCAACGTTTGGTCTCAGCCCGGAACTAGGCGCAGAGGTACAAACGCGGCGGCCCACGCGTGGTGATGTGCCGGTGCGACTCTTGGATGAGGTCGAGGTGCCCTACGACATTCCCGACTCCACATCCAGAGGCACCCGTCTACTCGTGGACGGCGTCGAGCTGAAGGTCGCGTTTGGCTCGCGTGGAGTGATCATCGAGAAGGTCCACTCCGAAGGGGAAAATCCTGACCAGCTCACCTTCGACATCGGCGACTAGCTTCACCCCATCGCCTGGGTTTCGACGCCTCGAATCAACCTCGCGAGCACGTAGCAGCCATGCTCGGGCCCACGGGCCGCGTCGCAAGCCGAACCCATGATCGCTTCCTCTCGCACTGCCGAGCGCCCGGCAGTTCTCGCAATAACATCGCACCGCCGGGTGGCGCTGCTAGCCACGGCCGGCACGAGCTGCCTGAGGTTCGCGGCGGTTGAGCGCCAGAGCTATTCAGTTGCAAGCCCGAAGTATTGAGTTGGCGCTCGGAAGCGGGGCGACGTTGACCAAGGCTTCCGCTGTTTCGATTGCCCGCTTGGCGGTGTCTTCATCGGCTGGATGACCCGCGTGAACCGCGTCGTTCCTGGGCTTCGCGAGCTGCCCCGATACGCGCCCGAATGATACTGGCAGACCTCCGTTGCGGGTCGAAGCGATCCGGTAAAGCTCCATCAGCCCTGAGGTCCGGTCCATAATTCTGTCCAGATCCGCGTTTGGATCGGCGCGGCGGAGCAGGCGCCGGGCCTCGCGGTCGAGCGCAACCTCAGCCGCCGAGCACGCGGCGACGATCGCTTGCCGCCATCGGGCCGCCTCGCCGTAAGCAAGCGCCTCTGCGAATAGCTCGCGCTCCAAGGGAAGCCCTTTGCCGTCGGAGGCGGCGACGAAAGCCGCCCGAAGCTCGCGCGGCTTGTTAGTCTGGCGGGACGGGAAGTACACGCCGAACGTCGTGGTTCTGCCGCCGCCGATCGCACCGCCATACCCCGAGACGGCCATCCGCATTCGGGGGGTCGTCTCCGATGCAACCGAGAGTTGCGTCGTGTGGCGCCAAGCCGCGAGCCAGTCCAGTGCTATCGACAGCCAGGCTCCGAGCTCGCCTGCGAAGTCAAACCCAGCTTCGAGGTTCTCCCGGATGCGCCGTCTACGAGCGGGGTCGGTCCACCTGAGCCGTATCGCCTCCAGGATGAGCGGCCCACCCTGTGGCCGGACCGAGTTGCGTATCGAGATCCACCCACCCTTCACGATCCCCTCGGCGAGCGGCGGCCCCGGGAACTCCGGGATGCGGCGCACACCGTCGTCCAGGCGCTCATCACCAATTTCCCGTGGGCCTCTCAGCGGCACATCCAGCTTTATCGAGCGTCCAGCGATCGTTACGTCGTAGGTTGTCCCGGCGGCCACGCGGCTGATGAGGAGCGGCGAGTCGAGCCACGCGATGACCTCGAAACCGTTCGGACGCAGCGCTACGGTCTCGCGCTCACGCTTCGGCGTATCGGTTGGGCGTGCCACGGCGGCAACCGACCGTAATCTGGGCCAAGGACGGAACCAGAAGGCGCCGTCACCTCGTTGGCGGCGCGAGAGGGCCTACATCGAGTCCGCCGGAGCCGGTCCGATCGCCACTCCGTAGCGATGTGGCCGGCGCGAATGAAGGGGTCTACCGCCATGAGCTGAGCGCTCGACAAGAGCTCTTAGATCGCGGAGCCCGAAGTCGAACCGCCCACGCTCTCGACGTGGGCGGGTTCGTGGGCGGGCAGGGTCGAAATTGCCTCGCGGCGCCCGATGGGCACTCCGTGCTGACGCCGGTGAGAAACCTGATCCCAGAGCGAATCTCCTCGCCCTGGGCCTACCCCAGCCCTCTCCCGCAACCAACGTGCCTCTAATCGGGGAGACTGGATTCGAACCAGCGACCGCCCGGCCCCCAGCCGGGTGCGCTACCAGACTGCGCCACTCCCCGTGGCTTACAAGCGGGCGACCGGAATCGAACCGGCTCTAAAAGCTTGGAAGGCTTTTGTGCAACCAAAACACTTCGCCCGCACGCCTTTGTCCAATGCTACCGCCGCTCACCCCGCACAGCCTCTCCCCGCCGCTCCTCAACAGGCACCTCCCCCGCCTCGTCGACCAACCCAGCCGGCGGCCAAGGCCCAAACCAGTTGTCGCGCGCTCCATCGAGCGTCACGGTCGACCCGCTGAACGCCCCGCCAAGCGGAGAAGCGAACAACGCGACGAGCCAAGCATGCTCAGCGGGAGTCCCAAGCCGCTGCACAGGCACGGAGCGAGACATCCCAGCGCGCACGGCTGCTGGGTACTTGACCATCACCTCCGTGTCGAACGTGCCAACGGCAACAGTTGCCACCGTCACGCCATCAGCCGCCCAACGCTCGGCCATTTCGCGCGTCAACGCCTCGACGGTCGCGCGCGCCGCGCCTGAATGCGCCATCCCGGGCATCCCATGATGGGGCGAGAGCGTCACGTTGACGATCCGGCCCCCGCGCGCGCTGCCCTCACCGACCCCGTTCCGGCCACCGCCCCCCTGCCCTCCGTCGCCAGCAAACGCGAGCTCGTGAGCAGCCTCAGCCATGTTCAGCATCCCTTGCACGTTGAGCCGCCACACGGCGCGCCAGCCCTTCGACGCGATCAGCTCGGCAGGGCTGAAGAACTGCCCGCCTGCGTTGTTGACGAGCAAGTCGAGCCGCCCATCGTGCTCGAGCACCCCAGCGATCATCGCCCGTGCATCTGCAGCGTCACGAATGTCGCCGACGACCGTCGCGACGCCAGGCCGCGACAACCCGCCCTCATCGTCGCCATCGTCGCCCGGCTCTCCCCGCACGAACCCATCGATCTCTGCGGCAGCCTCGAGCAGCACGTCCTCGCGCCGCCCAGCAATCGTCACGCTGGCCCCGCAGCGCGCCAGCTCGAGCGCAGTCGCCTTGCCCAGCCCCGTCCCCCCGCCGGTGATGAGCGCGCTCTGCCCGCGCAACATCCCTGCATCGAAGATCGCCGACGCGCTCGATCCAGCCACAGCCTTCCCGGCGGCCGCGCCCTGCCTGTCGCCTCCGCTCTGCCCGCCAAATCCGCCCATTGCGCTCGATCATAAGTCCACAACCCCACCGACAGACGCCCACCAGCGCCCTCCAACCCCTCCTCGCCCGCAATCCGTCATCAGACCGCTTTAGGGTGTTGATCGTGTCCCACAGGCCTCTGGCCATCGTCTCCGGACTCACGATCGGCGACTACCTGCTGTGGAACTGGTCGCTGAACGGCAGTCATGACGTGCTCGCGCTCGTCTCCGGACTAACGCTCCCGCCGCTCGCAGCTGCGTGCGTGTGGCTGCTCGCACTGACCGCAGCACGCTTCTTGGGCTGGGCGACGCGACGCACGCAGGCGCAGCGCAGCACGGCCGAAGCGCAGCGCAGCGCAGCCAAAACGGGCATCACGGCCACAAGTGCCAATGCCACGACGCCCAAGCCCAAGCAAAGCCGCGCGATCGCCCGCTCGCGCAAGGCCGTCCGCCGCGCAGCGGCCCACGCGCGTCAAGCGTCATCTGCGACGCCAGCTGCGCCATCCATGCGAAGCTCAGCCCCATCGTCCCCAGCGCAAGCCAGCTCGACGAACCCAGGGCGCCACACGCCTCCTCGACGCTCCTCCCGCAAGCTCGCTGCCTGAGGCAGCCTGAGGGCCTGTGAAGGACCGCGTCAGGCGACTGATCCCACGCTCCACCCGCGCCCGCTTGGGCGTGGCAGGCGGCCTCGTCCTGCTGCTCGGCGCGATAGCGCTGGCGGGCTACCTCTACGAGAAAAGTCGCACAGGCAGCATCTACCACCCGCACGCGCGCTTCGTGCCGACGCCGACGCCGACGCTGCCGAAAAAGCCTGTCGCCGAATTCACCTGGCCGCTGTACGGCTACTCACAAGAACACACGCGCTTCTTCCCTGCCCCCAGCAGCCTGCACGGGCCGTTCAAGCAAGTGTGGGTCAACAACGCCCACACGCTGCTCGAGTTCCCGCCTGTGATCGCAGGCGATCGCATCTTCCAGCTCGGCGACGACGGCGTCATGCGCGCGATCAACCGCACGACTGGCCACACCGTCTGGGCGCGCAGCCTCGGCCATCTCTCCGCTTCGACGCCTGCGATCGGCGGCAAGGTCCTCTACGCCACCGTGCTCGCACGCGCAGGCGGCGGCGCTGGCCGCATCTTCGCCCTCAACGCCTCGAACGGCTCGACGCGCTGGGTGCGCAACCTGCCGAGCGCGAGCGAGTCCTCGCCGATGCTCGACCACGGCAAGCTCTTCTTCGGCTCACAGAACGGCACTGTGTACGCGCTCAACGCGAGCAACGGCAGCGTCATCTGGACCTATCACGCACACGGCGCCGTCAAGGCGAGCCCGACGCTGTCGAACGGCGAGCTCTATTTCGGTGACTACTCAGGCCACGTGCAGGCCGTCTCAGAGCGCACAGGCAGGCGTCTGTGGATCAGCGGCTCAGAAGGGGCGCTGCTCGGCAGCGGCACGTTCTACTCGACCCCTGCAGCCGACTATGGGCGGATCTTCCTCGGCAACACAGATGGTCGCGTGTATGCATACGACGCTTTCACAGGCAAGCTCGACTGGGCAGTGCAGACTGGCGCGTACGTGTACTCCTCGCCCGCTGTCACCAATGCTCCAGGCCTAGGACCGACGATCTACCTCGGCTCCTACGACGGCACGTTCTACGCGATCAACGCACGCTCTGGCCACATCGCGTGGAAGTTCAACGCTCACGGCAAGATCTCCGGATCGGCGACGATCGTCGGGCGCACCGTCTACTTCGCAGACCTCGGCACGCATCGCACATACGGCCTCGGCATCTCGACAGGGAGGCAGTCGTTCGAGACAGACACTGGATCCTTCGATCCCGTGGTCTCTGACGGCAAGAATATTTATTTGACAGGATTGACTGGCCTGTATGCACTGGCGCCGCGCGAAGTGAAGCCAACGGCCGCTAGCCCGAAGCAGCGCACGAGCGCCCCGCACCGAAAGCGCGCGCGAGTGAAAAGCTCGCGTGCACATTCAGCCGCCCTGGCCGCTGCGCATCGACGCGCGTCCAGTCACCAGCACCACGCTGCACACAGCCGGCACCACGGCTGATCGTCCAATACGGCGTGTAGCGCACGCGCACGAGGAAGCTGCCCGGCTGCGCGACGTCGAGCGTGAACGAGTCGTGTCCGAGCGAGACGAGCCGGCCCGGACCCGACGCGATCGGCGTCGGCGCGTGCACTTCATCGATCTGCCAGTGGCGGCTCGAATAGACCTTGCGCAAGTACGGCAGCCCAGCGCTGATCAGCTCACCCTCGCGCGCGCTCGACGGATCGAGCTGCACGTCTGGCAGCGCCACGTACGAAACCGCCTGCTCGTCGAGCCAGCGCCTGTAGCTCGCAGCGCTCAATCGCGGTGAAAGCAGCACGCCGTCATAGCGCTCGTCGAGCTGCTTCTCCCAGCCGCGCGCGAGCGACACGCGCGGGGCCAGCTCTGCCGTCTCCCAGTGCGTGCGCGTCAGCGGCACCTCGATCCGCACCGGTCCGCGCGCATGTGCGTCGAGGAAGCGCTCGACAGGCGCATAGAACGCGCCGTTCGTCGCTGGGCTGCCCGCAACAGCGAGCGTCTCGCGCACAGGGCCCCATGCAGCCCACACCGCCCAACCGCAAAACGCGACGATTGCAAGTGCACGCGACGAAGCAGACAGCGCCGTCCCTCTCCGCCACACCGCGCAGATCAGCAACGGCCCTGCGAGCAGCACGCCATAGCGCTCGATGTTGCTGCCCATCGGCGTCGACACGAACAGGAAGAAGACGCACGCCAGCAGGTACACGCCCGCGCCAAGACGCAGCATTCCATTCCCCCGCGGCAGCGCCCACGCGAACCCGAGCACTACAGCCGCAGTTGCGATGAACGAGAGCGTCGGATAGGGCTCAAAGCCGCCCTCCGGGAACAGCACCGCGAGCGCAAGCGCGACAAACGCCGCCGGCACTCCGAGCACGAGCAGCGCCCGCGGCGAACGACGCCACAGCGACTCGCTCAACGCAGCCAACGCGAGCAGCAAGCCAGCGACAGGGCTCGCTGCGCCCGACGCCGCTGCAAGCACGACCGCCACCACAATCCGCGAGCGCGACACCTCCCCTCCCTCGTCCCGACCTTCCTTGTCGACCAGAGCGAGCACAGCTGCGAGCGCAAAGGCCAGCCCGAGCGCAAACGCGAGCCGCCCGATCCAGACGTCGCCCACCGCAGCCAGCGCGAACGCGAGCGATGCCCAGCGTCCTGCCAAGCCGAAGCGCGCGACGGTCAGCCGTTCAAAGCACAGCGTCGAGACCAACACCGACAGCGCCCCCACCGCGCGCAGACCCAACAGCCACGCCAGCGGCGGGAACAACACGCTGTAGCCAGGCACGTCGTGGCCGGCATACCAGTGCTCGTCGTAGACAGCCAAGCCAACGTGCTTGAACAGATCGAGACGATATGCCGCAGCTGCCAGATCGGGCGTGCGCGGCGCGACCGTCAGCCACGCGAGCAGCGCGATCGCAGCGCCCAACACGCCCAGCGGCGCCGCCGGCAGGCGCTGAGTGGGAAGATCAACCGGGGTCCGGTGTGCTACCCCACCGGACCCCGGCCCGTCCGCCTCCACATCAGCGGCTCTGTACTCATCAGAACCGTTGAGCGCCCCTGAAGTAGCTGTGGAGCTGCGCGCCACGCCAAGATAATGACGGCCATGCCCCTCGCCAAACGCACTCCTCGTCCCACAGCGCCCAACCGCGGGCGCGCGACCAAGCGACTCGCTGCCGTGTGCGCAGCGCTGAGCCTCGCCGCAGTTGCCGCCGGCTGTGGCACAGGGCACCCTGCCCCGATCACCACAACCGAGCTCGCCGAAGCGCAGACGTTCCCGTACTTCCGCGTCTACTGGGCAGGGCGCAGCTTCCTCGGCCAACCGCTCGCAGCAGCAGACGGGCAGAAGGGTTACATCGACTCCGTCGGCGACAGCGTCTACTACGGCGACTGCGTGCACAAGAAGGGCCTGTTCGGCGGCGGCAGCTGCGTGCTGCCGCTGCAAGTCACGTCCGTGATCTACCGACTGCACTCCAACGCGCCACTCGGCACCCAGCGCAACATCGTCGTGCGTGGTGTGCCTGCGACCGTCTACGACGAAGGTCGCTCGATCGAGCTGTACACCGGCCGGATCGCGATCGACGTCTTCTCAGACACTTTCGCCCATGCCCACGCTGCCGTGCTAGCCCTTCGTCCGCTCAACGCGCTGCCCGCACCCGGCTCAGCGCTGCCGGCGCCGATCTACTGCCCCGGCCTTTCAGGCCCGCAAAGCGCCGAAGTCCAGCACGTGATGCAGAGCCTGCCCAAACACGCCTGCCAAAAGGCGAGCGCCGCGCTCGCTTTCGCAAACAGCCTCTCCTAGTCGCCAACCGCCCTCGCTTCGAGCGCCAACAGTCTCTCCTGAGAGCCGCTCCCTGAAGAGAGCCGCTCCTTGGGCACTCCTCGGGGAACACCTCTCAACCCGAAACAGGTGGCGCGAGCGGTTTGCCGATTTCCCTACGCAGACTGAGGAACGCGAGCGAGCCGAGCACCGCCGGGATCCACAGCGAGATCGCGCGATAGATGACGACAGCGACGACGACGTGCGATGCAGGGCGCACGCCGAACAGCAGCAGCATGCCGACGAGGCTGCCTTCGACCGCCAGCATCCCCGCTGGGATCGGGATCGAGTTGGCGAGCATGCCGACGAGGTACGCCATCGCGACAACCCAGAACGACGGCGCTTCGCCGAACGCGCCGATGCACGCATAAAGCGCAACGTTGTCGAGCAGCCAGTACGCCACAGCGCCGAGCAGGCGCAAGTCGTGTTCGCGCAGCATCTGCAGCGCGTCTGCGACGCCATCGCCGATCGCCTTCAGCGCGACCGTGCGCCGCGCACCCAGCGGCCTACGCGCCGCCGCGGTGCGCGCCCAGCGAGCGAGTGCGAGCGTGCCGACGATCAGCCCCAGCCCGGCAATCGCCGGCAGCAACGTGAGCACCACGCGGCGCGAGCCAGGCAGCACGCCGAGCCACATCGGGATGCCGATCAAGACAACCGCGCCGACGTTGACAGCACTCGTCAGCACGAAGATCAGCACCGAGCGCCGCGCGATGCGGTCGACCGAGACGCCCTTGCTGCGCAGCACCCAAGCGCCAAGCGCGATACCCGCCAAGCCGCTGACCGAGACGACCGAGTTGACAGCCAGCTCAGACAGCGACAAGCGCGAGCTCAGGCGCGCGCCGAGCTGGCCGAAGATGAGCCCAAAGAGGATCGCGTAGCCCGCGCACGAGAGCACCTCGAGCGCTACAGCAGCCGCGATCAGCGACGGGTCTGCGTGCGACAGCGCGTCGAGTGCCGAGCGCAAGTCCGGTACTGCCAGGAGCAGCGCCACGTAGATGCCGAAGAACACAGCGAGGCTGAGGATGCTCGTGCGCAGCGTGCGCGACTGCGCATCCATCACCTGCGCAGCGCTGTCCGACCCATCCATCTCCTCCGTCCCCTGGCGATCGTCCACGTCCATCACGGTAGCCTCATGATCGAGGACGACATGGCAGAACAAGCGCGCATACTCGTCGTCGACGACGAGCCAGCTGTGCAAAGCGCGCTCTCGCGCGCGCTGTCGCTCGAGCGCTACGACGTCGCGCAGGCAGTCGACGGGCGCGAGGCGCTGGAGCAGCTCGCAGGCTCTGCCTACGACGCCGTGATCCTCGACATCGCGATGCCGCACGTCGACGGGCTCGAGGTCTGTCGCAGGCTGCGCGACGGAGGCGACCGTACGCCCGTGCTGATGCTCACCGCGCGCGAGCAGGTCGACGATCGCGTCGCCGGCCTCGACGCAGGCGCAGACGACTACCTCGTCAAGCCGTTCGCGCTGCGTGAGCTGCTCGCGCGGGTACGCGCGCTGCTGCGCCGCTCAAGCGACGAGGACGAGCACGACGGCACGCTCACTTTCGACGACTTGCGCCTCGACCGCCTCGCGCACGAGGCATGGCGCGGCGAGCGCCAGCTCGCGCTCACGCGCACCGAGTTCCTGCTGCTCGAGATGTTCATGCGCCACCCCCGCCAAGTGCTCAGCCGCTCCGCGATCTTCGAGCACGTTTGGGGTTACGACTTCGGCGCCACGTCGAACTCGCTCGGCGTGTACATGGGCTACCTGCGTCGCAAGACAGAGGTCGGCGACGAGCCGCGCCTGCTGCACACCGTGCGCGGCGTCGGTTATGTGCTGCGTAGCGAGGGCGCGTGAACGGGCAACAGAGACCAGCATGAACGACGAGGATCGACATGAACTTTCGTAGGCGCATCGCGCTGGCCGCAGCAGCTGCCGTCGCCGTCGCCGTCGTGCTCGCATCCGTGCTCACGTACGCGCTCGTGTCCAACCAACTGCACAGCCAAGTCGACGAGCAGCTCAACAGCAGGGCGCGCACAGCAGGGCGCCTGCAGCGCTTCCTCAAACCAGGCGACACAGGCGCTGCAGCAGCCAAACGCGACAGCGAACGACTCGGCCTCGACCTCAACGGCCTGTCTGGCTCCGACAAGGACTCTGGCGCCAACGCGACCGGCAGCGAAGGCGCTGGTGAAGGTGCCAGCCTGCCGCGCTACGGCCCTGCTGCGCGCAACCTGTTCGGCAAGCTGCCGCCAGGACCGGACCAAGTGCGTGGCTATCAGCAGGTTGTCAACGCTGCAGGCACGATCGTCGTGCGCTCCGCCCGCAACGTTTCGCTGCCTGTCGACTCAAACACACGACTGCTCGCCGCACGCGGCGGCGAACCGTTCTTCCGCACAGCGCGCGTCAACGGACTGCACTTGCGCGTGCTCGCCGAGCCGTTCGGCGCCGGACGCGCGATCGAGCTCGCCCAGCCGTTGACTGAAGTCGACAGCCTGCTCAGCAGGCTGCGGCTGATCCTTGCTCTGCTCGACCTCGCTGGGATCGCAATCGCAGCGCTGCTCGGACGGGTCGTCGCCGGCGCCGCCGTGCTGCCGCTCAAGCGCCTCACGCAGGCGACAGAGCACGTCGCGCTGACACAAGACCTCAGCGGTCGGATCAAATCTGTCGGCCAAGACGAGATCGGCAGGCTCGCGCGCAGCTTCAATGCGATGCTCGATGCGCTCGAGCGCTCGATGGGCGCGCTCGACGCCTCCGTTCACGCCCAGCGCCAGCTCGTCGCTGACGCCTCGCATGAGTTGCGCACACCGATCACGAGCCTGCGCACGAACATCGAGTTCTTGCAGCAAGCCGAAGAGATGGACGCCGGCGAGCGCCAGCACCTGCTCGGCGACGTCGTCGAGCAGATCGAGGAGCTGACGTTGCTGATGAACGACCTGATCGAGCTCGCGCGCGGCGAAGAGCCGCATGCAGCTGCCGAGGAGGTGCGCCTCGACCAGCTCGTCCGCGACGTCGTCGAGCGCACGCGCAGGCATGCCCCATCGACACCCTTCGAGTTGCAGCTCGAACCGACGATCGCACCGGCGGTGCCTGCGCGTGTAGAGCGCGCGATCACTAACCTGATCAACAACGCCGTCAACTACAGCCCCCCTGGAGAGCCCGTGGAGCTCACGCTGCACGGCGATGAGCTGACCGTGCGCGACCACGGACCAGGGATCTCAGCAGCCGACCTGCCGTACGTGTTCGACCGCTTCTACCGCGGCGCCGAGGCACGCGGGCGGCCAGGCTCAGGGCTCGGCTTGGCAATCGTGCGGCAAGTCGCCGACCAGCAGGGCGGCCGAATCGGTGCAGAGCCGGCGCCTGGCGGCGGCACGCTGATGCGCTTGCGCTTTGCGCGAACTGAGCGCGTCGATCCAGGCGCCGAGGATCTGCACGGCGGCGGCACCCGGCCAACTGCAGCCAACGGGGCTTCTGCCGGCGGCGCGAGCGGAATGCCAGATGCCGACCCAACTGCGCCCGCGCTCGCCGGTCGTGAGCGCGGCAGCGGCTGAGCCTCGCGCTGACGAAGGGCTTCCGCCTCGTGCTTGCGGTGCGCACGCGCTTGCGCGCGAAAGCGCGCCGGCGGCACGCCAAAGCGACGGCGAAAGGCGCGCGCGAAGTGCGGCGCTTGGCGGTAGCCGACGAGCCGTGCCACGTCGCGCACTGAGATCGCCGGCTGCTCTGCCAGCAGCTGCGCTGCGACCGACATGCGGCGCGCCAGCAGATCCTCTTGGAAGCTCGTCTCACCGAACTGGGCATATGCACGCTGCAGCTGGCGCGGCGAGCTCGACACAGCACCGGCGACGACCGTCAGCGTCAACGGCTGGCGGTAGTGGCGCGCGACGACGACGCGTGCCAGCAAGTACAGCCTGCGTCTGGTGGCGAGCGTGTCTGGGCGCATATCACCCACTCCGACGAGCTCAGCGTGTGCGGGACACCAACCTGCCCGACCGTCGTCGCTGAGCTGGCGGCCGAGGCACGTCTTGGATCTGGCGCCTCCTGCGCTCCGCAGCCTGAGCTGTGGCGCTCAGGCGTAGCGTGGCCTTCAGGCGTAGTGAGCTGCCATGCGCTCCGCTGCCGCGACATACGAGCCGCCGAACAGCGCAGCGTGCACGAGCAGCGGCAGCAGCTGGTAGAGGCCAACGCGCTCGCGCCAGCCCTCCGCCAGCGGCGCCACTTCCTCATACGCCGCGATCGTGCGCGCAGGCGCGCCGAACAGCGCGAGCATTGCCAAGTCGACCTCCCTGTGGCCGCCGTATGCAGAAGGATCGATCAGGTACGGACAGCCAGAGGCATCGGCGAGCACATTGCCCTGCCACAGATCTCCATGCAAGCGCGCTGGCGACTCAGACGGACCGACCAGCTCCTGCATCCGCTCGCACACGCGCTCGACTGACTGCGCGCCTGCAGCACTGAGCACGCCGCCATCGCAGGCCAAGCGCGCCAGCGGGCGCAATCGCCGCTCGGCGTAAAACGACGGCCAGTCAGGCGTTGGCACGTTTGACACACGCAGCGAGCCGAGCCACGCGCCCGCGCCGCCGAAGACGCCGCCACCACCCCCACCGCCTTCACCGCTGCCCTCACCGCTGTTGCCGCCACCCTCACCGTCTTCGCCACTCCCCTTGTCGAAGCTGCCGAAGCCTGGCGCGCCAGCGCCGTGCAGCAGCGCGAGACCTCTGCCCAGCTCGTCTTCTCCCTCCCCCGTGAGACCACCTGGCTCGATCCATTCGAGCGCGAGATACGCGTCGGTCACTTCGAGCACGCATGGCACTCCCAGCGCCCCAGGCTCAGCCAGCCAGCGCAGTCCAGCCGCCTCCGCTGCATACTCTCCGGCCGCTGCGTCGCTGCGCGTCTTGACGAACGCAGCGCGCCCGTCAGCAAGCGTCACACGGAACGCTTCGTTGATGTCGCCGCCGCCAACAGGCCGCGCATCGCGCGCCCCCGGCGGCAGGCTCACTGTGGACGGCCCCCGCCGATTGCGCTCCGCCAGCCGCGACGGGCTGCGCTCACGGCAGCTCGCCCGCGCTGATCTGCGCAAGCAGCCCTGCGCACGACGTCTGCACCATGTCGAGCACGCGCTCAAAGCCGTCGCCCTCGCCGTAGTACGGGTCGGGCACGTCCAGCTCGCCCGCGTAGTCGCCGTCGCCTTCGAACTCGCGCAGCAGCCTCACCTTCGCGCGCTGACGATCGTCCGCCGCCATCTGTCGCAGGTCGGCCAGGTTCGCCGAATCCATCGCGATCATCAGATCAAAATCATCAAAATCGGTCGCGCTCACACGACGTGCTGAGCCCGCCAACGCGATGCCCCTGCCGGCAGCAGCCGCCGTCGCGCGCTCATCCGGCGGGCTGCCCACGTGCCAGCTGCCAGTCCCTGCCGAGTCGAGCTCGATCTCCTCCTCCATACCCGCCTCGCGCACGAGCGCGCGCATCACGCCCTCCGCAGTCGGCGAGCGGCAGATGTTGCCGAGGCAGACGAACAGCACCTTGACCGGCCCACCCTCGCGGGCGTCAGCAGACAAGCGCTAGTCCTCGTCACCCAGCTCGAGCACCGCGAGGAACGCCTCCTGCGGCACCTCGACGCGGCCGACCTGCTTCATCCGCTTCTTGCCCTCCTTCTGTTTGGCAAGCAGCTTTTTCTTGCGCGTGATGTCGCCGCCGTAGCAGCCCGAGATCACGTCCTTGCGGAACGCTTTGACCGTCTCGCGCGCGATCACGTGCGCTCCGATCGCCGCCTGGATCGGCACGTCGTATTGCTGGCGCGGGATTCGCTTGCGCAGCTTCTCCGTCAACGTCCGACCCACCTCATACGCCTTGTCGCGGTGCACGACCATCGACAGCGCATCGACCGTGTCGCCCGCCAACAGCACGTCGAGCTTCACCAGATCCGACGGCTTCATCCCTGACAGCTCGTAGTCGAGCGACGCGTAGCCCTTCGTGCGCGACTTCAGCTGGTCGAAGAAGTCGAGCACGATTTCCGCCAGCGGCAGCTCGTACGTCAGCTGCACGCGCTCAGGCGAGAGGTAGTGCATCCCCGCATGCACGCCCCTGCGTTCCTGGCACAGCTCCATCACTGCCCCCACGAACTCTTTTGGCGCGATGATCGATGCCTGGATGAACGGCTCGCGGATCTCCTCGATCGTCCCCGGGTCCGGCATGTCCGATGGGTTGTGAACCTCGAGCTCTTCGCCATTCGTCAGCGTCACGTCGAACTCGACCGACGGCATCGTCGCCAGCAGCTCGAGGTCGTACTCGCGCTCCAAGCGCTCGCGCACGATGTCCATGTGCAACAGACCGAGGAAGCCGCAGCGGAAGCCGAAGCCGAGCGCGTCCGAAGTCTCCGGCTCCCACGACAGCGCCGCATCGTTCAGCACGAGCTTCTCCAGCGCGTCGCGCAGGTCTGGGTAGCTGTCCGAGTCGATCGGGAACAGACCGCAGAAGACCATCGGCTTGACCTCGCGATAGCCAGGGAGCGCCTCGCTCGCTGTGGCCCCCGCCGGCGTGCCAGCGCGCGCGCGTGTCGTGAGCGTGTCTCCAACACGCAACAGCGTGACGTCCTTCAGGCCAGTGATCACGTAGCCGACCTCGCCCGCCGCCAGCTGATCCGTCGGCATCATCTGCGGGCTGAACACGCCGATGTCGTCGATGTCCGCCTGCGTGTCAGTCGCCATCGCGCGGATCGCCTCGCCCTTCTTGAACACGCCGTCGACGACGCGGATGTAAGCGATCACGCCGCGGTACTGGTCGAACTCCGAGTCGAAGATCAGCGCACGCGGCGGTCCGTCCGGGTCGCCAGACGGCGGCGGCACGCGCGCGATCAGCTCCTCGAGCACCGCGTCGACGCCCTCCCCCGTCTTGCCGCTGATCTTCAAGATCGACTCTGCGTCCTCGCCGATCAGCTCGCTGACCTCGCCCGCCACCCGCTCCGGTTCAGCGCCTGGCAAGTCGATCTTGTTCAGACACGGGATCAGCTCCAGCCCCGACTCGATCGCCAAGTACGTGTTCGCCACCGTCTGCGCCTCGACGCCCTGCGCTGCGTCGACCACGAGCAGCGCCCCCTCACACGCAGCCAGCGAGCGCGACACCTCGTACGTGAAGTCGACGTGCCCAGGCGTGTCGATCAAGTGCAGCTGGTACGTCTCGCCGTCGCGCGCCGTGTAGAACACGCGCACCGCCTGTGCCTTGATCGTGATCCCGCGCTCGCGCTCGAGGTCCATCGAGTCGAGCAGCTGCGCGCGCATCTCGCGCTTCTCCACCGTATGAGTCAGCTCGAGAATGCGGTCCGCCAGCGTCGACTTGCCGTGGTCGATGTGAGCGATGATCGAGAAGTTGCGGATCTGGGCCTGGTCCATGGGCCGATACAGCGTAGAAGGCGGGCGGGGTGCGAGGGAGACGCGCCGGGCGGCCAGGACCGGGGCGCGTGCCCCAGGCGCGGTAGCCTTGTCTCTCCGGCGGATCGCCAACTCGACTACGGGCCTCGCAGGTCCAACCGCGGCTACGCGCCGGCCTTCGGGCTGGCGGCCTGTCCAGGTGTCGGGAGTGTTAAGCCGCCCAGGCGAAACACACAGTCCTGGGACGTATGTAGTAAGCGGCGATCTATGTCGGGCGCATGCCGGGTGGGCTTCGGTCCACCCGGCCTCTGCTCGACGTTCGACCGACACGCAGCACACGACGTGCGGCACAGTCGCCGAGCCCGCGAGACGCCTGCGCGGGGCGCCCTAGCGGAAGTGCGGGTACGTCCAGATCGGCAGCGTCTCGCGCGCTGTTTCGATCACGTTCGTCCCATCCATCACGCTCAGCTCGAGCTCGATCTGCGGCCTGTAGTGCGGGTGCCTGCGCAAGTAGGTGCGCACCACGTGACGCAACGACGGCGGGACCCGCAGCGAGAGGCTGCCGACATGTCCGCCCTTGATCAGCTCGCTGTCTGCGCCGAGCAGCATCGTCGGGCGGTCTGGAAGCGTCACGCTCGCCAGCGCCGACAGACGGCACGGACCGATCGCGCACTTCACGCGCGCTCGCAGCCGGCGTGAGTTGATCAGTGCCGGCGGCGCTTTGTTCAGCAGCTTTGCGTACGGGCCGCGCCTGTCGGCGTGCCCGTCGTCGTGTGGCGCCGTTGCCGCGACCGCCGTCGGCGAGCCGTTGCCGGACGTCGACTGCGAGGAGCCCGACCCACTACCAGACGAGGAGCTTTCGCTTTCGTGTTCTTCCGCTTCTTCGTGTTCTTGTTTCTGCGTCGGTTCTTCGTGTTCTTCTGGTTCTTCAGGTTCTTCCGATGCTTCTTTTTCTTCTGCTTCTTCTTCTGGTTCTGCGTACGTGATCGTGACCGAGCCGTCGCCAGGCATGACCGTGATGTCTTCTTCGAGTTCGACAAACTCGCCCCCACCCACGCCACCGCCGCCGTCTACGGCGACGACGCCCGTGCCGCCTTCGGCGTGGAAGTCGGAGCCGCCGCCCCCGCCTGCATCGCCGGTGCCGTTCACGCCACCTCCGCCGCCGCCGTAGTAGCCGCCACCGCCGCCGCCTGCGCCGTGGAAACCCCCAGAGCCTTCGCCTCCCGCACCCTCGATCGCCTGGCTGCTCGTCGGGCCTTTGCCTTTGCCCGCGCCCATGCCGCCTTCGGAGCCGGGCCCGCTCGCGCTCGCACCGCCGCCACCCGGCGCACCGTTTTCGCTGCCTTTCTGGCCCGAGACTCCGCCCGAGCCGCCATCGGCGAGCGCTGCAGCACCGCCACCGCCACCAGCGGCTGCGAGCATCAGCGAGCCGTTGGCGAACACGAACGAGCCGCCCCCACCGCCGGCGCCGCCACCGCCGCCCGAGCCACTGCCGCCGCGGGCGCCGCCGGCAAAGCCACCGAAACCGCCGAATTTCGCGCCAGTGACGTTTTCGCCAGCGCCGCCGACGACGACCGTCAGCGTTGCGCCTTCGCTGAGTGGGTACGTCGCCGTGAGCTTGCCGCCCGCGCCACCGAGGTCGCCGGAGAGCGGGTTCGTCTCGCCGCCTCCGCCAGCGCCCTTGACGACGAACATGCCTTCGGTCACACCTTCAGGCACTTCCCACGTCTGCGCTTCTTCGACCATCGAGAACGTCAGCGTGCACGTTCCTTCTTCGCATTCGGGCGTCGGCGTCGGTTCGGCAGCGCCGGCGCTCGCAGGCGCAATCGCCAGCGCAGCGGACGCCAGGACGAGCGCGGCAAGCGCGCCGGCGCCACGATGAGGTGCCCTGGCCAAACTCTTCCTGCACCTGCGCTTGCCCTCGTTGCGCGGCACGCCTGCCCCCTTGCTAGATGTCGATTCGGCGATCCGAGGCGGATCGCGGCATCTGAATCGGCAAGCGTCGCCACAGGCTTGAGAGTTGGACGCGTTCCGTTTTCGACTCAGGCGCGACTGAACTGGCTGGCGATCAGCCGGTGAACCTGATGCGCCTCGGGAACGCGCATCGTCAGCACAGCGCGGACGTACACGAACGTGCCCGCCACGCCTGCAGCGCCAACGCTGACGATCTGCGCGACAAGCGAGGCACCGAGCACGTCGGCGAGCAGCCGCCAGACGACCCACGAGACGCCGCCGAGCAGCGCCGCAGCAACGAGGATGCGCGCAGTGATCATCACCGTCTGCGCCCCTTCGAGCCGACCGTTCAAGCCCTCGCGCAAGCGCTGCGCCTGCAGGAACGTCATCACGGCGTTGGCGACGACGGTGCCGATGATCAGTCCGGCAATTCCGAACGGTTTGTAGAGACCGACGCTGACGATCACATCGATCACGATGTTCATCGCTGCCAGGCGCGTCGGGATCCACGGCCGCTGCACGGCGAAGAACGTCCGCGTCAGCAGCAGGTTGAGCCCACCGAACGGCAGGCTGAAGGCAAACCAGAACAGGGCGACAGCGACGATGTGCGTCGAGTGGTCGTTGAATTCGCCGCGCTGGAAGAGCAGGCGCACGATCGGGTTCGGCAGCACGATCATGAACGCAGCTGCAGGGATCAGCAGCAGGTTGATCTGGCGCATGCCGTTGCCGACAGCGCGGCGCATCGAACGGGCATCGCGGTTCGCTGCCATCCGGCTGAGCGTCGGGAACAGCACGGTCGCAACAGCGACGCTGAACAGCCCTTGCGGCAGCATGTAGACGCGGAATGCATTGTCGATCGCGCGC
>OUNM010838933.1_pt1 | contig 26939 bp, 24 predicted proteins | sample 1769961 | NCBI WGS metagenome assembly OUNM01 (sample SAMEA3914820, study PRJEB12502) | metagenome | biome: forest; material: soil | place: USA | collected 2012-03-12 | depth 0.3 m | reverse complement strand
GCGCCCGCGCGGGCGCCGAGGCGCCGGTTTTCGTCTTTGATGAGGAGTTTGCGGATGAGGGATTTGCAAAGACTAGTTACGTGAGTCTGGTTAGTTTGAAGGAGGATATTAACCAAGATAGAAGGATACTGACTTTGATATTTGCGGGGCGCCGGCGTGGTCCGGAAAGGGAATGTCCTCCCTCAAGATGTTGGCAAACGTCGCGTTACGGTTCTTGCCTTTGAACGGCGTCGTGCCGTACAACATCTCGTACACCAAAATGCCCAGCGTCCACCAGTCGACGGCGCTCGTGTGCCCGCTGCCCTTGATCACCTCGGGCGCGATGTACTCCTCGGTGCCGACGAACGAGTTGGTCCGGAAGTTGGCGATGCACGACCTGGTGTCGATGGTCGGCAGCGACGTCGGGCTGGTGCCGTTCTTGCCGGGGATCATGGTCGGCTTGCCGCCGGGGTCCGACTGTTTTGAAAGGTCAAAGTCGGAAAGCATGATGTGGCCGGACTGGTGGAGCAGGATGTCTGGGAGACAGGTCAGCAAGAGTCTTCTTGAGTCTGGGAGGGCCTCTTTGGGACGCCGTACTCTCCGGCTTCAAGTCTCGGTAGATGAACCCCATCAGGTGCAGGTACTCCAAGGCCGCCGTCACCTCGGCGGCGTAGAAGCGGGCGTCCTCCTCTGATATGCACTTCCCGGGACGTGTCTGCAGCGCGCGGAAGAACTCCCCGCCGCTGCAGTATTCCATGCAGAGGTAGAGGTAGTCTTCGGACTGGAACGAGTGGTAGAGCGTCACGATGAACGGGTGGTTGCTCGTGGCCAGGATCTCCTGTTCTGCCAGCGCCCGCTTAATCTTGTTGCGCTTGATCATCTCCTTCTTGCTCAGCACTGCAACACAGTCAGACTCAAATTCGCGCCAATTTTGGGCAACATGTGCTGTACTGACCCTTCATGGCGTACAGCCTGCTGCTCTTCTTCTCCCTCACCAGGTACACCTTGCCCACATCCCCCTTGCCGATCAGCTTGATCTTGTCGAAGCTCTGCGGGCCCACCTCGACGTTCCGGACCTTGATGGAATTAGAGCTGTACGTGCGGCGGAAGGCGAGCGATGACTGGCTCGGCGGCGGCATGGGGCCGAGGCTGTCGGGCTCCGTAGCTTGTGAGAGGCCGTTGGGCTTATCGGCAAAGCCAAAGGCGTGGGTGCCGTGCGGGAGACCGCCGGGCTTATCGGCGACGCCCCACGGGCCCGAGTCGGTGCTGCTCTCCTCCAGCGGCTCCTTGCCCAGCTCGGCGGTGGCGGGGCGGTCTCCTTCGGGGCCGCCACCGCTCTTGCCCTTGGCGAACAGGCCCTGGGCGTTCGGGGCGCTGGCGACTCTCCTCAACTTCCTCGCGAGCTCCTCCTTCCTCGCAGCGGTGGCGGCGGCCACCTGCTCGGGGCCCTCATCCTGGGGCGGCTGGACGTGCACGGTCGGGGTGTCGGGCGGGCTCGGCGGCACGGAGCCCTCGTTGTGGTGGCGCAAGCCCGGCTGGCCCTGGTGGGCGAAGTAGGGGTTGGCGTGGGCGGTCGGGCTCAGGGACTCGTCGAGCGGGTTGCCCTCGCTGGCGGTGGTAGCGCTGCGCAGACGGCCGACGGTCCAGAACTTGGTCTGGCGGAAGGCGCCCGTCTTGGTGTCGGAGCGCGGGGAGGCGGCATGGCTGGTGTTGTGGACGGCGGCGCCGGCAGCGGCAGACTCGGCGCCGGGCTTGCTGGAGCTGTTGCGCGTAAACCAGCCCTTCACCTTTTGGTGGAAGTGGATGTCGCCAGTCGCGTTCTTGGTGGACGGCATCCTGGAAGAGGTCGATGTCGGCGTGGTGATGATCATGGAGAGCAGACCATGTTGTTTTCCGACCGAGACGGAATGGGATGGGATGGATGGGGTGGACGGGTGGAATGGGTTGGGATGGTTGTGGTTGTGGTTGCGCCGTGGACGGCGAGAGATGGCTGCGGTGGGCACCGCTGCGGACCGCTGATGACACAGCAGGGCAGGAGACTGGCCGGGGAGTGCTCAATGCCCGGTGCACAGCGGCTGCCCGCAGCGAACGGCACCAGACGGAGGGTGGGAGAGTGGGACGGTGGGTGGCCCACAGGCCCAGCCAGCAGGGATCCGGGGCGATCCAGGCTTGCTCGCAGCACAGGAGCGGACGTTCTAGCGCCTCGCGGCCAGTGGGGAGGAGGAATCACGGGATATGCCGCCCGCCGTCCGCGCCTGGGCATTGGGGGCGGACAGGCCTTGAGGCCCTGCACCTTTCAATAAATCCATTTCAGCGCTCAACTTCCATTCCACTGAGGCGGAGGCTTCCAGCACCCCGTTTACTCTGTTCCGGGTTTTTAGCGTCAGCTCGACCTGGAAGTTTTTCTCTTGGATGCATCCCGACAGACTGGTCAGCCCAGGTACGCCACTCCAGCTTTCAGCCTTTCAGCGCCTTTGAAGGACGCTCGCAGGTTTCTTGTCAGCTGGAGGTCTCCCGTCATATTCCCTCTGATGATGGACGGATGCACACATGCATTGGCGCGGTGCGTATCCAGCAGGGCGGGGATTGAGGCATTCCCTGATTTGACGACACGGATCTGTCTCGCCTCTTCCGAGACGGCACCATCGTCGGCCGTCTCGTGTTGCGGCATCTGGGGGGGCATCTGGCGGCATCTGGGACAACTTCGGCTTACAAACCCACTCGCGCGGTCCGCCGGGCCTGGGAACAGGAAGAAGGAAAGCTAACTCCGGCAAAGCAACACCGCGCATGCATTCATTGGCTTCCACGCCCTCCCATTGGACGGGGGCGCCTGATACGTAGGGATGGGGATACTTAATCCTCCGAAGAAACTGCGGCTTCGCACACCACTCTCGGACGGAAGACGGGAAGAAAAACACAGCCACTGGAATGTCTCTAGAATGCCGCTGGAATGCTGCTGGAATCCCGGATCTGCCGGCGGCATCTCTCGAACAGGTGGGTGGGTGGCCAATCTAGATACGAGGAACCACTCGAGGTGATTGCGCTGGTGTCAGTGGTGTGTCTGTCTCCACTGCGAGTCATGTTCGTGTTTCAACTCGCCCAAACCAATGAGCGATTACTTATATGATGATGTGAGCTTGTTTCTGTTGCTGTTTAGATCATCAAGTCGATCAAACCGGCAACACTGGAACCAAAGTATACAAAGTGCTACACTATATCCACCATCGACGCCCTGCTCCAACCCTACCAAGAGAGTCTGGTACACAGTAGACAGTTTTTATACCGAACTCCACGTCCAACACACCTATGCCCTCCTCCTACTAGGTAGGCACCCACTCCCTCTCCACCCGCGCAGCATACCCCTCAAACATCCGCTGCCTAACCTCCCTGGCGCGGACCACCTCGGAAATGATCTCGATCTCGCGCGCCGTGTACTCGGGCTCCTCGGGCGCATGCGAGTCGCGCTGCGCCATCACCCGCCCGACCCGCGCCATCCGCCGCTTGCGGTCGTCTTCGTTCTCGACCTGCTGGTCGGCGACGGACGGGGTGATTTGCTGGCCCGAGAGGGGGTTGACAAGGTAGGCTGGGATCGGTGGTGGTGGTTGGGCGGGGGTGGTGTTGCGCGGGCCGTCGCCGAGGTGCCAGAGGTGGGGGAGGATGTGTGCTGTTTCGAGGTGGGCAGTGAGGTTCGGGAGCGAGGTGAATGGGGGGGCGGCGCAGGCAGACCAGCGGCAGGGGAAGAGGGGTTGGGTTGCTGTTGCTGATGATGACAATGGTGGTGGTGCTGAGGAGCGGCCGTGGACGATGAGGAGGTGCTTTCGCAGGGTATCGACGTTCTGGAGCTCGGCTGGGCAGTCGGCCCACTCGCAGCGGAAAGTGAGGAAGTGCGGGTTGAGCTTGAGGTAGAGCTGGCGGGCAGTCGGTGCGGGTTTTCTCCCGCGACGGGCCCCGCCGCCGCGGCTTGGCTGGTGGCTGGCCGGCTTTTTGAGTTTTGGGCGTGGTGTGGCCGGTCCGCCCGGTGTGTCCGATCCGGGTGGCAGGCCTGCTCTGAGGGCCGCGTACGAGCCGTGCCCCCGCCTCCATCCAACGGGCCGGCCGTGCCTACTGGGTTGAGGAGTGACGGTGTGCGGGGCGGTGGGTGTGGCGGCGGATAACGAGAATGGGATGGGAGTGACAGGCGGCTGTGGCCCCGCGTGGGCAGATTGGGTCGTTGCTGCTGACTTGGGGTGCGTGGTTTTTGGCTCCGGTACAAGGTCTGAGGTGACCAGGTTTGTGTCGTCGTCATTGTCGCCGTCGTAATCCCCTATGAGACGAGAGGCCGGTGTGCTGAGGTCAGGCCGCCTCGGGCTGGAGTGAAGTACCACTTCGACCTGTGAGCTCCCGGGTCTGGCTGGCCGTGGAAATGGTGGACGGCTCCTGGGCGTCGCGTCCGCATCTCTCCCGGGAACGCGGCTTTGGTTGTGCTCAGGCGAGTCGACCTCCATATCTTCTCCCCCTCCCTCATGCTCGTCGTTCCAGGGGTTCTCGGTTCCAACGTCTTCCCCTTGCATCCCATCTGACCCATCCCCAAACGACATGCTCCTGAAGTCAGCCAGGGCACCTGGCGCCTCGATACCCCCCTCTCCTTCCAAGTCCCAATCCGGATCATAAGGCATCGTGATTCAGGAAGTCGAGGGAACCCAGGGAAAGCAACCTGGTTCAATCCGCTTCGATCTGGTGGGCTAGGCTGTCGAAATTCTTGACCTGGCCTCACGAATCGTCGAGTAGAAATGAAATTATTTTTGAAATGAGCGAGGATTCCGTATCGTCCATTCTGTGCATAGAGGGAGATGGGAGATGAAGATGGCACGTTCGACGCGACTTGGCTGCGGTGATGTTCCGTGTTGTTTCGTTACGTGACGGTAACGTTAAGCTATCATTCAGCACGACAGGTAGTGACAACCCTAACCCTTCACATCCCCCCAGATGATTGACATCCACCCCCTTCCCCTGACTTGTCCTAGCCATCAATTCAATGACACTAAGCTCAAGAGCCAGAGCAGACACACACCACTCTACACAATAGCCATGTCGTGGAACCATCTCGGCCACCGCCATCGGTGACCGACATGTCATCATCCCCCCTCGGGGCCTTTCAAGACGCATTATTAAGCATTTCGCATGCGGAAATCCAGGGCGGGGTCACGACTAATCCGATATTATAAGCCGGCCGCATCTCATTGAGCACTGAAGCACGTCTTATACGCCATACCTTGGGTCGACGTCCAAGGCATAAAAGACAGACGACCGAACCCTCTCCCAACGTCCTTCACACTAACGCACTCATACTCAAGATCCAATCTCACTCTCACACTTACACGACCAAGTCAGCATTCATCCACACCAAGACCACCAAACCCACAGATATCATGGCCGTCTCCCAGACCCTCTACGCTCTCATAGCCGGCGTCGGTCCCGGCACAGGCCGCGCCGTAGCCCTGCGCTTCGCCCAGGCGTATCCCGTCGTGCTCCTGGCGCGCAAGCCCGAGAGCTACGAGGGCGTTGTGAATGACATCCGTGCCGCGGGCGGCCAGGCGTTCGGTGTCACCGCTGATACGTCGGACGCCGAATCGGTAAAGAAGGCGCTAGGGGGGGTGAAAGAATTGGAGGGGAGGGGGTTGGGCGCTGCTGTTTGTGAGTTGTTGGCTTGTTCTTCTCTTTTGGGGGTGGTGTTTGCTGATGGACGAGACTAGACAACGTCGCCGCCGGCTTTGCGATCAAGCCCTTTCTGGAAGCGTCCGCGGCGGAGCTCGAGGCCGGCCTGACCGGCAACGCGTAGGTTTCACCGTGGAGTGCTCTCCTATCTTCTCACCCAGCGCTGTCTCTAACAACCCCCCCTCAGCCTCGGCCTCTTCAACTTCGCGCAGGCGGCGCTCCCCTCCCTGCTCGAGTCGGTGCCCACGTCCCCGCACCCGCCGTCCCTGATCATCACGGGCGCGACGGCCTCGGTGCGCGGCTCGGCCCGCTTCGGGACCTTTGCGGCGGGCAAGTTTGCCGTCCGCGGGCTGGCGCAGAGCCTGGCGCGCGAGTTTGGGCCGCGGGGCGTCCACGTCGCCCATGTCATTGTCGACGGCGTCATCGATATCCCGCGCACCAAAGAGTACAAGGTGAACGAGGGCAAGGAGGACGGCAAGATCAGCCCCGACGCGGTGAGTCCCCCTGTGTGCGAGTCGAGGTGGTTGTCTTGGTGTCGGTGCTGACTATTGTTAGATCGCCGAGAGCTACTGGCATCTGCACACGCAGCACCGGTCGGCTTTTACGCAGGAGCTGGATCTCAGGCCGTATGTTGAGAAGTTCTGAGAGTGAGTAAGGTCGCGCTGTGAAGGCTGCTCTGGGCCGAGGCCGGTTAGTGTCCAGGTTGTGAGCACGGAGAGGCGACGCAGAGAGCGCGTATGAGTGTTCGGGCCAACTGTGTGCGCCGATATCGAGCTATATTTGGTCGTAACCCCCTATATAATCGACTCTGGTGCCCTGTCATCTTGCGGCAGATCAACTTGTTCCTTGCCTTGTAGTGTCCGGGCACACCTGCCGTCCAGTCAGTCCCCAAACGCTTGCACCAGTTCTGAGCAGCGTGGTCGATGTCGGTTGCCGACTGAGGAGGAGCGCTCTGTGGGCTCGCTGCCCTCGTCCGGGCTCGCGGCGTCGTGATTTCGTCGTGTTTGGCAGCCCGATTTTCAAGTGGTGGGTGCTGCCTCTGGTTCCGCCGCGTCCTCTGCTCCACCGCTTTCGACGTCGCTTGGCTCGCCGTCTGGCTCGCCGTTCAGCTGATTGCTTGGAAGAGGCACGCCATGCATGGTGGCCAATCGTTCCTCTTCCTTCCTGGTCCTAAGCGCCTCCGTCTCCTGCCGCAGCTTCTCGAGATTCCACGCGCTGTCGTCTTCCTCCTCCTCATCGTCGTCCGTCGTCCGCCAGTTGCCGCTCTCAAACATGGCACGGCCGGTCGCTTCCTTGGCCTTCCGGAGCAGCTCCTCGGCCGCCTTTTTGTCGAGACGCTGCTTCTTCCAGACGGCAAACGATTCGGGGGTGACGGGTGTGAGAGTACCGGTGAGCTTGTGCCGTTCCGACTCGAGAAACTCCTCGATGGTCAGTGTCTTGAGTGGCGACTTGTCCATCAGGGCCTTCTCCGCCGCTCGCTGTTCCTTGGTCTTGAGCACGAATCTGAAGGGGGGTGGTCAGCCTGAGCACATTTGTAGCGAGGAGATGCCAGGGATACTCACCCAGGTGGAAGAGCATGCTTGTACATGCACTTGTCGCCACCGTTGGGGCAAATCCAGAACCAGCCGTACTTGCCGTCTTCGATGGCCGAGATGAAGAACTTGCACACCTTGTCGGTCGAGGTGCGCTGATTGCCCTTCTTTGACAGCACCACGGACCGGAGCTTCTCCTCGTCCCAGTCGGCCGAGGTCTCCTGCTTCTTGGCCTCCTCCTCGTCGGCCCGCGTGTCCGTATACAGGTTCTTCTTCTCGACCTTGCGCTCCACCTCGAGGTCGTGCGAGAACTTGCATTTCTTGCCCTTCTCGCAGTTCCCCTTCTTGAAGAAGATGCAGACGACCGTCTTGGGGTCGACGCCGAACGGCACTTTTTGAATCTGGGCGGGCTTGTTCATGAGCTCCAGGGCCTCCTTCTTGGCCTGCTCGGCGGCAAGCTTCTCGCGGGCCTTGGCTTCCTCGCGCTTCTTCTGCTCGGTGATGCTTGGGCTGGAGGCCATGGACGAGTGCATCTGCGCAATCGTCTTCTTGGCAGCGGCGCCCTTCTTGTTCTTCATGCCAAAGGTCTTGTCCTCGACGGCCTTCTTGGCGTCGGCCTTCTTGGCCCCGCCCTTTTCGGCCTTTTTGGGAGGCATGGTGGGCGACTGTTGATTTCCGAAGTTTGTAGAGTCGGAGAGGGTCCCACGGTGGGTGGTGGGGGGTGGTGATTAAGTAGTAGTGAGTGGTGGTCGGAGGCGGGCGTCGAGATCGAGATTTTGTGCAGAAGGCAAACTCGCCCGTTTCCAGGCGGGGATCTCCAGGGCTCCAGGTTCTCCACGAAACAGCGTCTGGTCGAAGTTGGTTTGTGCCCCACCACTTCGTGCACACCACTGGCTCTCAGCCCTGACGTGTGAAGCCAACCCAGCTGGAGGCGGTGGCACGTGATCCGCCTCAGGCCATGTCCCTGCCAGCCCAAGTCTCGGTGGGGCTGTCACGCTGTGTTTCGGCACGTTGCCGGCCGGCAGAGTGCAGCTCATCCACGACGCGGCTGTGGCTGCGCAGTGGAAAGCTGTCCAGATCCATCATCCAACGCGCCAATCTGAAGCTCCCAGTCCGCATCTGCATCCGCACCGCGAAACGGCATCCCGACAAGCTCCCAGTCGGTACGACTCGCCTATTGACGAACAAGAACCCAGTTGCGCACCGTCCCTTTTGCTGATCGCATCATCTCGCCAGAAGCCAATTCCGCTGCCGACCCGCCGACCTCCACCTCCGTCCGCCTGCGTCCGCCGTCGTCGATCACCGCCCACCATGATCTCAGACGCAGAGCTCTACCGCCTTGCCATCTTTCTTGGCTCGGCGGCGATGGTTCTCATCATCCTCTACGCCTTCTTCGAAGTCAACGCCAAGGACAACGAACGCGAGGGCGTGGACGAGAAGGCACCGCTCAAGACAAAATAGAGGAATTGCTGGGTTGAATGTGTGGTACGATATGGAAGCACGCAGCTTTCTTTACAGCTCGGCATCACGAAGGGTTCAGTGTTCTTCGCCAGCGCATAGTAACTTTCAGGCCGTCTAGGATGGCCATAAGAAAGGTGAAGCTTGCCTTGGGTATGGATGGGGTGGACTGGGTCGGAGCCAGAACAACACCGCCGCAGGAGATGCGGGAGATCCCTTAGCGTGACGGTGTCTTGGTGGCTTGGGTGGATTGTTTTTCGGTGTCATATATCCTTTGACGACCTGCAACGGGAATGGAGAAGCTTGGAGTGGCCAAATGCTCTGAATTGATTCCCGGCCGTTTCTTTCCATCGCGCTGCTCATGCTTGTTCAAGCCGTCGTGAAAAACGCCGTCACCATGGTGTTTGAGTTTCCACCAGTATCTGAACCTGAGCTGGTACTTTTATTCTTCTCTACTTCTAGAATCGCAGCCTCTTGATCTTTGCGCATCTTCTTCGGTCAGATTTCAAGACTCTCTCACCAGCAGTCGGTAATGGTATTGGTCGCAGCGCCTGATTGGTCCGCTCACCAAAGCGATGGTGTCTGTGGCTGAGGCAGAGCCTAGTCCGAAAAGGGCTAGCTCCGGGGTGCCTGGCAGCTCCACGCCACTGTCATCGGCCCCGTTCGTTGGGCCGAGCCCATGTTCCCCCTGGGCCACTGCAGCCTGCCGAGCCTGCCTGACTCCCTGGTCCGGCTCCCTGCTGCCTCTCAAATTCTCCTCCACGCGCCGGGCCCATCGTGTTCCCTCCCTCTCTCCATCATCCCACATCAACCAACTCCATCAAACCACCGCGTCGCCATCTTCTCTCTTCCTTTCGGGCTTGCACCAAGCATCGCTTGCCTGAGCCTTCTATCTCGTCAACCATCAAATCCAGCGACTCTCATTTTCGCTTTGCTGCCCGACTGCGACCGACCGCGACGTGACGCGACGTGCAGCAGCAAGACCAACCTGGTGACTCCCGAGGTCCCGACCACCTTCTCGAACCTGCCATCCCGCCGTCGACGGCGATAGTCCATCCAGCTTTCGCATTGCACTGCTCATACTATTAAGGAGCTGTGCTTGTCTACCTGCCATTCACCACCCCATCAAAACCACACCCGCTCACTTTCGCACCTTTCATCGCCAACATGTCCGGCAAGCTCGACCAGTCTCTCGATGAGATCCTCACCAACCAGCGGCGCAACCAGCAGGGCCGTCGCCGCTCCCAGCGTCGCCCCGCCGGTGCCGCTAATGCCGCCACTACTGCCCCGGCTGGCGGCATCCAGAAGAACACCAAGCCCGCCCGCGGCGCAACCAAGCCCACTCCCGCCAAGGGCGCTGGCCTGAGCGGCGAGAGCAAGATCATGGTCAGCAACCTGGTAAGTCGTAACCGTCCCTCTGGCAAAATACAAAAGCGCGCATCTGACATGGCCACAGCCCAAGGATGTTTCCGAGAGCCAGATCAAGGTATGTTGTTACCGTTGAGGCCATTCAAGCCTTCGGATCCTCGTCGACGATTCTCTTCCGCCGTATATTATCGACGTCTCATCCTCGATGGACAATGAGATGAGGGTGGTCATCCTCAAACCTCAGTGCTTGAAAGCGACTGTCTTGACGATGCCAGAGCTCCTTCCTGGTGCGCAGGTCCGGGGACGGCCCCTCCTGTTCCCAAGGCTGTCACGCCGCTGGAAGTTGAGCAAGTCCGTGTCTAGCTGCACACCATCCGGGCTGCCTGGCAAGCTCCCGTGATTTGGGCATTGCGCAGACAAGAAAGGGCGACGGCAATACCTCAGACAGACGTCGCCTAGCTGAGTCTTACGCACAATCTCGGCTGGCTGGCTACCAGGGCGATGATTTCGTGCTTCAGCGAGCTTAGCAGCGAGCAAATGATGCGGCTCGCCACACTCTCCCAGGTTTCAGCTTGGTGGTTGTATTGAGGCAGCCTCGCATCTCTGCTTGAGTATTTCTAGAACGTCGTCTTGTCGAACGGGACTCGGTGTCCAGATCGGTTGGCTCGGCATCGTTGGGTCACGCCGGACACGCTGTCGCCTCTCAACAAGAGTCCGTGGCTCAGACACGGAGTCGGTCGAACGGTTTCAGTACATGTCGGGACGTGGCTCACCCGCCAGTTGGTGGACGCTACCTTGAGGGACGATACTCGCTGCTCTGCTCGCTGTCTGCTCTTTTTCGGGTTCCCTACTCCCAGGACGCCTCCGCACGATGGGAATGCCCTCCGGATCGAGACGTCAACTTAACCCCCGGATGCGAACGGCTGAACTTACCGTCGTTGCTTGACGCTAACCACGAACCCCCCTTGATAGGAGTACTTTCAGCAGGCAGTTGGCCAGGTCAAGAAGGTCGAGATTTCGTACGGCCCCGGTGGTGTCAGCCGCGGCCTCGCCCACGTCACCTTCCACCATGCGGACGGAGCCAGCAAGGCGTTCACCACTCTCAATGGTCTGCTCATCGACAACAAGCCTGTCAAGGTAAGACTCGGATGTGTCTAGGATTATGTGTTGAATCCGGATGCTGACCTCCTGTCCAGGTTGAGGTTGTCGTTGCTTCTGCCGACCTGATTCCCCAGCCCAAGACGCTCGCCCAGCGCATCGCGACCCCCAAGGTTCAGCCCAAGTCGGCCGCTGCTGTCAAGAAGCAGGGTGCTGCTGGTGCCAAGGGCGGTGCCACCGCCGGCAAGGCAACCAAGAAGACCGCCAAGCGTGGCCGCAGCAACCGCCCCGTCAAGAAGTCGGCGGAGGAGCTCGACTCGGAGATGGCCGACTACTTTGACAACACCGCAGACAACGCCAATGCCGCTGCTCCGGCCGCCGCCGGTGGCGATGCCCCGATGGAGGAGGACGTCCTCTAAATTTGCCAGGGACAATCTGGCAGGCGCCGCGGAGCATTTTCCAGGTTCAGCAGCGTTGATGTACGAAAGGAGTCTCTGGGCGGTTTGGCATTTGGAAGGGTCGGTTGGGCACAGCTTTGACGGCAGTTCGCATTTCTTAGGCACAGATTGGCACCTCCTCCGTAGCTTGTCGAGGTTATTGTACATGGCTTTAGCGATTTTTACACATGCATGCATCTATTCAGTGTCAGTTCGGTGCTCGTTTTGTGATGTTGAATGTCGTCCACCTCAGATGCTGACGAACATGGTCTTCCCGTCGCCCCCTTTCTCTTCAGATCATCCCAGCTCTTTCAACCTCTTGCCTTGTGGTCTCCTCACTGCACAGATATCCACGACCTACTCACTCGGCGCATGTTAAAACCGCCGGCCCAGGAATTGTGTAATTCCCCGCTGAAACGTGTTAGCTCCCTTCTCCCAGCCTCACAACAACTCCTCGACAAGGAGAACTCGGGAGAAGTCACATCCTAAACAAAACGAAGCAAATCAAACCTACCATTCCAAACATTCACCAAAATCCCCGCCTCTTCAGCCCGATACGCCCCTGGGAAACTGACAAGCTCCGGCCCCGCAGGTACCAGGCTGCCGGGGCCTGACACGCGGAGTTGGTGGCACGAGGGGTAGAACTGCGCTTCACCTTGGGCCCAGGCTGAGTGTAGAGCTATGATCTCGTGTCGGACGAGGTAGAAGCCGGGGGCGAGGCAGGATGGGATGGTGAAGGTGTAGCCGGGGTTGGGGCTTGTCATTAGGGGGGTCTGTTGGAGGTGGGGGTTAGTTAAGGGGGTAGAAACTCGAAAGGGGGGTTAGAGATGGGAGGGTGTACCACGCCCCAGATGTCGTTGGGGTAGGTCTGGTCGTTGGTGTGGCGGCCGTCTTGGTGGACTTTGAAGAAGAGTGGTCTGTCAAGGGGGGAGCGAGGTCGTTGTGTGTTAGCGTGACGGGGCAGCGTGAGGCTCAGGGGTAGGTAAGATCAACGCACTCCTCTCCCGGCTGCCACTTGTCACACCCCTCGTCCGGACACCGCGCCATGTAGGTCAGAATTGGGCCCATGTGCGAGTCTGGCCAGGCGGTCCATCTCAGGGTGACGGCCGAGCCGGCGTCGACGGACGCGTGCAGCGGCGCGGGCTCGGAGCCGACGACGCCCTCGCTGCTGATGCCGCCGCATTGAAGGTCGATGGACGTCACGTTCTGCACGGGGCCGTTGGACGTGATCTTGCGGGAGATGCGCTGCGGTGCCCAAGTGCCCATGTAGGGGTCTCCGTAGGGTTGGTAGAACTGGTAGTTGCGTGTTAGTTGGGTCAGGGGTACAGGCTGAGAACGGTTTGAAGGGTTTGAAGGCTTGCTTGGTAGAACTGTCCGCCTATCGTGGCATTGTCGACGTATCCGTGGGCGGCGACCGAGCTGGCGGCTGCAAGGGCGGCCAGGAGATGCTTCATGTTGACGATGAGTACGTTTGCGCTTCTTGTGGTGATGTTTCTAGTTCATGATGTCGGTACGCAACAAGGTCTGGTAAAGGAGGTTTATGCTACAGCAGCTCGGCGGAGAGAGTGTCATCATTCTATCCATGTGTAGCATTCCCTAGATGATTTCCAACCACCTACCCAAGATACCAGACGTTTTCGGTTCTTCCACCAACTACAGAGAATTCCCGGGTAACAGCCGAGAGACTTGTTAGGTAGTCTTTATCTCCCTGTTCTCATCACATGCAGCAGCGGCCGGTATTGCCTGGTTGCCGAGACGCCAGACATTCTCTCTACCACTTATACGAGGTAGTCACTGGTGATCGACTTATAACCTACTGCTCGTCGTCGCACTTAACAATCACGACCCGCCCTGGTCATTGACGCTGCAGTTCCACCAACCAAGGCGATCTGCTGCCCAGATCAGGACACTGGAGTTGTACTCGTCCAGGCCTTGAGAGCCCGGCTGGGAATCGGGACGAGAAACCGTTGCCCTGCGGGGAAGGGAGCATAGCATCACCCCGGGTAGCAATGTCCATTGCAACTCTCCAGACTTGGCGCTGTTGAGCAGCGGTGTTGTGCCGGGCCGGGTCGCCGGAAGATACTCTCCGAGCCGGATTGGTGGCCATATCCGCTCCAATGCCGGCTGCCGAGATGATATTGGAGCCCTCAGTCTCCAGATGGCCTTGAAAAGCAAGAAACGGAATGCGAAAACGACGGCCAGACATCAGTCCGTCCGGCAGCACGCCGACAAGGGGGCGCCATGAGCCCGGAATGGCGGACACCGGGCTGCCACCCCCTTCCGGCTTATTTGTATATATTGCAATGAAACCGAACCGCGGTCAGTTGATGAGACTCCCCATTCTCGGTCCGTAACGTCAACTTCAAACAGTACATCATGCTGGGGTCAATCTTCTTGTCCACGGCCTTGGCCTTGCTGGTCAGCACATCCTTCCTCGGGGCCGACGCCGCATCTGGGTGCGCGGCCAAGACGTTCAAGAACCCGATCCTGTACGAGGACTTCCCCGACAACGACATCTCGACGGGTCCGGACGGCGCCTTCTACTTCTCGTCGTCCAACTTCCACTACAGCCCCGGGGCGCCCATCCTGCGGTCGTGGGACCTCGTCGACTGGGAGTTCGTCGGGCACTCGATCCCGCGGCTGAACTTTGGCGATGGCTACGACCTGCCGGCAACGGGCGAGAGGTCGTACCGCGGCGGCACGTGGGCGTCGTCACTGCGGTACCGCAAGAGCAATGGGAAGTGGTACTGGATCGGCTGCGTCAACTTCTGGATGACCTGGGTGTTCACGGCCCCGAGTCCCGAGGGTCCCTGGAGCAACTCTGGGAACTACGGCAACGGTGTGTGTTTCTACGACAATGGTTTGCTTATTGACGACGACGACACCATGTACGTCGCCTACACGTACAACGGCGGCGCCCAGGTCAACGTCACCCAGCTGGCCCCTGACGGACTCAGCACCGTGCGTACGGAACGCGTCATCCTTCCAAGCCAAGTCGGCGCCGACAGCCTCGAGGGCAACCGCATGTACAAGATCAACGGACTCTACTACATCCTCAACGACCATCCCGGCACCACCGCGTACGTCTGGAAATCAGCCTCCCCCTGGGGGCCGTACGAAGGCCGTGCCCTGGCCGACAACGTGCCGTCCCCCGTGCCCGGCGGCGGCGCACCACACCAAGGCAGCCTGATCCAAACCTCCGCCGGCGACTGGTTTTTCATGTCCTTCACCTGGGCCTACCCCGCCGGCCGCATGCCGGTGCTAGCCCCCATCACCTTCGGCACAGACGGCTTCCCAACCCTCGTCACCAACACCACCACCTCCCCACCGAGCTGGGGCGTCCGCTACCCCCTCCCAGCGCCCCGCAAACCCCTCAACTTCCCCTGGACGCGCGCCTACGCCTTCACAGCCCTCTCCACCCTCCCCCTAACCTTCGAATGGAACCACAACCCGGACACCACCAAGTTCTCCCTCACACCGGAGTCCGGCCTGACCCTCTCCACCGCCAGCGTCACCACCGACCTCTACCAGGCGCGCAACACCCTCACCCACCGCATCCACGGCGAGTTTCCCTCGGCGACGCTCGAGCTGGACTTTGCGGGCATGGCGGACGGCGACCGCGCCGGGCTGGCCGTGTTCCGCGACCGCAGCGCCTATGTCGGGGTGCATCGCACCGGAGACTCGTTTGCTGTCGTGGCGGCGTTTAATATGACTATTGACGAGTGGTCGGGCGCGACGCTGGATTTGGGGCAGATTGTGGACAGTGTGGCGGTGCCAAAGGGGACGGGGAAGGTTTGGTTGAGGGTTGGGTTGGATGCGCGCGCGATGGGAGATCACAAGGCGTGGTTTGAGTATAGCTTGGATGGGAGGGGGTTTGTGGCGGTTGGGGGTGTGTATGAGGTGTATACGGGGTGGGCATTCTTCTTGGGGTATCGGTTTGGGGTGTTTAACCATGCGACCAAGGCGTTGGGAGGGAGTGTCAAGGTGGCGAGCTTTGCGACGGCGTAGGGGGCCAGGTTGGAAAAGGGGTTGTTTGTTGAAAAATATGACAGGAGAGACAAAACACCTTTGACCGGACAAGAACAGAACATCCCTCCCGACGGTCAAAACAAAACCAAAGCTCATCGCAAAACTCCCACCACATCACCATCCCACCCCATAACCTCACTCATCCATGCCCTCCCATGACTTCAACTCAACCTCCCTCAACCCAAAGGATCCCTCCAAACCTCCCCCTCCGACCACGGCCACGCAACCAAACTCGCTCCCATCCTCGCATACCTCGCCGCCTCTTCCGCCGTGTAGGGTGGGGTAGAAGCCCTCTCGTCTCCCGAGCCTTGATTCCCTGGCTCTGGGTGAGCTGGGTCTTGGCCTCCTGGCTGCTGCGGTAAAGTGGAAACGGTGGATGCAGACATGGGAGTTGTGGCTGCAGTGGTGGTGGTGGTAGTGGATGAAGTTGAGTCTGAATCTGGGTCTTTGAGAGTTGTTGCGTTGGAAGACGAGAAGGACGTGGAGGACGCGGTGGGTGGCTTGTGTCGTTGTGAGGTGTTGGTTGGTGTTGGTTGTTGGGCCATGGCTGTTGGTTGTTGGTTGCTGTTGGTTCGGCTTTTTGTGTTGTACAAACTAATTAGGGGGGGTGGTAAGATGGAGGGAGGCCCTGCCCTGTCTGAGTATGTTTGTTGGACTGTGAACGTCAAAGAAAAAGAGTCGGAAGGACTGCTTGGTTGCTGGCGTGCTATAATGTAAAGACCTGAGTACTGGCCGCCACAGCCCGAGCCTTGTCGCAATGTTTGCTCTCGAAACGTTTGCGGCACTGGGGCCGAAGCAGCTTGGTTTCCCTGGCGCCAACAAGCCGTGGCCCCGCCGGGTTGGGTGCGAGAACAAACAAGCATGCGTTGGCGGAGGACGGATGAGCTCGCTTGCTCGCACCTTTGTTCTTCCCAGCTTACTCCCAAGATGTGAAGCTCACTTCCTGTCAAGCTGGCATCACAACACATCAGTCAAAATCATTCACGGCCAATCAAAGAGATTCAACCACAACATCCAACTGCAAGTCACAGAATAGCTCCATTCGCCAAGAGCAAGAATAGACCGGTCTCTGAATACATCCGATGGCTCCGCCGCCGCGCCCGCTCCTGAGCCAATGGCGAGGCGAATCATAACCCGTTTTGGTGATCCGTGTTCATATCTTCGTGGCCTCCCCAGTCCCGGCCCGGCATCGACGCATCAGTCCCTGGGCCTCAACGTTGAGGGAATGGGACGCTTCTTTTAGGAGCTGGTGACGACCTCCTTGGCGTCCGCGGCCTCCTCGGCCGTCTCGGCCTTGGCGTCCTCCTCGTCGCCCTCGAGTGGCGGCATGTCGTCGTCCGACTCGTCGTCGTCTTCGTCGCCAGTGGGAAAGCCGCCGCCGCCGCCGAGCTTGGAGAAGTCAATGCCGCCAAAGTCGCCGCCTATAACATGGGTTAGCCAACTGCATGCATACCTACTCCCGCCTGCCTCAGGTCGCCATGTACGTACCCATGCCACCTGGGAGTCCACCTGCCATGTTGTGTTAGTGTGAGAAAACGGGTTCGTTGGTTCGGATTACTCACCCATGCCGCCCATGCCGCCCATATCGCCGCCGCCAAACTTGCCGAAGTCGTCCTCGGGCGCCTCGTTCTGCTCGTCCTCGTCGAGCCACTTGTCAAAGTCGGTCTTGAGGAAGTGGACCTTCTTGGCGTCCTTGAGCAGGCGCGGCCAGTAGGTCTCGCCGAGCTCCTTCTTGCGCAGCTTCATCTCGACATCGCGGGCGGTGTGGTTGATCTTGCTCTCCGCGGGATCGATCTCGGCGTAGAACTCGAGCTCGACCTGGTACGTCTTCTTGAGGGTGTCCGAGTGGCCCTCGAAGCTGAGGCCGGTGGGCTTGAGGTCCAGCTTGATCTTTCCCTGGGGCACGTCGGGCACGCTGATGGTCAGGTAGACAAAGTTCTTCTCGGCGTCGTGGTCGGACGAGCGCTGGGCCCAGAGGACTGCGGGCGCGAGCTTGGTCAGCGGGCAGCTGGCGGAAGGCAGGGAGCTCCGGGGCGAGGCAATGGCAACAGCCTCGGCCTAGCCCGGGACCGGAGCCGCGGGGAATTGATCAGTCACTTACCCTCGGGTGTCAACTTGGTGGTGGCCATGGTGATCTGTTGGATGGCGCGTGTGTGAGTTGATGGCCGAGACGAAACACGGAATCACAAAATTGCGGGTGCGAAGGAGGGGTAGCTCGGCCTGCAGGGAACCGACCTCTTTCTAGTACTCAGAAGGTCTACGAATGGCAACTCGAAAAGCCGGTGGGTAGCGGTGAAGAAGTTGTTGTGTCGGTGGCTTGAGATGGCAGGTTGGTAGGAGGAGACGGCGGTTTGCAAGTCTGGAGTTGAGGTAAGAGAAGGCAGAGGGCCCGTAAGGTGGGGTGGGGTTGTTGTGAGGCTGCAGCTTTGCACTGCCTTGCCGGCCAGGGTGACGGTGGAAGTCGTCAGAAGCCCAAAGACCAAACTGGCACGGGCCATGCCGCAGCAGGGCTGACCACCACGCAACGGCTGTTCTGTTAGTAAAATAGAGTAAAATAAAGGAAGAAAAAAAAAGAAGCAGTGCTGTCACATCTCAATTACTTAGATACAAGAGTTCCCGAAATACTTATGGCGTTGTGTTTTGCTGCGTCAAGTGGCCATCTCAGCCAGCGCCGTGCTGTGTCTGTGTTTCAACTCTTCAATCCATCAGCAGGAGGGGCCGGTTGTCGAGCCAGAAGCGGGGATTCAAGCTGGAGAGACAGATGGAGACACAGCTGGAGACACAGCTGGAGACACGGATGGAGACACAGCATTAGGTGAACGCCTTCTCATAGGGCGATGGCCAGAGGCTGCTGTCTCTGGCAACTGAGTTGCATCATTCACCATTCGACCGAGTGACAGCGACGCCAACTGCCTAGGTACTATGTCTCTAAGCCTCAAGAAACCTCGGATTTCATCTTCTTGGAACTATCACAATAATTCTGACAATCAACGAGGCTACTTCCAACCTGGAAGTCAAAGCCATTGTTGGTTTCCATCTCAAAGAAACCCAGAAACCTTGGATGGCGGGGTTGGTCACAGAAGGTCCCCACTGGGCGCTCCCGCTGCGGGGCTCGCTGGCCGCCCACAGCAGGCCCCAAAGGCCCCCTGGCTCAACTTCCAGGGCGGCGCCTGATGAGGCTCAAACGCTTGGCCCGAGGCATGGATCCAACGACGTCAGCGCCAGGCCGCGCAACACCAAACACCACCACCCATCGCACACGAACCCCCGCCATCACGGCACAACCTTTGAAACAGTCTAGAACCCACGCCGGCGGTCGAACAATTGAACAACAAACCACCCCGCGCCACCGACCCCTCCTCCCTCTCCCCGGACGGACAGAGCGGCCACCCGCCCCGCCCCGCGCACCATGGAGACGCTCAGGAGCATGTTTGCGAAGCCCGACCCGCAGGCCCAAGTCCGTCTCCTCGCCCCTTTTCCTCCCTCTCTTTTTTCACATCCCGCCTCCCCCAACTAACCTCCTCGCGCCCTCCCAGTTCCGAAAATGCAACGCCCTCCTCCGCGCCAACATGCGCAAGCTCGACCGCGACATCGCCCAGATCAAAGCGACCGAGACCAAGACCAAGAACCTCATCATTGCCGCCAACAAGCGCGCGCAGCGCACGGGGGCCGGCCAGAAGCAGGCGCAGCGCGAGGTGCGCGACTTTGCGCGTGAGCTGCTCCGCACGCGGCGCGCGGGCGCCCGCCTGGTTACCGGCCGCGCGCAGCTCGCCAGTGTGCAGATGCAGGTCAGCGAGGCGTTCGCGCTGCGGCGGATTGAGGGCAGCATCCGCGCCAGCGTGGGGATTATGAAGGATGTGAACTCGTTGATTCGGCTGCCGCAGTTTGCGGTGACGATGCAGGAGCTGAGCGTGGAGTTGATGAAAGCGGGGATTATCGAGGAGATGGTCGGGGACGTGCTGCCCGGGGAGGAGGAGGGGCTGGGCGAGGAGGAGGAGGAGGCCGAGGGAGAGGTGGATAAGGTGCTTGGGGAGATCTTGAAGGATCGCATGGAGGGGGCGGGGGCGTTGCCTAGTGTGCCGCTGCCGCAGAAGCAGCAGGAGGTGCCGGTGCAGCAGCAGGCTGAGGAGGAGGATGAGGAGGATACGGAGGCCATGATGGATCAGATGAGGAATCGGTTGGAGGCGCTGAGGAGTTAGGGGGGTGTGGTGTTGGGTGGAGTCGGGAGGAGATATTGGGGGGGATCATGGCGTTGGAGGCGTTGGGCTACTTTCTTGTTCATTCATTGTTGGCGAGCGTGTATACACTGCGTTGGGCACTGGCACTGGCACTTGATGGTGGTTGGGTTGGGCATATCAAGGTTCGGCTGGTAGAATATAGCAGGGCTGTTGTGGAAGGGGCTTCGTGCGATGATGCTAATGATAATGCTAGGCTCGTGTGTTTGCAAGCAGAACAAAGTGCTAGGTCGTTACATGGTTTCGTACCAGTAGCACATGATGCTGGCCGTGGTCTCGGGATTCAACTTTTCAAGCATCAGACTTACGATTTCAAGCCAAGCCGCGAGACGACACTTATTTTTTCTGCCCCAGTAGAAGTTGAAGACTGTTGCATCTTCCGCGAGAGCTAATGTTGTGCCCGGGTTTTGTCATCCACTCGTCGTGAAACGACACATTCCATCACACCATGTCCTGGTTAGTAGCATCAAAACGGGAGTATGGAATGGTGCGTTTTGAACTTCCGTCCTTCACTGCGACTTGCCGTTCCCTCGTCACGATTGTTTCTTGACTGGCGCGTCAACTTTGGGGCGTTCACCTAGACAAGATATTGATCAGCCGTTTTGGCTTCACGATAATACGCGCCCCCTGGCCGCGATGGTGATTCCGAAGGTTGAGTCGTCACAGGTCTCGCCTCTGGCGAAGCGCGAATATTGCCTCCCGCGTGTGATATCCATGCAGAAGCGAGCCAGCCCCGTCGAGCTCTCCTCCATTGGCCAGACTCGTCGGCCGTCACAGCTTCGGGTTGGTTGCTTGCTCTCGGCCAATCGATGGGCATTTTGGAGATGGCGCTCTAGCCGAGCTGAAATCAGAAGAAACGTGATCAAATCGATATGTGACCCGTTTGGGATGGGACGCCTCCCCCACGAATGGCCACGAGTTGATAACCAAGGAAGGGGGCGGGGGTGTTCTTGGCTCCTCATTTGCCGCTGTTTTACGGGCGCTGCTTCGTATTATCATGATGGCCACTCTATTTGACGCCTGAGCAGTGCAACCACACAGAGCTTCATGCAATGCCGCGTTTTGTGTCGTTGCATGGACCCATCTTCTGTTTGGAGAAGCATGGATGTGATGGGATCTGGACCGTGACGGGGACAATCCGTGATTGGAGCTGGGGGACTTCCTCCCATGGATCCGAGGTGGCATTGTCTTGCATTGGCGTCTCAAGGGATTTATCGAAGGATTTGTGCTATTATGGGAGTGTTCTCGACGGCCATGTACCCGTGACATGGGATACTGCATGAATACAGAACACTCGGCCCTCAGTTGCTGAGATGGGGTGGATGTGAGCTGTCGGGGTTTTGAATAATCTGGCACATTCAAGTATGGAGTTATGTATATTCCCCAACACCCAAAGGCACATATGACATCGCCAATAACTATCTCCAAGTAGTGAAGGGGTTGTCTACCGCCGTTCTCCAACCCGAGAAAGGCCACCTGCTATATGATTTCCTGGTCCATACATAGCCTCGGAGACGCAGCACTGTCGGGTTCTTAGATGTAGTAGTAGATCTTGTCGCAGCTGTGCGAGTTGAAGTTGGCTCCGTTGTACTTGTCATCCTTGTATCCGGCAAAGCTCCTGAAGCCGTTGGAGCCAGACCTATTCAGAGAAGACACGGCGTCAGTTACACCACGAGGATGATACGAGAGGCTTGGCTTGAAAGACTTACCCGACCGAGGAATAGTTGGGCTGAGACTGGGCAGTGGACGGGATGTTCCAGCTAAACGTCACGCCGGTGGAGAAAGTGCAGCTCTGGGGGCCGCCCTCCCAGGTGTGGTACGTCTCGGACGAGCTCGAGGTCGACACGACGCAGGCGTCGCTCGAGGGGACGTTGTAGCTGATCGAGGCACAGTTGGCATCGTTGGCGCAGTACTAGGAGGCAGAAGCCACCATTAGCTCCCCATGGACTGAAAAACCAGACTCCCAGAGTCGACTCGGACCGGGATACACACCGCAACAATGGAGAGCCAAGTCTGGGGATTCCCGGCGCCCCCAAAGGGTCGGCAGTTGAACAGATGGACTCCCTCGCCGAGCACGCCCCGGGCGAGGACAGCCGCGGCAACGATGACTTTGAGGCCGAACATTTTGAAATTAGGCTCGTGGATCAAGGAGATATGGTGATGGTTGTGTTGTTGGTGTGTTGAGTGCGCTGGTTAGAGACATTTCCAGTTTTCAAGTTGCCCAATGCCCTCTATTATATACTCGAAGAGTTGAGCTGCCAGCTCATCGTGTTGACAGTCGTCCCCTCGCCGCGTTGAGTCGTCTCTGCGAGAGCTACCCATACCACGCCTGCTTACAGCTAGCTTACAACTTTCCGGTCCTCGTTCTCGAGTCTTCGAAATGTCAACACTGGAGTTCTTCCCCGAAGCTTACTCAGGACCATTTCCCATTCCGTGATGCTTCGTACTGTGAGAGATGGTATTGGTGGGCAAGGAGGCCGGAGGAAGGCTGCCGGAGCATAGACGGGGTAACATCGCAGGTCGCCTGGCTGGTGTTTTCCATGCAGCGCTGACTTTCAGGGGATCGCAGGCCGCTCGGGTCTGAAATGTGTGGGCTAGAGCAGCATTCTTTGGCTGTATGTGCATATAAACCCCTCCTTCCACCCAGGCAGCAACAAACTGACCATGCTGCCTGCAAGCCACTGCTTTGCTCTTAATCAGCGACGAGACAGAAACTCCCAAGTCTCAATGTTGTTGTTCTTGCTAGCGCAGTGTATTGGGAGCTGTGCCGCGGTCAACAGCTTGATGGTGCCAAGGGGGTGAAAGCCGAGCTTCATCATGGAGACTCAAGAGCCGGAGGATTTCGGCCGAGGCTTCAGCCACCGAGATAAGCTGGAGCCGGAAGATTTCCGCCGGTCTCACACCCCCCCCCCCCGTTCCCCGGTATTTTCCGCCTGTGCGACAAGGAGAGCCCCCGAGGTCGTTCTGTGTCTTCACGTGAGTGAATAACCGCCGGCTGCCTTTGGAAACCACCCCCCATAGTTACTCTGTACCGGTCTGGTGATGTCGTCAAAACGCGGCGGCAAACGCAACATGTGATGACTCCACGAAACCCCCAACGTAAGGATGGGGAAAAGAACGCAGCCCACGCTTTGCAAGACAATCCCGTGCAGGATACATTTGGTAGGTAATTACCGATGAACCCCCAAACTTTGTCGGGGCGCGGTGAGCGATGAAGCAGGAAACAGCTCGTCCACACACCCCCCGCGACACCGAATGGCCGGAGTGGGAAGGACAGTTGCCCCCTTCTGGCCGAGGAAGGAGATTTCCCTGGTGGTGGGGGGCATGGCTGCAGCCCAATGTCGCGCCCACGTGTCGGGATGGTGTGCTCGCGGGCGAGCTTCCCCCACGGCGACCCGAGGCCGGCACATCCCACATGAAATCCCGCGCGCCACCTCCTCGGTGGACCGGGGACCCTCTTCGCGCGGATCGCAAACCCTGAGGGGATTTACTTTTTCCATTTTCTGGGGACCCTCCTGGATACCGTCAGTCAACAACACCAGCGTTTTGCACAAGACGGAGCCAGGGGCCATGGATTCCCTGCCTCAAAGCAGCAACGCAACGCCTTCCAAAGAAGGGAAATGGAACAACCGTTGAGCAGCCACGGGGACCCCGAGGATCATCCCTCCCCCTAACTAACTAACATTAGCGCTCCGTCCGCTTGGGTCCGTCCCCCATCTCTTGCCGACTGCGGCAACCGAGTCCAGCGGCCCCATGGAGCGAAATCTCGCTATTCTGCAGAATCTGCACCGAAGGACTCCACGGACCCAGACGGCATTGCACCGACCCCCGACCGACAAGGGGCAGGAGATGGCCGGTGCGCCGGGAGGGTTCCGGCAGCCCGGGATCGCGAGCGATCCCACCACCACACCCGCGCTGCGGCGCTGCTCATCTCGTCTCAGGGGGTGCCCCGTCCGGCGTTTTTGAGTTGCTGGGACGCCTGCGCTTTGACTGCAGTGCATTGCCGGGTCGCCGTCCCCCGGCTCCCCCGCCGTGACCCCCGCCGCGACCCCGGTCCTGGTCCTGGCCCTGGCCCTCCTGGCATCCATCATCCCTCAGCTGGAAAGCTGGAACGGTTCCCCGGAATCTGAGCGGCAGTGCGAAATGCGACAGGTCGTTGTTTGCGTGCGATGGGCTGTGTGATGGATCGGGTTTATCGATTCTCGAGGGTGTGCCGATGCACGACGACCTGCAGACGGCTGTCGAGGATCACTGGCACACTACCGCGCGGATCTCGGACCCCCGCGCCCCGGCGGAGAATTGCATTTTGGATGCGATGGCTCAGATGGCTGCCAAATGGGGGTTTGCTTGTGGTCCAAAAGGGGTCAAAAAAAAGAAAATGGCCAAAAATGGGACAAAAAAGAGTGCCTTGCCGTGTTTCTTGGCTGCTTGTGGCTTGCTCGTGGCTGCTTGGGGGTAACGTTCATTCGCCCAGGTGCAACAAGCCGGCAGCCTCCCACAGCGGTCCCACGGTCCCACCAGTCTGGGTTGGCTTGTGGATCCGGGCGGGTTTCATCCTGGCTTTCCCATCCGGCCGGCGCTGTGCGATTCGTCCGCGGGTCGTCCGAGCTTGGGCCTGGCCCCGTCGCGTCAGCTCCTTCGTGCATCGCGAAATGGTTCTGGACGCGAAACGAGATGGGCCTGGCCGTGAGGTCGCGAGGACGGGCGGGAGCGTCGTGTTCTAAATCTGTCCGTTTTAATCTATTTCGTATTGCTTTCCCAGTTGATCGCCCGCGCCGAGCTGGGAAGGACTCTGCACGCGACCTTCTCTTCGCGTGCAAGCTCTATCAGGATCCGGGATCGTCCTGGCAATACGGAGGGGAACCCACTGATAAGCGGCCTCTTGCGGGCTGGACCGCACTGGGGTGCCCTGATGAAGACAGTGTGGTGGTCTGGCCTCTGGCAATCCGACAATCATTCTGGGGAAGCAACTGAAGAGCGGAGCCTCAAGCGACCTCAGTCTCAGCGGCCCTCAGCGGAGCCTAGCGGGCCCTTAGCATGCACTACCGGGCGGAACCCGCCTTCCGGACCCTCAGGCCGCAGGCGCCTGCCGTCCGGGGCGAACCAGTCGGCTGGTCCGACAGGGCGAGGAAGGTGCACGAAGGGCGGTCAGCACTTTGATACCAATGCGCCGAGCCAGGCCAGCTCACCTCGACTTTGCAAGCGGGTGCCGTGGTTGGGCGTGTCGAGGGACACGATGCTAGCATCCGCCGATCAAACGACGAGGCATGCGTTGCATCGCGTCCCAATTTCGAAAAGAAGAGGAAGAGAATCTAGGCCACTTGCAGTCATCGGATGCAGTCCGCCATTCTGCATCTCGGCCGATCATTTACACACACCGCACCGCCCGTAAGTGACTAGGAGCACGGATACGGTAGCGGATGGCACGGATAGCAGCAAGCACAGTGGCGCTGTATCAGAACCCACCCCCTATCAACACCACGGTGGCCCGCCCTGCGATATGTTCGCAGCCGAAATGCTCGGCCGATATCATCAACGCCGGACAGCCACCGCTGTCTGCCGTCTCGCCCCCAGAATGCAGCTGTTGCTGAGTACCGTACCGCGCCGCCGATTAATAAGAAGGCACCGATCCTTCTCGTGCTTCCCCCAGGCTTCTCCCGGCGGCAAGCCATGCTATGTAGGGCCGGGAGGCTGTAGTAAGCAAGACGTGCAGCGTTGCTTTCCATCAGTGCCGTCGTGCTTCCCCAGTCTGACTCAACGCCGCACATCGGGCTCTGTCTGCGGCCACCTCGTGTCTATTCCCGGGGGCGGGTCGGCAGGCAGCCCTATTGTGTGCCGGCGTCCTGCCCGCTGCCACAGGAGGGCATCGGGGGCCTGCGGTAGGGCTGCGCCCTGCTGCATGCAACCACCAACGCTCCCGATTGCTCACGATTACTGTGTCGAGCGTACCACATGCCCGATGTGGCATGCCCCCCCCGTTGGCGATACCGTCGAATAACGGAGGGGTCGAGATAACAACCTGGAACTTCCCTACCCATGAGAATCTCGACCCGTGGTGTTTGGGCAGTGGCTGTCTTGTCTGTCTCGTCACGGGCTGCCTCTTGTGCGCACATGATTCAGGTTTTCCTGCGACAAGGCGGGAAAGCGGGGAGAAAAAACAGCGACACTTTCGTCGCTGTGCGAGCCCAACTGAGGGGTCACGGTGACGTTGCATGCCACCGTCATCAGTTTGTTGCATGCCTCGTTGAGTCGGTGAGTGCGCTAGACAGCGAAGACGGACCACCCCGTCGCGTTGGCACAAGAAGCAGGGCAGGACAGGGCGGCAAGCAGAAGCAGGGCGCCGGCACGCAACAAACCATTGCGCAACGGCGCCGCAACCAACGTCAGCGCCATCACTCCATCACGGACGCGAGTTGGCGGCCAGCTTGTTTCGTTGTGCCCTTTGGCGCTTTGGCGGTCCCGACCCTGATTTGCGCTCGGGGGTCTTATCTCGTCGGGAGGGCGGGAGAGCGCGTCGTCCGGTCTCGGGGCCGGCAGGTGAAAACAGGCTTTTGGTTTGTTGGCGCTTGCGGCCAGTCACGCAGCGAGTTGGCTCCGAGACTCGTTTGCGTGTTGGTGATAAGTCAATTGTGAGCAGTCTGTCACAGGGAGAGCAACAAGCAACAAGCAAGCAACCGAGTCGGCAATCAATCCAACTTTGGCCAAACAAGCAACACACGGCAACAAAACAAGAAAAAAAAGCAGCGTTTGCGACAACGCCAGTTTGAGCCAACTGCCGCCTCCCCTTGCGTCACCTCACGGGTAGCGTTCCCCGCCCGAGGAGTGTCGGGTCTGTTGTTTTTTTCGTTTCCACTGCCCTTTTGAGCGGTGAGGCGCAACCTGTGGCAGCTTTGGGCGTCGGGAATGCTGGGGAAACAGGGGGTGCTGGCCCCGGGGAAGGGCGGCAAGTTGGGACGGTCCGGGGTCGCCCTGGCAGATCTGCCAACAGCGCCAAGACGGAGAATGGGGCCGGAGCTGGGGGGCCAGAAGCCTGACGGTGAGCCAGCCAACACAGGCAGGTCGGGGGCCACAGCACGCACCCAGCCAGCCAGGGCACCGTTTGCAAAACG
>OUNM010635921.1_pt1 | contig 26942 bp, 14 predicted proteins | sample 1769961 | NCBI WGS metagenome assembly OUNM01 (sample SAMEA3914820, study PRJEB12502) | metagenome | biome: forest; material: soil | place: USA | collected 2012-03-12 | depth 0.3 m | reverse complement strand
GACCCGGGCGATCCTGGTCGGACTCGCGGCGGCTGCCGATGCCGTAACGATAGACGAGCAATCCGCCAAGATACCCCGAGACCGAGAGCGCGATGATCGTGAAGACCGAAAGCGCGAGCTGCGGCACGGTGATGTAACCGGGGACGCCGAACTGGAGGCGGTAGCGAAGAAAGAGATTGATCGCGACGAGGATGATGATGCCGCCATTCATCATGAAATGCGTCGTTGCGATTCGCTTGGGCATCGTGTTCTCGGGAATATCGACGTAGTCGGCCAGGCCGGCCGGCACGGCAAGTAGGGCACCGATCAATCCGAAGAGCAGGCAATAGAAGCTCGTGACGGCGAAGTTGGTGTTTCCGTTGACCTTAAAGCCGATGTCGAAGATGAGGCTCGCGATCCAGAGCCCCACGGGCAGGTGCACCAGGAATGGGTGCAGCGGATGATTCATGAAGCGGCCTTGAAGCAGTTGCTTGAGCATGGCGGGTCCCCTGCTGGGGCAACTAGCAAGCGCGGTGCCGCCAAAAGGTGGCCCCCAACCTTTGGCAGAGGTCTGCGTCAGAGTCGAGCGGCGTTGAATCTCGCCACCGCGTAGGCGATCAGGCTGCCGCCGACCGCTCCGGCGATCACGTCAGTAGGGAAGTGCCGGCCCGCGAAGATTCGGAAAATCGCCGTGGCTATAATCAACGCGAGCCCCAGGCTGTCAAAGGCCACCTGGACCGACGGTCGTGCGCGCCGCCTGCGCAGGCAGAGCGCGAGCGCGACCATCGCCGCGGCGGTGAAGCTCGTATGACCCGACCAGAACGAGACGTAGTGCGAAGGGTCGCGCCCCGCTTCGGCCGGGTTGGCATAAACGAAGGGGCGGGGGCGCTGATAGGCGAGGTGCGAAACCTCGTTGCCGACGCCGTTCCAGCCGGTCGTCTGTACCAGGATCGAGAGGTCGCGAAGCGCGAGCATCCAGCCGCCCGGGCCGGGCGTAAGCAGGAGATCGGTCCCCAAAATTCCCGCGACGGCGATGACGCCGGCCGAGTTCTGCGTGATGTATGAATAACCATCGGCATCGCCGATCTCGACTCCGAGCGCGATGCGATCGACGGGCGGGACGGACTCGCGCGTGCAGAGCTTCGGCTCGCCGATGCAATGCGGCGTAATCAAGGTCGGTCGGAGATGGACCAGCGCCGCCCAGAGCAAGAGCGGAAGCGCGATCCAGAAAAGAGCCTTCATTTCTCGATCCTACCACGCTAAGAGTAAGCTTCTTAAGGAGAATCCAAATGTCGACCCCGCTCAAAGTCGGTCATCTTGCCCCTGATTTCAAAGCGCAGGCTTACATCGCCGGCGATTTCAAGGACATCGGTCTCAAAGACTACCAAGGCAAGTGGGTCGCGCTTTTCTTCTATCCTCTCGACTTCACCTTCGTTTGCCCGACGGAGATCCGAGCGTTCTCGGATTTTCACGCGCAGTTCAAGGAGCTCGGCTGCGAGATCGTCGCCTGCAGCACCGATAGCGCCTATTCGCACAAGGCCTGGTTCGAGCGCGACCTTAAGGAAGTGAAATATCCCGTCCTCGCCGATACCGCTCATCGCATCTCGCGCGACTACGGTGTTCTCATCGAAGACGAAGGCATCGCGCTTCGCGGGACCTTCCTGATCGACCCCAAAGGGATCCTCCAGTGGATGACGGTCAATGCGCTCGGTATCGGCCGCTCCGTCGAGGAAGTCATCCGCACCTTGCAGGCACTCAAGACCGGGGAGCTTTGCCCGGCTTCGTGGAGTCCCGGCAAGGCGACGATCAAGGGCTGAGTTGTGCGCTACCTTCATACGATGCTTCGGGTGAAGGATCTGGGCGCCTCGCTGAAGTTTTATTGCGAGGGACTTGGGTTCACGCTCATGCGCAAGAACGACTATCCCGGGGAAAAGTTCACGCTCGCGTTTCTGCGCGCGCCGGGCGATACGGGCACCGATCCGCACGGGATCCCGATGATCGAGCTGACTCATAACTGGGAGACGGAGAGTTACACTCGCGGCGACGCCTACGGGCACACCGCTTATGCCGTCGACTCGATCGATGCGATCCAGGAGCGGCTCCAGGCGCACGGTTATGATCTCAGCTGGGGACCCGGAAAAACGCCAGACGGAAAAACCAAGATGGCCTTCGTCGATGATCCGGATGGATACGAGATCGAGCTGCTTGAAGGTCGTTGAGTTTTCGCGTCCTGCGCGACACATGAACTGATTCGTGACAGGTGATTCGGGTTGGCGTGTGTCGCCCGTGAATGGGTCATCCGAACTCTTTGTAGACAGCTGGTAATTTCTATCCGAAGTCTTGGCCTGCCGCTTGCTCAATCAGCAGGGTATGAGGCTCCGAAACCAATTCATCATCGTCATGCTCCTACTGGTAACTGGAGCCTCCGCATTCGCGCAAAGCGGTGCTACGCCGGATCCAAGAGCTGGCCAGCAGGCCGGGGTGACCTGCGAGAAGAAAAACATCTTTCAGAAGGTCGGCCAGTCGGTCAGCGATTTCTTGGCTCGATTCAAGAACGACGACCCGGGTGATCCGAAAGGCCAGAGCAAGTACGCCTACGGGATGATCGACGGCGGAAGCAAATGGACGCGTGAGGTCCATAAGCTCGCGGTCGATATGGCCAAGGGCCTGGCAACCAGCGGTCGCAACGTCATGGGCCCGCTCTGCTACAATTTTCTCAAAATGTCCGTCGCCCAACGCCAGCAGGTTCTGGCCAAGACGGTGATGGTGCTCGGCTACGCCGAATCCAACTTTCGCCCGGACGAGCACGGAGACGAGTCGAACGATTACAGGAAGGCCTGGGGCGTGTTCCAGCTCGCTGAAGAGCAGAGGGACAAATTCAATTGCTCAAGGGGCGATATCCGCAGTCTGGGCAGGGCATCGATCGACTGCGTCTATAAGGTCTTCGCCGCGCGAGACGTGACGTCGTTCAATTATATCCCGGGCGTATTCGAAACGAACTGGTCGGTCCTCTGGCCGGGGAAGGAGCCGACCTGGTACGGCGTCAAGGAGGATAGCGTGCAGCATCCGATGGAGAATCGGTTCATGCCGAGCTTCGCCAAGTACGTACCGGAGTGCAAATACGATCCTAAACTCAAGCCATCGACGGGTAAATTTGCCTGGGCGCCGGTTCCGCGCAGGTGGGTCAACGGTGGCGAGAGTCGCTACGCCAAGCAGGCCCCGGCGAAGGACTATCGAAACGCTATTTAGGTCTCTCAGACGCCCCGGGCGTTGATTTCGCAGCCGGCTGCCAGAGCCGAGAGCCGCGCGATCCAGCCGTAAACAAGCTCGAGCACGGGCTCTTTTGAAGCGGTGCCCTCCGCCTCGGCTTCGTCGAGTTCCTCGGGCTTCTTGAGGTCCGACATGCAGAGCTTGCGGAAGACCATTCCCTGCGAATTGAGGTTGTCCTCTTCGCCGCGCTCTTTGTTGGTGCGGAGAAAGCCGCCGATCAGCTCCGTCCCGCAGAGGTAGATCACGGGTTCGGCGGGCAGGCGGTCGACGAGCGTGGCGGTGGGCACGCCTTCCTGGATGGCGACGCTCTCGATGTGGCTCCGGTTTTTGCCGACGCTCATCTTGTTCTTGGTCCGGCGGTTCATGCTGCGAAGCTCTTCGGCGTCGCGCACGACCATGATTCCCATGCCGTAGGTCCCGGAGTTGTTCTTGACGAAGACGAAAGGCTTGCGCGTGATCTTATGCCGCTCAAAGGCATCCTTCATGCGCGCGAGCACGCGGGCCACGCTCTGTGCGACCTCCTCGGTGCCCTGGTCCTCGTTGAAGTTGACGTGCGCGACCTCCTCGGTGTCGATCTGCACGAGCCATGGGTCCACGCCGATGATCGCGGCGAACTCGCCGGCCAAGCGGTTGTAGTGGACGAAGTGCTCGGATTTCTTGCGCGTGTGCCAGCCCATCTTGAAGCTCGGCGCGATCGGCTGCGCGACGGCGTCGAGCTCCTTGGGGTAGCCGCCCGAGAAGTCGTTGTTGAGGATCACGAGGTCAGGTACGAAGTCGCCCGCCGAGAGCACCGCGCCCTGGATCTGGATCGCGTGCGCGTGCACCTTCTTGCCGCTCTCGGAGGTCAGCTCGAGCGGGCTCGCAGCGCCGTCCGGAAGCGGGCCCCACCAGCCGAGGCGGGCCTCGAAGCCGGCCTCGCCGATGATCTTGAGAAGCGAATGGATGTTCTCGATGTAGAAAACGTTGCTGGTATTGGCTTCGGGAAGGACGAGCACTCGCTTCGGTGAGCCCGTGCCGCCTTTGGCGGCGTAGATCGCGTCAATCTGGGTTTTGAAAATCGAAGGCGCAACCCGCACGTCTTCGGGGCAGATGTTGTTGAAGCCGGCCGGGTAAAGGTTGCTGTCGACGGGCGCGATTTTGTAGCCCGAGTCGCGTAGGTCGATCGAGCAGTAGAAGGGCGGAGGGGATGCTTGGACCTGCGCCTGGTGCCAGTCCCAGAGCGCTTTGCGGTTGGCTTGGATCTTCTCGGCCAGAAAATTCTTGTAGCGCAAGGTCATTTGCTGCTCTTTCTGAGATGAGTCGTCAAAGGTTCCAGGGTCGGATAGCTCCACTCCGCGAGGATGCCAAGCGCCGAAGCCGCGCGCTTCCTGCAATCTTCGCGCAGCACTTGGTCGAGTTCCTTGAAGTACTCTTTGAGCTGCTCGGGCGTGCGTTTCTTCTTCTTGTCCGGAAGGTTTTCGGGAGGCTTGGGCGGGTTGGCGCAGGCCTGGCTGAAGTTTTCCCACGCTTTGAGCTCGGCCTTCGTCGCTTCCTCGAGCGAGGTCTTGTCGCCGGTCTCGGCGATCGCGCGGAGCGGGATCAGCGATTCGCTCAGGCACACGCCCCGGCGCTCGAGCTGGTTGCGGACCTGGTCTTCGGCCAGCGGTCCCGGCGTGGACATGCGCGCGCAGGAGCGGAGCACGAGCTCGAGCTCAAGGCCCGCGGACTCGCCTCGCGTGCCAGGGCGCCAGGGGTCGAGCTTGCGCGCCGAGGTGACGGCCGTCAGCGCCTCGGCATCGCGCTCGAGCGCCATGAGCGCGCGCGCGCGGATCAGCAGGGACTCGGCGACGAGGTCGGCGGCCTCGGCGTCAGTTTTGGCGCCGCCGACTCCGCCGGGCAGGATCTTCTCGCGTTCGATCTCGCCGGACATCGAGAGCGCCTCGCGCGGCTTTCCGGTGAGCAGATACGCGCGCGCGAGGTAGACTCGGCCCCAGCCTCGCGCCTTGGGTGTCTTCGAGGCGGAGACGTAGTATTTGAGCGGCGCCACGGCTTCTTCGGGTCGATTCAGCGCGAGCAGCGCGCGACCGAGGGTCAGGTGCGCGGGCAGATAACCGGGGTAGCCGGGGTAGCGCGCGACGAGGCGCTTGAGTTTGACGGCGGCATCTTCGTAATTTCTGGCCTCGAACGCGTCATTTCCGTCGGAGAGCAATAGGCGCGCCTCTTCGGGAGAGGTCGGGCCGACGCTGGTTGGCGACGTGGTGGCTGGTGGAGTGGGCGAGGGCGCGGGGCTGGCGGCGTAGGCGCCGGGCCAGAGCGTCGTTGATAGGAAGATCAAGCAAACGCTTGACCGGTCAAGCGTTTGCTTGATCGCGGATTTTTTCGGATCGCTTCCGGCGGGCTCAGAAAGCATTCGCCACATGAAAGAGGTCCTCCACCGAATGAACGTCACGCGCGAGTTCGGGAATGCGGGCGCGGACGGGAATATTATTCTTTGCCAGGCCTTCGACCACCGGTCGCTCGCGCTCCTGCAGAGCTTGGACGATCGCGAGGCCTTGCGCCATGGCGGAATCAGCCGGCGTCGCCGGGGCGGCCGCGAGCCTTCCAAGCGATCGGTTCAGCACGACGCCGTCGAAGCGAAACCGATGTTCGCCCACGATCTCGACGAAATGGGTCACCTCGGGCACCACCTCCGGCATCGGCGTCGTCACCATCAGGAAGCCCACGTCCTTGGACTCAAGAAGCTCGGTGATTCGTTTGAGGTTGGCTTTGAAACTGCTCTGGACCTCGAAGAGATCCGAAGCGAAGTCGAAGAGATTCTTGATGAAGCCGCCGCCCGTGAGTTTCTCGAGGACTCCCATCGCTTTGCGCATGCCCGCGGCCACGAGCTTGTTGGCCGGAACGACGAGCCATTTCACGAAGCGCTCCTCGAAAAACTGCGCGAGCACCCGGGGCGCGTCGAGGAACGCGAGCGTGTTGCGGCTCGGCGGCGTATCGAGGATGATGCAGTCGAAGCGCGGCGAGCCGTCGGGGGCGCGCTCCTCGGCGACGGCGAGCAGGCGCTCGAGCGCCATGTACTCGTTGCTGCCCGAGAACTCGCGCGCGAAAATCTGAAAAATAGGGTTGTCCATGATTCGTCGGCCGACCGCCTCGTTCGGAGCGAGCTCACGGACGAAGCTCTCGAAGGTCCGCCGCGTATCGGGCACGATGGCGTGCAGCGTCCCGGCGATCCGATCCGAAGGAAGCTTTGCTCCCGCCGCTTCGGCGGCTTTTCGGACGCGATCGGTGAGATCAGTCGGATCATCGCCGAGATGTTCGATCCCGAGCGAGGTCTTGAGGCGTTTGGCCGGATCGACCGTGATCACCACGGCCTTGCGCCCCAGGAGCGCGGCCCGGAGCGCGAGCGCCGCGCTGATCGTCGTCTTTCCGACGCCGCCGGTTCCGCAGGTGATGAGAATGCGGCGCTCGGAGAGCGCCTGATCCATGCTGGGATTCACGCCCATTCCCCGATCTGCGCGGCAAGTCCCGCGACGACGGCGTCCGGTCCCGAAGTCGGGGATCCCAGCACGGTGCCGAGCTTTCGGAAGGGGCGATCTTTCCAGAGTCTCAGATTGAAGGCTTCGAGCTGACCGCGTTTGACCACGTAATCGAGCGAATTTTCCGCGAACGGTTTGTTCCAGCTCTCCGGATCGACGGCGGGCCCGGTCTCGAGCGTCGGAAAGCAGCGGTTGACCACGAAAGCGGGCGGGTTATTTGGAAAGAGCCCTGTCAGCAGGTCGCTAAGCTCGAGGCCTTCGGTCAGCGGCATCTCTTCCGGAAGCGCGACGATGAGCTGGCCCGTCACCGACGGATCGCCGAAGGTCTCGAGCATCTCGAGCGCGTCCTTCTGGATGGGGCCGCCTTGGAAGAGGGTGGAGAAGTTGGAAGTGGCCTGGAACATGGCGACGCCGTAACCGGTCGAGAGCATGTCGACGATGACGTGATCGTAGTTCTGGCGCTCATGCCAGACTTTTCCGAGGAGAACGAGCTCGTGGATTCCGGGCGCGGCCTTGGCGAGGTAGCGCATGAGCTTGTTCTCGACGAAAACGCGCGCCAGGCGGGAGACGGGGATCTTGAGCTCGACGTACTCCTCGAAGGCGCGACCGGCCTCGCAGTTGAGGTGCCAGAGCGAAGGTTCAAGCTGGCGAGTCTCGCCGGCGGGGATGAAGGGGTCTTCGAAGCTGACCCAGAGCACTTTCTTCCCGGTCGAAGCGAGCGACCTTGCCAGGGCTTCCGAAACAACCGTCTTTCCCACGCCCCCTTTACCGCTGACGAAGATCAGTTTGCGATGGAGCAGCGTTTCCGGAGAGGGCGATGAGGCCATAGGGCTTGCCATGGGACTTGGGTGAAAGAACATCACATCGCTTGCTTTTAGTGCAAGTGCTCTTTAGATTTGTAGCACTTAACCCCATCTAGGATCGAGAGGATACCGCAATGCGTCTTTCCGTCGTCGCTATCGTTACGAGTTTGAGTGCGCTTCTGGTTCTTTCGGGCTGCGGCCCGAAGGCCTTCACCAAGGGTGATTACGATGACCCGACCCGCGTCGAGCTTCTGGACGACAAGTTCAATGAAGCCGACATGCAGCAGATGGCCGACACGGTCATCAAGGCGATGGTGGCTTGCCCCTACGTCGTCAACGCCGGCAAGCCTCCGGTCGTGATCGTCGAGAAGGTCCAGAACCGCACCGAAGAGCACATCGACACGGTCTCCATGACCGACAAGATCCGCACCGCCCTGATCAAGACGGGCAAGGTCCGCTTCGTCAACAAGCAGGAGCGCGGCACCCTGGACGAGGAGTATGAATACAACGCCGGCGGCAACGTCGAAGGCAAGCACCAGAAGAAGCGCGGCAAGCAGATCGGCGCCGACTACATCATGAGCGGCGCGATCGCCACGAACGTCCAGCAGGTCGGCAACGACAAGTTCATCTATTACAAGCTCACGATGAACATGACTAACACAGAAGAGTCGACGATCGACTGCACGGAAGAGCGCGAAGTGCGCAAGAAGTTCCGCAAGCAGAGCGTCGGCCTCTAATCCTGACCGAACGGGGTGAGGCGTGAAAAAGACAAATAGATCGAATCAGGGCCTGTTCCTCACCGCAGGCCTTGTTTTCGCGATGGTTCTCCAGGGCTGTGTTTCCGCCCGCATGTCCGATCGCAAGTCGGATAATCTCTTCCGGGACGGCCATTACCTCGAAGCCGCCGACAACCTCAAAAAAGGGTACGAAGAGCACGGCGGCGAGAACGGCAAGGATTCGCTTCTCTATCTCTTCGACATCGGCCTGGCCCTGCACACGGCTGGCATGTACGACGAGAGCAACAAGTACCTGCTCAAGGCCGACAAGGTCGCCGAGATCAAGGATTACACGAGCCTCGCGGCCGAGGGCGCAACGCTCATCACGAGCGACAACGTCAAGTCCTACAAGGCCGAGGACTTCGAGAACTGCCTGATCAGCATGTACCTCTCGCTCAATTACGCGATGAAGGGCGACTACGAGAACTCGCTGGTCGAGGCTCGCCGCGTGAACCGCAAGCTGCAGATGATGATCACGGACGGGCAGCGCAAGTACAAGCAGAACGCTTTCGCGCGTTACCTTTCGGCGATCGTCTACGAAGCCGAGCGGGACTGGAACGACGCCTACATCGATTACAAGGAAACGTTCAAGCTTGAGCCCGAGTTTCCGGGGCTGGGTCGCGATCTCTGGCGCGTGGCCTATCTGCTCAACATGGATGACGAAATGGAGAGGTGGGACAAGGAGTTCGGCCTCACCAAGGACGACCACGACGCCGCCAAGCTGCTCGTTCCCAAGAAGGGCAAGGGCGAGATCATCGTGATCTACGAGAACGGGATCTCCCCGATCAAGAGGCCGCATCCGAGCTTCGCCTCCGTTCCTAAGTTTTTTCCTCGGCAAAATCCGGTGCTTTTCGCCAACGTCGAGGTCGACGGCAAGGACGAGGGCCCGACCCGGAGCTTGCACGACATCGAGGCGACAGCGATCTCGAACCTCGACGAGAAGTACGCGGGCATCATCGCCAAGAAGCTCGCCGGCGTGGTAGTCAAAGAGGTCATCGGCAACCAGGTCGCCAAAGCCACCCATAGCGAGCTTTTGGGCGCGTTGAGCAAAATCGCGATGTACGCGAGCGATCAGGCCGACGTGCGCTCCTGGAACCTCCTGCCGCGGGATTTACAGATCGCGCGCATCCCGGTCGATCCGGGCAAGCACAAGATCAAGCTCAACTTGGTCGGCGCTGGTGCCCTTCCCGAAAAGGAAGTCGAAGTGAAGGCCGGCAAGAAGACCTTCGTTAATTGGCGCTTCATGCCTTAATGGCGCGAAGCGCGAGATTAGAACGTGGATTCGGCGCAGGAAACGCCGCGCTTGGATAGCGCGTTAGTCAGAGCCGTGCGGAAGGCCTTGTAGCGCTTGTTTTCCGAATTATCCTTTTCCTTTTCCCGGAGCACGTGCCAGTACGCGCTCCCGCGATGAAGGAGGGTTTGCTCTCCGTACTTGCTGTTGTCGGAGGACATCAGGAGTTGCATAGTCTTGCGGATCCCGCATTCGAGATTGAGCTTGGGGTCCTTGATACTCTCCTCGCTCGTGAACTCGCAGCCCGCCTTTTTGTCGTCCATCGACATCTGGAGCAGTCCGATGCTGACCTGATTGGAGCCGTTGTCGGCCTTGAAGCTCTCGGGGGAGTAATCTTTCGGATCGAGGTCGGATTCGGCGCGGGCCAAGGCCTCGAACCAGGCGCCCCAGAATTTGACCTTTTGATCTTGCTGGAGCTCCGAGAAGCCGCTGCAGACGCCGGCCATCTCCGCATTCGACGTCGCGAGAAGCTCCGGGTATTGGCCGCTGATAGCGTCCGTGACGATCTTCTCCCACTCAGGCTTCCACGCGCCGTTGCTCAGGTCATCGGACTTGAGACGGTCATCGTGGCTGCGGTGGGGGTCCTGGCCGGACTGTCGAACCCAGCCGCCGGGACTCTTTTCGCCGGTCTGGCCGGGTTGGTAGCCAAGCAGGCGTTTCTGGCATTCGGGGCTCAGGTTTCCAGCGCTGCTGACGATTCCTTCGGCCCGCTGCCATTCTTTGTTTTCAAGAAATCCTTTAATCTGCTCCTGGAGCTGGGATTCTTCAGCAGGCGTGAGCTGCTTATAGGTCGGCGCCCCGATTGCGGGAGATGACGCTATCGACCCGAGAACGAGGGCTGCGCAAACGGACCGGATAAACCCCATTTATTGATGGTACCACGGTCACCGCTGCCGCAAGAGTGTCGTCGCGGACCTGGTGGGACTCATTTTTTCGGGGGATTTACCAGGTTGTAAGCCCGTTCGCGGAAGGCGACGAGATCCTTCAGGTAAGTGCCGTCGAGCTGGTATTCGATGCTACCGAGTTCTGCCGCTTTTTTGCCGGCGCCCAAGAGCTTCTTGCCGACTGCGAAGTACTTTTTCGTGCTCACCCAGCGGCTGTCTGAATCAGTCGGCAGTTCGCTCAGGCTCGGCAACTCGCCGCCGATGCTGCTGATCTGGTCTGTCAGTTTTTGAAGCTCAGACGCCGTTTGGACCATGTGGTCCCTTTGAATATCAGTGGAATCACTCGCGCAGGAAACGCTCTGGACCTGACCTGCAGCCGCGACCCGCGATTTCTTGCTCGGCACGACTTCGATCCGCTCTCCGTTTTCGCAGGCGTTGAATTCGATCTTGTCTAGCTTGAGGTTTCGTTCCTTGGTGGCCTTGAGCGTCTCACCCACGATCGAGACGATGTGGGTGGAGAGCCCGAGCGTGACAGCCTGCCCTTCCTGTTCGAGAGCCGCTCCGTTCGGGGATTTGTAGAGGTTATCGACGTCGCTCCAGCTGATGCCGTAGGTCTTTCGTTTTGCGGCCACGTCCATTCCCTTGAAGAGGTAATTGGACATGAGCTCGGAGGCGATCGCGCGGTTGAATGGTTTGGACGTGAGAACGCTCGCGGTGATGCCTTGGACGCTGTCGCTGATGATCGAGTCGATGCCGGAATTCTTCTTGCTCCGATCGGCCTTGCCGTTGAAGAAGTCTTGCAGACGGTTGAGCGTTGAACTCATGGTTTTTTGGATCTCGGGCGACTGGGCGATCGTCGCATGAATCTTTTCCTCCTGGAGCTCCTGATCCAGAAATGGCGTCGGCGAAAACTTGAAGGTCCTTTGAATCGCTGGGCCTGCGAGTTTGTTGACGGTACCCGCCACGATGCAGTTGATCAGCGGTGGATTAAGCGACTTCGAGTTCTCGATCGCCTGGCCGATCGCCGCGAGCGGAGTCTCGAAGAACTTCTTGCCCGCTTCACCCGCGAGGATCTCGTCGGCGCCGCCGATCACTTTCGTGATGGAGTCGGCGCAGCTCTGGCCGCCGCCGACCTTGCGGGTGCTCCAGGCGCCGCGGAGCAGATTGACGAGCTGTGCGGCATCGTCGGAAAAGATCAATCCTCCGCCTGGCACGGCGTATTGGCCACCCTTGGTGGGGCAGCCGCAGTCGTACATGCCCACTTTCTTTCTTTGGGGTTGGCCGGGATAGAAGGGGCCGCAAGACGCCTGCGCGAGGATTTCGTCGAGGATCGGTTTTGAAAACTTGGCTGCGGCCTGAGGAAGAAGCTTGGTTTTCAGCTCCTCGGGGTACTGAGTGAGCGAATGAGGCTGCGAATCTTTGTAGGCCTCGCTGAATCGCTTTGCGAGATCGGCCACATAAGGGTCGGTAGCCTTCGAGGGATCGTTGACTGCTTCGACGAACTTGTTTTCGAGGTCGGGCCCGAGCCCCGCGGTCGCTACGAGTCTCGCGAAGTCAGCTCGTATTTTCGGGTCTTCGGCGAGTCGAATCTCATGCTCCAGCACCGCAGCCTTGCCCGGCAGGTCTCCTGGGGCGCCCTTGGGCTTAGTGAGCGCTCCTAGGCCAAGCTCCTTAATGCCGCCCTTGCCCGAAGGGTCGAGCTTGTCCAACATCATTTTCGTTGAGTCGGGGAGTTGCCTCTCGATCTCGGCAGTCAGCTCCTGAACGGCCGCCACTCTCCGTTTTGGCGTTGTATCCCAGGTGCGCAGGTCGTCGGCCTTGGGTTTGAAGGCTTCGACGAGCTTGTCGCGCGTGTCTCGGACGAGGTAGAGCTGCCCCTCGTTCAGGAGTGCCGCGATCCGGCCGCGTTCGTCGGCGATCTTGAACTTGCCATCCTCGACCGCGAACGCGACATCCGCCGCGTGCTTGAGCGCGTCGTTGATGAGCTTGCCCTTGCCGAAGAGTTGCGGGTAGTTCTTGAGCGCGAGCTCAAGGGCTAAGCCGCCCAGGTTCTTGAGCGCGCCCTGGAGGCAAGCGTCGAGCTCCATGGCCATGGGGTTTTCTTCGGCGTATTCAGCGCAATCTTGATAGGTCCCGAACCTCCCGGGCGCATACTCGAAGACGTTGGAAGACTTGATACCCTCGGGTTTCTCGGAGCTGACGCCCAAGAGGTAATCCGCGCCTTTCTTCATCGGTTCGGGGGCAAAGGTCTCGCCGTTCGGGCCGACTCGGAATCTTGATCCCAGCTCATTCATGGCATTGTGGAGGTGCTCGTTCCTGATTAAGGCGGCGTTGGTCTGCGCCGCCGCGGCGCGGATGATGGTCTGGCCGTTCTCGGCGGCCGCCTTGCCGATCTCGACCATGGTCTCGCCGGGCAGATACTGCTTGAAGATCTGGTCTTGGACCTGGTCGGTCGTGGTCTTGAGACTCTCGCCGATCTGCGTGAGCGCTTCGGCGGCCCGGGGGTCGTCTTTGGCCAGCATCGGCTTCGCCTTGCCGATCGCGCTGTCAATCATCGCATGCTGCGCGGCTCGCACGAAGTTTTGCAGCCGCTCGCGCTCGGTCTTGCCAGAGGCGCCGGCTCCCAGCTCAGGCGCGGCGGTCTTGAGGGCCTGCGCGAGCATCTCGCCGAGCTTGTCGGTGTCGCCCGGATAATGGTTCGCGGCCCAGCGCGCGGCGGCCTCAGGCGCGGCGGCGATGAAGCCTTCGATGCAGGAATTGGGGAGGCGGTTGGCCTTAGTCGCGGCCGCGAGGCACTGGATGAGCGTGCGCTTGGGGCCCTTGCCCACGCTATAGAGAACGGGCGTAGGGTCCGTGCTATTGGGCGTGAGCCCGATGAGGGCCGCGATCGCGGCGGAGATCTCGGCCGGATCGTAGGTGGCGCCTCCGGGGAGCTTGAAGTTCGCTAGGCCGCGCGCCAGCGAATCGCGCGTCTCCTTGTCTTTCGCGATTTCGAGGATCGCGCCGCTCGCCGTTTTTCCGGCCTTCTTTTTGCCGCTCAACCCGCGATCCAGGACAGTGTTACCCTTGAGGCCTTCGGTTTTATCTTTCACGATCGTTTCGACGCGATCAGGGACGGTCTTTCGCGTTTCATCGAACTCGGGGAGATTCGGGATCTTGGCTTCGACCACGTTCGCTGCGGACTTCGCAACCAGGTTGTTGAAGCGATCGGCCTCGGTCCCCGGCAGCGCGCCTTTGCCGGAGTAAATCTCGGCCTTGGCCTGCTTCACCTTGCGAACCGCATCGCCGAGCGGACCTTCGCCTTCGGTCAGATGGTCGATTCCCCATTCCATGCCGGGCTCGCTCATCGCCTTCGCGGCCAGCAGGTAGCAGTCCTTCTTGCCGGTGATAGGCGTCTTGGCCAGGCAGTCGTTGAGCGACCCGGGCTGCCATTTTTGGCCGTCGAAAAACCTGAAGCGCGCTGTGGATCGGACACCGGGCACGGGGCGCCCGTCGATCAGGGCTTCGACGACCTGCGGGACTTCGGCCATCGTCCGGGCAGGGATCTCGGGGAGTGGCTTGTCGGTCTTCTGTGAGATCAGATTGGGAACTTCGGCGAAATACCGGGTCGCGCCGTCGATCAGGAGTTTGCGCGTCGCCGGCTGCAAGAAGCGCGTGGCGAGCTCGTTGTACGCTTTCATATTGGTCTTGCCGTGCGTGGCTTGGATCGCGTCATCAGCCATGCCGCGAAAGGCTTTGTAGGCCGGATCCGACTCGATGGGGGACTTGGCCGGGCCATAGAGCTCGTTGAACTGGCGGACCATGAGGTTGATCGACGAGACGATGCTCTTGCGCTCGGCGCTCCCCGGGATCGTCGTCGTGATGGCTTTGGAGAGGATCTTGTTGCAGGCGTCGTAGTCCACGCGATTCTTGAAGGCCTGGCCCAAGACCCAGAACGTGCTGACCTTGTCGTCGAGCTTTAGGAAGTCGCGGTTAGTTCCGGTATTTCGCATTCCGGACAGGCAGCTCGAGAACATCGAGACCATCATCTGCTCGCGGCCCTTGTCGCTGCGAAACACGGTGAGGAACGTGTCCAACGCGCGCACGGCGATGCTCTCGCGTTGGGCAGGGGCGGCCCAAACACTGAGTCCGATCAGCATTGTTGCGAGAATGTGGCTGTTCTTAAGCATTTCCGTAGCTTGAGTGAAATGCAAAAGGTCAGCCCCGACACAGGCTGCGTCAGCTCGACTAGGTTGGATTTGCGGGGCAAGTGTCCACGGCTTGTACGGCCGGTTCGGCTAACCCTTGTGCGTGTGTCTGAGTTTCACGCTCTTGATCTTGATGCCGTCGCGAATGAAGAGCTTCTCGAAAAGAGTGACATCCGGGATCTCGAGCTTGTCGGGCGATGGGTTTCGGGAGTGCAGGTCGCGAGTCAGCTCGAACGGCTCGAGCACGTCTGAGACTTTCGAGATCGCCTCGAGCATCCAATCAAAGTAGCCGTCATGGTCGGTCTTGATGTGAAAGACTCCGCCTTTGGACAGGAGCGGAGCGATTCGGCGCAGGTTCTCCTCTGTCAGAAAACGGTTCTTCCACTGGGCTTTTTTGGGCCAAGGGTCGGGAAAGTAGAGATAGAGAAAATCGACCTCGCCGGGAGCGAAGAGGTACTGCAGGCGCGCGGCGTTGGCGCGGATGAAAGTCAGGTTGGGAAGGTCGCGCTTGGCGCCTTTTTCGGCGGCGCGGACGGCGGCTTTGATCTTCCAGTCGAGGCCGATGTAGGCCTGCGAAGGATTGCGCGCGGCCCACTCGACGGTAACGTGCCCGACATTGGCGCCGAGCTCGACGTGAAGCGGACCCTTCTGCGGTTGCGGAAATGCGTCAGAAAGCCAACGGCCGCGGCGGATCTCGGCGTCGTTGTCCGCGTGGATTCGCTGCGTGAGCAGCGGGACTTTCTTCCAATAGGGATTGCGCGACGGCGGATACCGGAAATCCGGATGCGTGACCGGCAAACGACTGGCCTCAGGGGGCTTGGGCTTGGGGGACATCAATTTCATAACGAGAAGGAGGAGTTACACAAAACGCGCCGTGTTTGCAAGGCGTGTCATGGCGTCGGCAATTTGACGCCAATTCGGCTTAAATTTTTCGAACTTATGCCTGCGCGTTTCATCAAGTCACGAGGCTTGAATCGCCGATACGAAGAATGTGGAAGAGTCTGTTTCTACTCTCAAATTCGCCATCTCGTGGAGCATCTTGGGGATGCTTCTCGTCTCGGCCGCGAGCGCGAGCGTCACGCCGGAATATAAAGAACGGTACGCCGCCGAGATCAAGAGCTGCGTGCTCAAGCGCGCGAGTATGGACGGAGTCGCGGTAAGGCCCGAGCAAGTTCAGGTTGAAGAGGGTTCGAACTGGTTCGCGTGGCTCTTCAACGGACGAATCGGCGCGAAGTTCGACAAGAGCTCGCCGACGCTCAAAGTTTATTACCGCATTCCTCTCTTCACCGGAGAGCAGAATCAGGAAGCGCGCCTCGATCAGCTTCGCCGGTCGTGCAACGTGGGAATCGTCCAAACTGCCGTCGCGAAGCTCAAAAAAGGCCCAGAAAAGCCTTCGGCACAAGCGGCGCTCTCGTCGCTGCCGTCGCGCGCGCCCGCGGAATCTCCGAGCAATGCGCGCGCGAATCAGAGTCGTGGCAAAGCTCGAGAAGAGGACAAGAACACGCAAGCGCCCGCGCCCGATCGCAATACGACGGGCGCAACGACGCCGGCTGTGGATGGCGCCAGTGGCGGCGGAAGTTCAGGCGGCGGCGCGGGTGGTGGCGACGGCACTCATCGTGAAGCTGAAAAGCCAGCGCCGAAGCCCCCGTCGACGACGCCTCCGGCCACAGACGGCGCGATCACCGTTGATTTCGTTAAAGCTCAGGACTTGTACTTCGATGCGCTGGAACAGTTCAGCCATCTCTTGGAAGAAGCCAAGAAAGATCCGGATGCGGAGAAACTCAAGGAATACAGCGACAAAATACCCGTAATGGCCCTGAATATCTACGACAAGGCCAGACTGCTTCAAAAGGCCTGTCAGCAGCTCTTTGCATCAGGAAATGCGCTGAAGTTCAAGGAGCTGGATGGCAGCGAGAAAACCGTTGAAGGTCCTGAACTGGAGAAGTACTGCCGCGAAGCCGAAGGCTTCGGGGTAACCGCGTCCAAGCAGTACATGGACTTGGTGACCCAGCTGCAGACTCGCTTCGCGCGGATCAAGCCTCGAGTGAAGGCCGTGGAGCGAAAGTCCGAGTCTCTCGATCGCGATGCGCCGGTCGCTTTGGACGGAGTAGACGTGGCCAAAGGCCTCACCGCGGCGCGCGGAGCATTTGAGCAAGCGGATCGCGCTTATCGCGAACTCGTAAAAAGGGGCGAAGACGAAACCCAAATTCAAAAAGCCAACGACGATCGAGTCGAAGCTTGCAATTCACTCATGAAGGTCTGGCCGCCGGGCGTCTTGATCGAGGGTATGGACATCAACGCGTACTGTATGCTCGTCGTGCGGTCGAAGCCCGGCGATGAGCCCCTGAATCCGCCGCACAATCCGGCGACGACCCTGGCGCGCGTCGATACGCCGATCTGGAATTACTTGGACGTCATGCAGCCGCAGGCCGTTGGTGTGTACCGAGATCGATTCGTGAACGCCTATAACCAGGTCCGGGAGAAACAGGAGTTCGAAACCGGGACGAAGGAAGTGGCGGCGCTCACCCCTGAGCAGCAGGTCGAACTCATGAAGAGAGTCAATGCGGACCCGGAAATCGCCCGCATTTTCGAAAACGCTCGCTCGCGACTGGGAGACAAAGTCCCCGCCGACGAAGATCACTCGACCGTCGAGGCGTTTCGAAATTCGGTGGCCTACAAGGCAATTACGTTGAGTCCAAATCCGATGGAGCGCCGGCTTGTCGAAATCCAGCGTAACTATTCGCGGGCCGATGAAGCGACGGCACTCAAAGAGGTCGAAAGACTGACGCCCGAGGTCCAGGCCGAAGTGCTCAAGGTCTACAACTCGCGCGACCCGGCCCGTCCCGCCTCGAGCCTGGCCCAGGTCACTTCGCTCGCGACCGCCGACTTCGACAAGCAGCAAGCCCAGTTTGTCCTCAATTACAATCTCGCGAACGGGACCCAGTTCAAGAATATCGCTGAGATCAAAGCTGCGTTGGTCGGCTCGGAGTCGGATCAGCAGAATGCGCTTCAAGGCGAAGGCGCACTCAAGAAACTCTATGACATGAACGGAGTAGAAAGACCGCGTCCGAAGTACCTTGCGGCCTTGGCCTCCAATCCTCCGCACGACCCGGCGCTAGTCCTTCGGGATGTCTATTTTTCGGCTGATGAGTCGGTCACTGACACGAGCTCGAAGGGCAAGGATACGGTCCGGACTTCGATCATCAATGCGGCCGCGGTTCGCGACGCGAAGCTCGGCTACTATGCGACGCTGCAGCGATCCGTCGAATCGCCGTTACGGGCGGCCTTCAAGAAGGAGCGGGATCAGAAGTATCTCGACGATCCGAAGGTCAAGCCGCTCGATACCTTTGTGATTGGCGGCATCCAGCTGGAAATGCCGAAAGAAGACAAGGTCAATGCGATCAAGCATGCCGAAGAGGAGTTCGAGAAAGCTCGACGGGAGCTCGATCTCGCGCGCGCGCGTCGCCCATTTCAGCCCTTGGTACCTGAGTACGAGTTCAAGCTCAAGACGCGCGAGCTCCAGCGGATCCAGGCTCAGATCGAAGCCGTCGAAGCTCTGCCTTCGGTTGGGCTTGAGAAGAGCAGCGCACTGTCGGCTCTCAAGAGACAGTACGCGGCCGCCCATTACGAGTTCACCCAGGCGCGGCAGAGCTACTTCAGGCACGTGTCCTCGGATGAAACCGGAATGAAGTACTTCGAAACCACGACGACCGACGGGAACGGCAAACGGGTTCCAATCAAGGTCAATCAATACACGGATCGTCCGGGCAAGCAAAACTGGGTCGCGCCCTGGGACGGTCTCCAAGCCGCGGAGGATCTCTTTTGGGAGCCTTAGGCGGAGGATCGAAGCAAAACCCCAGTCTGAGAAGGGTCGCCGGCGCGGCGATCGGGGTACTGTTTTGTCTTCTGCTTCCGTACCTTCCGTCGTCATTTGCCGAGGGAGGGGCGGAGAGCGCTCCAGACATCAAGCTCGGCGAGATGACGGTCTCGGGTCAGGCTGACGTGAGTTGCATCAAACCCAAGGCCTTCGACAATAGTCTGCAATCCATCGCCGATGCGATCCCCAAGGTTTCCCCGGATGGAGAGGATCTCGGCGAGGACTGGAACTGCGGAGGCAAGGTGACGCCTGCGGCACAGGCCTCGATCCGCTGCACGAGTTCCATGGCTCGGGATTTCTTCGACGGCATTCGTACCCTCGCCGAGATCGATGCGAGCGTCAAAGCCTGCATGGCCAACTCGTTCAATCGCAGCGCCTCCGCTGAGGACCAGGCCAAATTCGCCCTGGAAGTCGAAATGCGGGTCACGGCCGCCTACCAGGAGATGATCGCGACCCGAATGCGAATCGTGCTGCAGAAGGAAAAGGCTCATAAGCTCGACCCCAAGGCTGCGCCCTTGAGCGCGGCCGAGGAAAAGTTTCTCCAAGAGCTCGCGAACGAATATCAGCGGCAAAAGAATGATCCTGAGGCCCGGGCCAAGAGAGCTGCGGCCAAGCCCGAGGTGGCCTCGGCTTCCGTCATGACGGACGATGAGCTCAAGGCCGCCATGAGTTCTGCCGGCCTGAAGATCGGCGATGAGGGGTTCGAGTTCGAAGACCGGTTTAAATTCGAGCGCGTAGGAATTAGCGATTCGGACGAAGGCCGCATTTTCGGGCATCTCTTTGGACCGGAAGACATCAAGGCTGTGACCGCCTTGAATAGCCCGGCTGCCCCGAAGCCCGCGTCGGAGGGAGCGCAAACGTATCGCGCTCCACCGCCCATCCGCGTGGGTGATCGAATGCTGATCCCGAACTGGACCAACGGCGCCATGGGCAGCGGGCCTATCCCGCTCAAGGCGGACCAGTATTACACCCAGTTGGAAAGCGATCTCTCGAACTTTAGCCGATATCTTGCGACCGCCTCCGCGGTCTCGAGCGGGAATACGACGTTTGACGAAGCTGGAAGAGGCTTCATGCGAAAACTCTTGGGCGTCGAGGACACGGATAAGGAAGACTTTTCGCGAGCGACTCTCGAAGGGGCCAGCCAAGTCGTCAATCGTCTCGAAGAGAAGTGGGGCTTTCCGCCCCAGAGGGCACAGGAGCTTCGTGCCGCCGTCGCGGAAGTGTTCGATCAGACGGTCAAGGACAAGGCCCAGAAGCTCGAGACGATCGACAAAATCAAGTGGGCGATCATCACCGCACCGGTCATGGAAGTCGGCGGTGCCCTCGTTGCGGGTGCCACGGCAGCAAATCGCGCCCGGCAGGCGATTCAGTTCCTTGGCGAGGCGAAAACGGCAGGCAAAGCCGGTGATGCCCTCAAGAAGGCCATGCTGCTCGAGAAGGCTGAAAAGTCGCTGACACGAGCCAATCAGATGAGAAACTTCTCGGCGATGAGGGCTGCCGTCGGGCTAGGCAAGTTCGGCGCGGCCGCAGGCGCGCTCGGAGCCGTCTGGCGATGCTTCGACAAGGGGAGCTTCGGTCGCTGCGCCTGCGAGATCATGAACGCCGAAGCCGGCAATCTGCTGAATTTCTGCAACTTGAGGGCGTTGGCGAAGCCAGAGGTTTTCGCGCAAGAGTGGCAGGCGGCGGCCAAAGCTGGCGGCGGAGAAGGGTTGATCGCGGCCCGGCGGGCGTCGCTGGTGGCGAACCAATGTCCCGCGGTTGTCGGCATCATGAGCGTGATCGAGAAGATGGGCGCTTTCGCGACGGAGGCTATGGTCGCGCGCGCCACGGCGAACGCAGGTAGGGTTGGCTCAGTCGCTCGCGCGGCCGAAGCTGAGATGACCACCGCGGCGCGCACCGGCGCGGGGGCGGCGAGGGTCCCTGCGACTGCGGCAAACGCGACCGCAATGATCCGAGCAGAGGTCGCCGCAGGTAGGACGGGCTATAAGTTGGCGGCGGATGCCGCGACAAAGGCCGTGCAGACGGCCCAGAAACGCGGAGCCTTAGTCGGAGGCTTGGGCGGTGCAACTGTATTTACCCTCCCGGCCGCCATATCAGTGGTTGACGCGAAGATGCGTGAGAACAACCTCAAAGCCATGGCCGACAAGATGGAAAAGGGAGGCTTTCCTGAAATCGCCACGGAGCTTCGGACTGAGGCCGGCGATGCCAACCGCGAGATGTGGGAGCAGATCGCGATGGGGCTTTGGGGCTTCTATCACCCGGCCAAGCATTATTTCGAGAATCCGCTGCCGGTCGGATTCGTTCCCCTGGCGGAGTTGACGCCTCAGCAGATTCTCCTCGCTCGTTATGTCGCGAAGATCGCGGGTAATCCCGAGGCCGTCGTGGATTATCTGACCCAAAACGGTTTCAGCGCTGCCGACGCGAAAGAGATCTTGGCGAACATCCAAGGGATCCGCGAGGCGCGCCAGAGAGCCGCTGGCAGCGTGCTCAAACCCAAGCCTGCGGACCCTGCTCAACCCGCCGGCCCGGAGGCGCCCACTTCAAATGGTGCTGATCCGCACGCGCCGGCGCCGGATCAACCTGCGCCCGTCCCTCACGATACGCCCGTCCGAGTCGGCGATACTCGCGTGCCACGCCTTCCGGACGGCAGCCCGATGTTCACGGCCTCGCCTAAAGATACAAAAGGCATGACTGCGGTCGTGCAGGAGATCACACCGGATGGAAAGAGCGCGAAGGTCACGCTTCCGGATGGAACAAGCACTCACGTCCCGATCGAAAACCTCACTCGCCCCGCGCCCGAAGCCAAGTCCGCGTCCACCGCGCCCAACGCACCGACCGCCTCGGCTTCGAGGCCCTCGGTTTCGACCCCATCCAAGGCATTAATCGCCGCCGAGAAAACTCTCGGCGAGTTGAGCCCGAGCCTGCAGAAGCCCGCAAGCACCCAGACCCTGGGCGAGCTGGCTCGCAATTCTGGAGCTTCGCCCTTTGATCGAGCAGTCGGGCAACAGGCTCGCCAGCTCATCTCCAACGGCTACTCTCAGCATGCGGCTGTGGATCCGCAGGCGCTGGATCCGTTGAGACAGTCCCGCTCCCAGAGCACGAGCGCGAAGCCGAGCAAAGACGAGCCGGCGCAGATTCGCTCGGCGCTCGCCCAAAGCGTCAACCAGATCGCCGGACAGAAGGCGCGCGCCTCGGTCGGTGAGACGATCGCGCGCGCCGCCGAAGGTGCCCCTGCAAGCGTTTCGGAGAGTGCAGTATCGGACCTGGCCGCGCGACAGTTCCAGGAAACCAAGAACGGGCTTGTGACCAAGAATATCAGCCCGAATCGGGCGGCGATGGAGTCGGAGGCCCGGACTGAGCTCAAGACGACTCCCGAACAGGTTCAGTCGCGTCAGCAACATACTGCCGCTCTGAATGAGGTCGAGAGCCGAATCCATGAAATCGATAAGGCCGCGAAAGGCACTCCGGACGAAGCCCAGAAGAAAGAGCTCGCCCAGCTTGCCAAGGCTCGCGATGAGATTCAGAAATGGAGCGACGAGGGCAAGCCGGTCGATCCTCAAAAGCTTGCTAAGCTCGGCGTGAACCTCAAGGCCTTCGAGAAGTCGGCGCCAGCGGAGACGGCAGTCGTTCCTGAGCAGGAGGCTGCGAGCATCGTCGATGCCGCAGCGAGGGCACCGGCGGCGCCGCCAACAAAAGTCGCAAGAGCGGTCGAGGCGGATCTATTCGGCCGTGACAGGAGTCGAGGCACCGCGCTCGCGCAGCCGGCGGCTAGGGTCGGTGATGTCCGGGCTAACGCGCGCGCGCACTCGGGGTCGGCGGTCGAGAGGGCCATCCTGGACGCTATGGAAGGCCTTTCGCCCGAAGCGATGATTCCGGCTGAAGTGCTCCGGGCAATTCGCGCGCGCCACGCAGGCGTGACGGTAGGGGAGCTCTCCAATCGTCAGAAGAACGCGATCCGAAATGATATCATGAACGCCGCCGATGCCGTCGCCGAACATATGGCGCGAGGAATCGTCGCCGATCTCCTGATCCGAGGTGCTGCCGGTGCGCCGGATCTGCTGAGCCAGCGGGCGGCCATTAGGCTGGCTCGCGCCCAAGTCGCCAAAGTCAAAGAGGCGATCCTGCACGGCGAAGATCGCCAGGCGATCGTCGACGCTGCGAAGGGCGCGGAGACCGCGTTCGCCAAGGCTCTTAAGAACTCGCCAGCCGAGCAGATCGCGCGCGCTCAAGCCAGGGCCGCGCTCGACGAGATCGAGAACCGAATCTCGGCGCGCAAGAACAACAAGACGCGTACGGATCAGGATAAGAAGGACCTTGCTGCTTTGAACAAAGCCGCAAGCGAGATTCGGGCGCGCCTGAAGGCGGGTGACGGCCTCGATCCAGTCCGAATCGGCAATCTTCTGTTGGGCCAAGCGCGCCTCAAGGCCCTAGGACCCTCGTCGAGTGAGCTTCGCGCACCAGTGACTGAAGTCGATACGTTCGCAGCCCAATCCTCTAGGGGCTCGGTTCTCAAGCCTTCCGATATTGCGCCGGAGACGCTCCAAGTAGCCCAGCTCTTGGGCCGCGAGCCCACGAGTTTTACGGTCGAGCAGCAAAACGCGATTCTGGACGGCCAGCGGCGCTTTGGACGCGATCAGCGGGCCTATGGCGACTATCGCCGCGCCGGATTGAGCGCGCAAGAAGCGCAGCTCTTGATCGTAGACTCTTTCAACCGAGCTCGCTTGCCTGAAGCTAAAAAACCCGTCGATCAGATGATTGTCGGGATCCTGCAGGATCTCGAAAAGGAGTTTCCAGGGGTCGACATTTCGAGCGCGACCATCGAGGCGATGCGTGCGGCTGCTCAGACGCGCGGATTTGGCACTGGTGCGCTTTCGTTCTTCACGGATCGGGGCATTCGTTCGGACCTCCTTAAGATGGCTCGTCGTTCGTTCGAAGAGAACCGGGCGATTCAAGCCAAGAGCCTCGTGGATACGGCACGGGATAGCGTATTCGACGGTAATTCGGGCCTCAAGGCTTCGCACGATGCACTGACGGATCCGCAGAGGGCGCGCGTTGCAGCGGCAGTAGATCAAGTGCGAGTCGACATCGCTGACCGGAAGGGCGAATTACCCGAATTCGGTGATGTCGAGAAGAGGATCGAAGCGGCTATGACCGAGGAGATCCGCCGGATCACGGCCGGCGCGCCTCCGAAGCCCGCTGATCCCGCGCCGCCAAAGAGCAGTGATTCGGAACAGAAACCGCCAGTCCCGTCGCTCGTCGATGATGCCAAGGATTTCTTCGCCAGTCTGTTCCACGCAAATGGCAATGCTCCAGCTCCCAACGTGCCTGATGCTGCCCGCGGGTTGGGATACGATTCCAAGGTTCCGTCCGGCGATCCTCACCGCCTATATAATTTAGGCGACATTCTGATCGTGAAGGCTCCTGATGGCCGTGTGATCGTGGGTCGTGTGGAGGATAGATCCAACGGAATCGTGGGCGGTGTCTCCAGTGGCATCGTTTTTATCCGCACCAGCGCCGGCGAGCGGATTTCAGTTTCGCCGAACATCGTGACTGAAAGGATCCCTAAGCCAGCTCATCTTCCTGAAGTCCCGCATAGCAGTGAATATGAGATCGTCGACGCTTCGGGCGGAAATCTCGTTCAGATCATCAACTCTGACGGTAAAGGAAAGGCCGTCAGGCTTTATCGGAGAGTCAAACCTGTCGATGGAGTTCCGATCACCGAGGGTCTGAGGCATACCACCGCCACGACGGATCTTGCCCTAACGCCTACCTCTGGTCCAACGAGCGATCTAGTGCTCGTCATGGACGTTCCGGTCGCGGAACTTCGGGCCATGGTGCTGGACGGTCGCGCTCAAACTGGAGATCCAAAACTTGGTGAAGTCCGTTTCGAAACGGATCTCTCGCCCTTCTTGGTCGAGGCGCGTAAGCCTGCGTCTCTTGAACCGGCGCCTCCTAAACCTGAGCCTCCAAAGGAAGGCCCCGACTTCGAGGCTTTGAACGACGTGAAGAAGATTCAAGGGCGGCCAATTGCCATTATCGGCAAATCCGAGATCGTCCGCGGCCATTTCCTCAAAGTCGAGGGCGGTAAAATCTTTGTCACGGACGCGGATGGCAAGAACATGCGCAAGATCTCGCTCCAGGGCGTGGATCCTCAGAATATCTACTACCTGGATAAGCCCGCGGTGACGCTCGGCTATTATCATATTAAGTCACGCAATCAGGAGATGGAGGCGTCGCTGAGCAAGGATCCCACGCTCCGTGCCTGGGCGGATGAGGTGATTTCCTACTTCCACGACAAGGGCATTGACGTCAAACCGGGTCTCATGGGGGTGACGGATCTCCGCGCATGGGATGCTGATCTGATGGCCAGCGTCCGGTCGCTGATGGGGCAGATCCAACGCGAATGGCATAAGGTCGCCAAGTCGATCGAAGACCCGAACAGGCATGACCTCGCGACTTATGGAGCCATCCGAGACACACTGACCAAAGACGGCGTTCTCAAGCTGGGAGATGTCATCGAGTATCGGGCCGCGGTCTGTCGCGAACTGACTGCCGCGCTTCACGTGGTTCTGGCCGAAATGGGAATCGGAAGCCGAATCGTCTCAGGTACTGTCCCAGGAGGCCGACATGCGTGGCTCGAGGTCATCACTCCTGGGGGCGATCTGGTTGGTATCATCGATTCGAATTATACCGAGTCATTCCATGAAAGTTATCGGGACTACAGCCTGGCCATGACCCATGGCACGGATCCTCGCGCGGTTCGGGGCGGAGACATCGATCAGGTCATCCGCCAGCCCGCAGGGCGGTGGAGCACCCTGGCCGGTCACATCCCGGTCCATGCCAAGCCCGAGCTGACCAGGAACGACACTCAGCGCATCCGGTTTGATGATGCACAATTGCCAGATGGATTCACCGTGCGCGATGAGGACCTGGATCCGATCCCGGGTGGGTTAGGCAGCGACGGGTACCGAGTCCCGAATGCTGGCCGCAACGATGCCTTCATCGAAAATGGCGGCTGGAAGCTTCACCTGACGATCGATGCCGGAACTGCCAAGGCCTTGGATCGGCTCCTTTATGAAAGCAAAGACGTCGCGGCCTACAGGGTTTCGAGCAACGGAAACGATTCGAAAGCATTGACGGTCTATGTCGGAGCGCGCGGCAAGGCGCAGTCGCTGGCCACCGAGATCGAAGGGCGTTTCGGAAGCCAGCTGGGAGAAAACGGTTTCCTCAAGAGCGGGCTCGACCTCCCCATGTCCAACTCAGGCACCCAGGGTGTCTCCGCGAGCTTTGACGCCGTTGAAAGCTCGGCAACTCGCGACAGGGGCATCGTGCTCGATAACGGCCGTTACGGCGGGGTTCCCGTGGATGGAGCGGCCCGAGCGGCTGTCCTCTTTGCGCGCGGTCAGCCCGAGGGTTCGCAGGCCACGGTCTTGCGCGATCTTCATATGAGGCGGATGAGCCTTCTCATGGCGGAGGCGAACGGCGCTTACTATGCCGGACAGCCGCACGACCTGTTGAAGGTCACGCAGGAGCGAATCGCAGTCGAGAAGCAGATTCGCGAGATCGAAGCGCCGGAGAAGGGCGCTGAGCCGCAGCCGGCACAGGCCGATCGGCCGCAGCTGAAAGCGAACGTCGATGAGATTATGAAGTCCCGTTCGGCTGAGAGTCTGGACCTAGCCCTGGGCAGGGCGCTCCTGGCCGCGCATGGCGCAACCAGCGAATCGATTTCCCGCACGCCCGAAGTCGTCGAATCCGAACTAGGAAAGCTCACTCCGGCCGAACTCGAGGCGGCCGCGAAACAGCTCAGGCAGGCTGTCTACGCCCAAGTTCCAAATGCGGGTCGGTTGAGGCTCTTGATGGTCTTTACAGGAGGCACCGCCGAGTCTCGGGCCCGAGCCGCTGTCGCGGATACGACCAACTGGAGCAAGCCAGGCCCGCTTGATTCGCTCTTGGCGCGCACAATGGATAGGTGGATGCAGTCGAGGGTCGCCGATATCACTTCGGCGGACAAACCGGCGCTGTTGAAATATGCCACCATCGGAAGCCGGGAGGCGCTCCCTGTCGTGCGCGCGGTGAGCGATGCCAAGGCTAACCTGTTCAAGCCAGTCGAATACAGGGCGTTCACCCCCGAAGAGTATGCGAATTGGCAGCGGCTGAAGAGGCGCGATCAGCAGAGCTGGAGATTCACTGCTGCACAGCGCCGGGCGATCGAGAAAGCCGAGCGCGAATCGGGGGCACCCGATGACGATCGCATTAAGCTCAGTCCCAAAGAGCGGGGTCGACTTGAAGAGTATGGACGCCGCGCGGTCGTGAACGAAGTCGCGAACATGCCTCGAGCGCAGCAGGAGTTCGCATGGGAGGCG
>OUNM011171973.1_pt1 | contig 26998 bp, 12 predicted proteins | sample 1769961 | NCBI WGS metagenome assembly OUNM01 (sample SAMEA3914820, study PRJEB12502) | metagenome | biome: forest; material: soil | place: USA | collected 2012-03-12 | depth 0.3 m | reverse complement strand
GTGCTGAGCGGGTCTGTGGGCGATGGCGCAACGGGTGGAAAAATTGCCATCACCAAGACGGGCCTGGGCGCGCTCTCGCTGCGCAACACCATCGGCACCACGGCGAATGCGTTCAGCGGCGATCTCACGATTTCCGGCGGCACGGTCCGCGGCGAAGTGACGGGCGCGGTGAGCGGCACGGGCGTCCCGGTGGGCTCGAATCCTTTCGGCACCGCGAAGATCCTTCTCAATGGGGGCAGCTTCGGCGTTTACAACAATGGCGACGGCACTTCCACGGCGCAGACGATCGTTTACGGCAACAACGTGGATCTGAATGCCAATGGGAGCATCGACGTTTTCCACAACGGCACGGCGGCGGGGACGAACAAGACGTTTCAATTTGGCACCCTGACGGTGAATGGCGACTTCACCTACAGCCAGAACGGCGGCAATGCGGATAGCATCCGCTTTGACGGCGGCGCGCTGCTGCACGGGAACCTCACCATCCAGGGCACGAGCGGAAAAACCACGCTGCTCGCCATCAACGGCCTCACCGAAGACGCCACGCCGCGCAGCGTGACGTTCAACCTCGTGGGCACGGCGCACACCACGACCATCACCGGCACGAGCAACTACACCGGCGGCACGATCGTCAACAACAGCACGGTGACCGGCGCGGCGGCGAATGCGTTTGGCAATGTCGGCACGATCACCATGGCGGCGGGCAATCTGCGGCTGAACAATTACGCGGCGGCGGCGAGCGTCGATGTGGCGCCGAATCAAACGCTGAACATGACCGGCGGCATCCTGAGCATGGCCACGGCGGCGAGCGCTTCCTTCCCGATGGTGGCGGTGAACATCACGGGCGGCACCACGAACAGCCTCAATGGCGCGGCGATCGGTACTGCGGCCACCGGCAGCATCGCCACGTTGAACGCGCCGTTGAATATCAGTGGCAACCCGACGGTGGGCTCGGTCTCCAGCACGAATCTCTCGGTGACCGTCGGCGGCCTCACCACGCTCAATTCCAATCTCATTCTGAGCCCCACGAATACCTTCCGCCTGACGAGCATCGTGGAAGACGCGACGCCGCGGAAGATCACGAAGATCGGCGCCGGCTTTTTCACCCTGTCCGGGGGCACGATGAATTGGACGGGCGGCCTCGATATTCTCGCCGGCAGCGCGCAAGTGAATGCAACGGGCGCCGCCGGCACGGGCGTCATCAATCTCGGCGATACCACGGGCACCAATGCCGCCACCGTGCTTGCCGGCCCGACCATCAACGTGACCAACGACATCGTGGTGCGCGCGGGCAGCACGGGCGTGATGAAAATCTCCCGCGACAATTCCTCAGCCATGGGCACCGGGTCCTTCTCCGGCCTCATCACGCTCAACAAGGACGTGACGTTTGAGAACACCTCCACCGCGGCTGTCGGCCAGGCGATGCTGAATATCGATGGCAAGGTGACAGGCAGCAACGTCAAGATCGCCACCAATGCCCGCAACACCAACAACGTAAACGAAATCATTCGGTTTGCCAATGCCGCGAATGACTTCGGCTTTGCCACGGCGACCCCGGACGCCATCAACGTGGGCCCGGGCGTGGCCATTTTCAACAATGACGCCACCATGGGCGCGGCGGGCAACGGCATCACGCTCACGGCGACGACCAGTGTGTTCCGGCTGGACAGCACGTTCACGATGAACCGCACGGTGACCTTCAACGCGGCGGGTTCGGAGATCGATGTGACCGCGGGCAATGAAGTCATCCTGCCGCTCGACGGCCAGATCCTCGGCAGCACCGGCTTCGTGAAAGGCAGCCCGGGCATCCTCACGATCAAAGGCAACCATAGCGCGCGGACGCTGGGCACTTCAGCCATCGCCGGCACGCTGCGCATTGCCAGCAGCGACAACATCGGCACCGCCAGCCCAGTCACGCTTTCCGGCAGTGCCATTTTCGATCTGCGCAATGACGTGGGCACGACCTACACGAACGCCATCACGCTCGCGGGCTCGGCGACCATCAATGTGGATCAGGCCGTGGGCGGCATCGGCACGGGCCAGACGCACACCATTTCCCCGATCGCCATTACCTCCACCACCGCCCCCACGCTGACCACGACCGGAGCGAATGGCTACAGCCTGGTGACCGGCGCCATTACGGGTGCTGTGGCCGAGAGCGTCACCAACAACATCGCTGGCGGCGGCACGCTGACCATCCCGAGCATCACCTACACCGGCACGGCCGCGGGCACGACGACCTTGCGCGGCACCGGCTCGATGATCGTCACCGGGGGCATCAACGCCACCGGCAGCGGCACGCTGGCGTTTACCAAGAGCGATGCCGGCACGGTCTACATCGTGGGGCCCTCGTCATACACCGGCAACACCGTCATTTCCAACGGCACCTTGCGCATCACGGATGCGGGCGCGCTGGGCACATCCGGCAATGTCTCGATGGCCGCCAATGCCGTGCTGGCGCTGGCGAATGAAACATCCACCACCTACCCGCTGAATCTCACGCTCACGGGCAGCAGCAGCGTGAACGTCGATCACACGCCCACAGGCTCGGCCACGGGCAACAAGCACACCATCGGCACCGTCAACTTCGCGAGCCAGACGTTCACCGCCACCGGCGCCAATGACTACAGCCTCGATACCGGCGCGGTGACCATCACGGACACGGCGACCATCACCGGCAATGTCGGCGGGCTCGGGAAGCTAAGCCTCGCCTCCATCACGCTGAACAACACGACGGCGCTCAGCTCCCGGACGCTGACGATCCGCGGCCTCGGCAACACCGTGGTGGCGGGCGCCATCACCCAAACCGGCACGATCGCCTACAATCTGACCAAGCTCGACAATGGCACGCTGACGCTGAATGGCGCGACGAGCATCGCGGGCAACATCGCCATCGGCAGCGCGACCGGCGGCGGCGGCACGCTGAAAGTCGGCGCCGCGAGCGCCATCGCCAGCAACCAGGTCAGCGTGCTCAGCGGCACGCTCGATCTGAACGGCGTCAACTCCGCCCCCTCGAACCTCATCCTGGGCGGCGGCCTCACGGGCACCGCGGCCAACCTTATCACGCACGGCGCCGTGCTCATGCTGGCGAGCAACGTGACGTACAATTCCACCGCCGGTTTTCTCGGCGCCACCATCACCGGTGACGTGAATCTCGGCAACGTCACGCGCAGTTTCAACGTCGCCGACACCGCGGGCCTGGAGCCCGATCTGAAAGTGGACGGCGCCATCGCCGATGACCTCGCCGGGATCGTCAAGCTCGGCGCGGGTTCGCTGCTGCTCGCAGGCACCACCCCGAACACGTGGGCCGGCGCGACCAACCTGGGCGCGGGCAATTTGCTCCTGGGCAAGACCGCGGGCGTGAATGCCATCCCGGGCGACCTCACCGGCACGCCCACGACCAGCAACCCGCTCCTGAAAAATGCGGCGTCGCAACAGATTCCCGATACCGCCAGCGTGAACCTGTCCGGCATCGCCGGCATCGGCAGCGTGAACTGGGATCTCGCGGGCTTCGACGAGACCATCGCCAATCTCACCATTTCCAACAACCAGGGCACCAGCAGCATGGTTGTTGAAACCAACGGCGGAACGCTCACGGTCACGAGTTCCATCAACATTTCCGGCGTCTCCACCGCAGGCAGCCCCAGCGCGCTCTTCCCGGCGCTGAAAGGCAACGTCATCGACGGCAATCTGAATCTTGGCGGCGGGCAGCTCCCCATTTTTGTCGCGGCCACGGCCAACGCGCTGTTCAGCGGCACGGTCTCGAATGGCGGCATCGTCAAACAAGGCGCCACGTCGCTGCAGCTCACGGGCAACAACACCTATGCGGGCGGCACCGAAATCCAGGCGGGCAGCGTGGACGCGCGCACGCTCACGGCGCTCGGCACCGGCGGCGTGACTCTCAATGGCGGCAACCTCATCCTGCGGCAGGATGGCGACGGCACCTCCAGCCCCGAGACGTTTGCCTTCCCGAATGCCATCACCGCTTCGTCGAACGGGACCATCACCGTGGATCGCATCGGCACCACGGCCACTTCGAAAACGATCACCATCCCGAGTCTCACGGTGCAGCCCACGGCGACCACGGTCACGGTCGTCACGAACAACAGCTACAATTTCGAAGTCCTCTCCGCGCTGTCGCTCACCAGCCTGGTGAAACAGGGGACCGGCAGCATGGCGCTCAATTTGACGCCGACCCTGGCGAAACTCTCCGTGCAGGGCGGCACCGTGAACGGCAGCGCCAAGCTGACGCTGACCGACGACTTCAGCCCGCTCACGCTCCGGAATGGGACCGTGACCAACGACATCCTGCTCACCGGCGGTCCGGGCGCGGCGGTCACGTTTGAGTCCGCGGCGAATGGCACCGGCACGATCAGCGGCCTGCTCGATCTCGGCACGGGCGATCGCCTGTTCAACGTGGCCAACGGCGCGGCCACGCCCGACCTGAACGTCGCCAACGAGCTCAAGGGCACGTCCAACTGGACGCTCATCGGCGGCGGCCGCCTGCAACTCGCGGGGTTCAGCCCGAACACCTACACCGGGCTCGTCACCGTCACCAATGGCACGCTCTTCCTCGCGAAGCCCTCGGGGATCACGTCCATCACCGGCGACCTGCAAATCTCCGGCGGCAGCGTGTTTTACGCGGACCAGGCGAGCGACCAAATCGTGGACACGGCGAACGTGATCATGGACAGCGGCAACTTCGCCTTCGCGCCGGCGACGACCACGACCGTCGGCAATGCCAGCGAAACCATCGCCAGCTTTACGATGAATGGCGGCATGTTCCGCACCGCGGTCGCGCCGACCTTTCCAATCACGCCGATCGGCGGGCACAACCACATCACGGTCACCGGCACCTTCGCGCTGAACAATGGCGATTTCGCGCTCAATAGTTTCAGCAGCATGAGTGTGAATAAATTCATCCTCAACGGCGGCGCCAACGTCATTGGCGGCAATTCCACGCTGGAAGTGGACACGCTGACCATCGGGCCGGGCGGGCTGGAGATCACCGGCGGCCAGATGAAGATGAACCTGGGCAACACCGGCGACACCAACATGGGCACCCGCATCGTACTCAATGGCGACGTGACCAGCTTTGCCTCGGGGATTGAGGCGGGCATCTTCGGCGAATCCGCCGCCGGCAGCTTCGGCACGCGCACCGTGGATATCGGCTCCGCCACGCGCAGGTTCACCGTGGAGGACGGCGCGGCCATCAACGATCTGCGCGTGCAGTTTCCGATCATCGGCAGCGGCACCCTCGTGAAGGCCGGGCCCGGGCAACTCTTCCTCGAGGGCGCCAGCACCTACTCCGGCAACACGGAAATTTCCGAAGGCACCGTGGCCCTCGGCTTTGCGGCTTCCTTCGCCTCGCCCACAGTGCACGTGGCCGCGGGTGCCACGCTGGACGTGGTGCAGCAATTCTCCGGCTACAACCTTCCCGCGGGCCAGACGCTCAAAGTGGACGGGACGCTCAACGGCACGGTGAATGTCAGCGGCGTGCTCAGCGGCTCGGGCTCCATCACGCAAAATGTCAACGTGATGGCGGGCGGCATCCTGGCGCCCGGCGGGAGCCCCGGCGTCCTCAACATGAACGGGATCCTCACGTTCAACGACGGCTCCTTCTTCAGCGCGGAACTCGGCGGCAAGACGCCCGGCACCGGCGCCGGCCACTACGATCAACTGAACAACCTGAGCCTGTTCAACTCGGTCTTCATCGGCAACGACGTGACGCTGAACATCTCCGTCACCGGCGGTTTCTCGCCGTCGCTGAGCGATGTCTTTTACGTCCTGACCCGCGTCGATGAGGTGAGCTTTTTTCCGCCGCTCTTTGTCAACGCCGACGAAGGAGCGACGGTGGACTTCGGCAATGGAGTCACCGGAAAAATCACCTACCAGGCCAATTGGACGGGCGACCAGGCCACCAGCACGCTCACCGGCGGCGACGACATCGCGATCTATAATGTGGTCGCGGTGCCCGAACCGGGCGCGGCCACTCTGCTCCTCGGCGGGCTTGCGCTCTTCACGCGCCGCCGGCGCTCGCGCTCGTAGAAGCTCAAGGAGGAGGGGCGCCCTCGCTCCGTGGTTAGTATTCAGTATCCAGTATTCAGAATCCGCGTTCGGCGCCTGCCACTGAATACTGCAAACTGGTTACTGGTGACGAAACTCGGGGCGGGGGCGCCCCTTCTCCTTGATGGCAACTCTCTTCAAGCGCCTGGAAGGCGCTTCTACGGGCGCCCGCCGGTTGCCGCCCCGCCCCCCGACGCTAAGCGATCCGCCGTCCCCATGATTGTCTTCGGAACCATCGCCGCCGCCCTGCTCGCCGCCTACTTCCTCTTTTCGTTCTTCTTCAAAGATTGGGACGATTTCTGGGAATGCGTGCGCTTTTACTTCACGCCCGATTTCATCTCCCTGCTGCGCGGCGAATGGACCGAGGACTGGTGGGCCAGTATGAAACTCGGCCTCTACTTCGCGCTCGTCGCAGGCGCCAGCTTCGGTGCAAACGTCGGCCTGCACCGGTGGCTGCGCTCGTAGAAGCTCAAGGAGGAGGGGCGCCCTCGCCCCGAGTTCCGCAACAAGTAACCAGTAGGCAGTATCCAGAATTCAGTAGCAGGCAGCGGACGCGGATACTGAATACTGAATACCGGACACTGAATACTAACCACGGGGCGGGGGCGCCCCTTCTCCTTGATGGCAACCCTTTTCAAGCGCCTGGAAGGCGCTTCTATGGGCAAATTCCCTGTAAGAATTCCCCCTTCCGCGCTTCCCTGCCGGTTTCGGGGTTGAACGGTAACGAACCGTCCACCATCATACCAAAGGCCTCGCGACGGCGGGGTCTCCCGAGAACTGCAACCCACCAACTTTCCCATCATATGGCCCAGGCAATCATGGATCCCGAAGAGGTCCGGCGCTTTGCGAAGGAACTCAAGCGTTTCAACGACGACGTGCAGACCCGCGCCCAAGCCCTGCAAGCCCGCTTCACCGCGCTTGGCGCCACGTGGCAGGACCAGGAGGCGGAGAAATTCGCCGAGGAATTCATCACCACCATGAAGGTGCTGAAAAAGTTCGTGGACGTGGCCGAAAAACACACGCCTTACCTCCTGCGCAAGGCCCAGCGCATCGAGGAGTATTTGGATCAGCGGTAGACGACTATGCGTACCCTTGTCCCCAATCTGCTGCAGATAGGCCCTATAAGGCCTATAAGCCCTATCTCTCGCTAACCTATGGCCGACCAAGCCAAAATCACGTCGCTCGATGCGCTCGAATCCTTTCGCGCGAGTCTTATCGTGTTTTTGTCGAAGGCCCGGCGCAGCATGGACGAGGTGCGCGATGCGGTGAAGCGCACGCGGCAGTGGCTGGAGGTGGACCAAAAGCAGCACTGGGAGTCGCAAATCAAAATCCGCCGGCGCGCGCTCGACCTCGCGACGCAGGAATATTTTAGCGCGCGGCTGTCGGAGTTTGGCGACAAGATGACCCGCCAGCAGCGGGTGCGCAAATGCAAGGCCGCCGTGGAGGAGGCGGAGGAAAAGCTGCGCAACACCAAGAAGTGGAACCAAAATTTTGACTCGGCCTCCGACCCGCTGGTCAAGCGGCTGGAGACGCTCCGCCAATTTCTCGATGACGACATGCCCAAGGCCGTAACCTACCTCGCGCAAGCCCAGCGCACCCTCGAAGACTATGCGGGGGTCCACACCCGGATCTCCACTTCCGGCTCCACCACCGGCGAAGCGGAAACGGAGGCCCAGCCATGATGCACGCCAATATCCACGGCTGCGCCAGCAATCTCCACGAAGGGGTGAAAAACCTCATGGTGGCCTGGACGCAGACGCGCAACGCCTGGCGCGACGTGAAGGGCCAGGAATTCGAGGAGAAATATTTGGAGAGCCTGCCGGGCGACGCCGCGCGCGCGGTGGCCGTGATGGGCGAGCTCGATGCGCTGCTCAAGAAAGTGAGGCAGGACTGTGAGTGAGGCCCTGGATCTGAGCGCCCGCCGCAGCCTGGAATTGCTCACCCGGCTGCGCGAGACGTTTGCGAGCTACGCGCAGCGCGAGGAAAAACACGCGCGCGATTTTGCGGCGCGCCGCCACGCGGCGAACCGCAAGCACCGCGACGAGTCGGCCCGCATCAATTCCACGGCCGAGGCGCAGGTGAGCGAGGCCGAAGCCGCGGCCGCCAAGGCGGAGGGGCGCGTGAAGGTTTACCACGACGCGCGCCGCAACCGCATCCAGCGGATTCACGCCAAGCTGAACCGCACGCTGCCGCAGCGCGCCAAGGACGCGAAAGGCAAATGGCTCAGCAAGCTCCAGATGAAGGAACTCACGGCCGAGCGCGACAAGGAAAAGGGGCTGGAAAAGGCGGACGAAGAGGACGCCGTGTTCCGCGCGCGGCTGGAGCGGCGGAAGAAGGAATTCGACGGCCTGAAATACAACGCCTACCGCTTTTTCAACGGCTACCGCGGCTTCACCCGGACCCTTGAGACGGAGCTGCGTGCCGAGCGCGCGGAGCCGCCCACGGGCACGCCCAACAAGCTGCACGACCAGCTCAAGGCCAGCCTCACGAAATCGGGCGAGGAACTCACCAAATTCCGCCAGCTCCTGCTGCCGAAACTTTTTGCCGCGCTGCCCATCGCCGCGGTGGTGCTGTTCGTGCTCGCGGGCGCCTTCGCCGCGGCGCTGGCGCTGAAATTCACCAGCTTCGCATGGATGGTCGCCGGCGGCGTGGCCGGAGGCGGATTGATCCTCGTGGTGCTGCTCTACGCGGTGGGCCGCGCGAAAGGCGCGCCGATCGCCAGTGCTTTTGCCGCGGAGATGGCCACCGCGCACCGCCTGCACGGCGCCTGCGCGAAAGCCGCGGAGGCGCATCACAAGGCCGAGCGGCAGAAAGTGGAGGACACCTACCAATCCGAGCACAAGGCCATCAGCGAAAAGTGGTCGTGGGCCGGCACGGTGGAATCCGAATTTGAAAAGGCCCAGCGCGAGAAGTTCGAAGAGCAGGTGCCGCGCATGCTCGCCGCGAACGAGGAGCTCGCGCGGCCCAAGCTGAGCGTCATCGCCGAGAACCGCGCCGCGCGCACGCGCAAGACGCAGGATGAGGCCGCCGCGCAAAAGCAGCGGGTCGATGCCGCGCACAGCGCCGAGCTCACCACCATCGCCGCCGCGGAGCAAACGCAGTGGGGCGAAATCGAGAACGCGTGGCGCCGCGACACGGCGTCCCTCGCTGATTCCATCCGCGCCATGGAAGCCGCGCTGGCCGTGCCCGCGTGGGCGCCGGGCGTGGTGGAGAGCTGGCAGCCGCGCCAGCATTTCGCGCACGCCGCGCGCTTCGCCGAGCTGGTGCTGAACGCCGATCCGCAGTCCGCGCCGAAGCGGCTCGTGGCCGAGACCGCCATGCCCTCGAGCCTGCCGGTGGCGCTCACATTTCCCGCGCACGGCTCGCTGCTCTTCGAGGGCCAGGACACCGGCAACAGCGTGGTGGTGCACACGCTGAACAATCTCATCCTGCGCATCCTCGGCGCCATGCCGCCGGGCAAGGCCGCGTTTACGATCATCGATCCCGTGGGCCTGGGGCAAAGCTTCGCCGGCCTCATGCACCTCGCGGACTACGAGGAAGCGCTCATCAACCGCCGCATCTGGACGCAGCGCGATCAAATCGAGGAGCGCCTCAGCGAGCTGAACGAGCACATCGAGAAAGTCATCCAGATGTATCTCCGCAACGAGTATGCGACCATCTCGCAGTACAACGAGGAGGCCGGCAGCGTGGCGGAGAAATATCACTTCCTGGTGATTGCGGATTTTCCCTCGGGATTCAGCGAGGTCGCGGTGAAGCGCCTGCAAAGCATCCTGGCCAGCGGCCCGCGCTGCGGCGTGTTTACGTTCATCCATTGGGACAAGCGCCAGACGCTGCCCGACGGCCTCGTGCCCGAGGACCTGCGCAAATACACGGTGAACGTGCGCCACGAGAACGGCACCTACGGGCTGCCCGGGCAGGAGGGCGCGTCGCTCGTGTTCGACGCCACGCCGAACGACGACATGGCTGCGGCCTTCGTGCATCGCATCGGCAAGAGCAGCGTGGATTCGAACCGCGTGGAGGTCCCCTTCTCGCAGATCGCGCCCGCGCCGGAGGATCGCTGGAAGAGCGAAACGACCAACGAGCTGAAAGTCGCCATTGGCCGCACCGGCGCCACGAAGCAGCAGATGCTCGCCATCGGCAAAGGCACGCGCCAGCACGCGCTCTTTGCGGGCAAGACCGGCTCCGGCAAATCCACGCTCTTTCACGTCATCATCACCAACCTCGCGCTGTCGTGCAGCCCGGAGCAGGTGGAGTTTTACCTCATCGACTTCAAGAAAGGCGTCGAGTTCAAGTGCTACGCGGAGCATCGGCTGCCGCATGCCAAGGTGGTGGCGATCGAGAGCGACCGCGAGTTCGGCCTCAGCGTGCTCCAGCGCGTGGACGACGAGCTGAAGCGGCGCGGCGACATCTTCCGCAAGCTCGGCGTGCAGGACGTGGCCGGCTACAAACGCGTGGCCGCGGAACTGAAGCCCGACGGCTCCTGGGAGCCCATGCCGCGCGTGCTGCTGATCATCGACGAGTTCCAGGAATTTTTCACCGAGGACGATCACATCGCGCAGACGGCGTCCCTGCTCTTCGACCGCATCGTGCGCCAGGGCCGCGCCTTCGGCATCCACGTGCTGCTCGGATCGCAGACGCTCGGTGGCGCCTACACGCTGGCGCGCGCCACGCTCGGGCAGATGGTCATCCGCGTGGCGCTCCAGTGCAACGAGGCCGACGCGCATCTCATCATGGATGAGAACAATTCCGCGCCGCGCCTGCTCTCGCGTCCCGGCGAAGGCATCTACAACGACGCCGCGGGCGTCGTCGAAGGCAACAGCCCCTTCCAGGTGGTGTGGCTCTCCGACGAAGAGCGCGACGGCCTGCTCGCCGACGTGCGCACCCTCGCCGAACAGCGCGGCGGCAAGCACACCGGGCCCATCGTTTTCGAAGGCAATGCGCCCGCGGAGATCCGCGAAAACCATCTGCTCGCCACGGCGCTCGACACGCCACCCACCGCTGCACCCACGGCGCCGCGCTGCTGGCTGGGCGCGCCCAATTCCATCAAGGGTCCCACGGAGGCCGTATTCTACCGGCAGGGCGGAAATCATCTGCTGGTCGTGGGCCAGCGCGATGAGGCCATGACCACGATGTTCGGCGTCTCGATGCTCTCGCTCGCCGCGCAGTTCCCGCCGGGCGGCGTGAAGTTCGTGCTCCTCCTCGGCGCGAATCCCGGTTCGCCCGATGCCGAGTCGCTCGAACGCATCGCCGCCGCGCTCCCGCACGAAGTCACCATCGCGCGCCCGCACGACGCCGGCGAAGTGATGGCGAAGCTCAACGAGGAGATGAAAGAACGCTCCGCCGGGGACAGTTCGTCGGCTCCGGCGATCTTCATCTTCATCCACGGCCTGCATCGTTTCAAAAAGCTGAAGCACGAGGACGACTTCGATTTCTCCTCCGGCAGCGACTCCGAGCCGAATGCCGGCGCCATCCTGAATGCGATCATCAACGACGGCAGCAGCCATGGCCTGCACCTCATCATCTCGATGGACACGTTCAGCAACGTGGGCCGCTTCATCAGCCGAAAGGCGCTGGGCGAATTCGAAATGCGCATTGTCTTCCAGATGAGCGCGAATGATTCCGCCAGCCTCATCGATGCCCCGAAAGCCAGCACCCTCGGCCTTCACCGCGCGCTGCTCTACAACGAGCGCGAAGGCACGCTGGAAACTTTCCGCCCCTATGCCGCGCTGGACAATGGGTGGATCGAGGACGCTGCCGCGAAGCTCGCAACCCGGCGCTGAGCCGGTGGCCATTTCTTTCCACAAGATTGGAACTTGGATTCGGGGAGGCGCCTGGTATATGACAGGCGTGTCATTCTTATGAAACCGAACCCGCGCCGCCGCCGCCAACCCGCCTATTCCTACGTCGAATCACTGGAAGGCCGCATCGCCCCAGCCTCCATCGTCGTCACCACGCTGGCCGATTCCGGACCGGGCAGCCTGCGGCAGGCGGTGCTGGATGCCAATGGCACCCCGGGTCTGGATACGATCACTTTCAAATCCACGCTGTCGGGCATGCTCACGCTAACCAGCGGGCAGCTCTACGTGACGGCGCCGCTGACGATCAAGGGACCCGGATCGGCCAAGATTTTGATCAACGGCAATCACGCCTCGCGGATCTTCAGCGTGCGAGACAATGACGTCAACAAGGAGTCGCCTTTTTCCATCAGCGGGCTGGCGCTGATCAACGGCCTGGCCCCGGTGGCCGAGGGCGGTGGGGCGATTCTCTCCACCGAGTCCGTGAGCATCAGCAACGCTGTGATTTCCTCCAACCGAGCCGCGAGGGGCGGCGGCGTCTTCGTCAACGGCAGCGCCGGAACGAAGGTCAGCGTGACCGGCAGCACCATTTTCGGCAACGCCGCCACCAGTGGCACGGGTGGCGGACTCTACCTCGCCGCACAAAAGGGCGTGCAGATTCTGAATTCGAGCGTGAGCGGCAACTCCGCGAACGTCAGTGGCGGCGGCGCGTACCTCGGAGTGGACCATTCGTCCGACCCGAAAGCCAAAATCGTGATCACGGGATCGATCTTTCGCGGCAATACCGCCGAAAACTTTGGCGGCGCGATCGAGAGCGCGCCGGAGCATCATTCGGTCATCGTCACCAAGACCGAGTTCAGTGGCAACACCGCCGTGAACAAGGGCGGCGCTCTTTATCTGGGGGGAGCGAATCTGACCATGACCAGCAGCCAGGTCCTGGGTAACCTGGTGACGTCGGTCGGCAGCCAGGGCGGGGGCGTGTACCTCGGCGGTGGCGGCTCAGGCACGATCACGGCCAGCCGGTTCCTCGGCAACACGGCGGGCGGCACTGGAGGGGCGATTGGTTTTAGCGGCGGCGGCTCCCCCACGGCCAAGCTTACGCTCAAGGCGGGGTCCATTGCCGCAAACACCTCGGTGAACGGTGGCGGGGGCATCGCCGCCACCAATGGCGGCACGCTGGCGGTGCAGGGAACGCTGTTTCAGGCCAATCACGCCGGAGGGGACGGCGGGGGCATTTTGATCTTTGGCACCGGTTTGGCCAAAATCAATTTGGCGGTGACCGGCACCTTTGAAGGCAACAACGCCCATTCCGGTGGCGGCATCGATGCCGACGGCGATGGCACGATACTCCTCAAGTCTTCCAAATTCCTCAACAACAGCACGACGTCTGCCGATGGCGGCGGCCTGTATCTGCGCTCGAATACCGCCGTCACAGTGATGAACACTCTTTTCAAGGGAAACCGTTCCAGCGACGAGGGCGGCGGCTTCGCCCTTCTGGTCCGCGGCGGCACCGCCACGCTGTCCGGCCTGACGATAACCGACAACAGCTCCCGGACAGACGGCGGCGGACTCGCCATTTTCAGCGGGCCCGTTCACCTGACGATCAGCAAGTCGAAGTTCATGCGGAATTTTTCGGCCACGGGAGGCGGCATCTCCGTCTTTTCGACCACGCTGAATCTCCTGACCTCCATCATCACCGGCAACGTGGCGCAAAGCTCCGCAGGCGGCATCTATTCCGCTGGCGCGCCGATCACGGTGGCGCCGACCACGAAGCTTTTCGGCAACGTCGCGCCGGTGAATCCGGATAAGAATTTCTAGGGTCCGAGACAAGGCTTCGACCGTGCGGGCAGCAGTCTGGAGTGCGGTGCCTCGGCACCGCTTTGCGGAGGGCGCGGCTTGACGCGCGCGGCGGGGAAAACCGGGCAAAAAGCAAGAGCGTGCGCTGTGCTTTTGAGGCTGCATCGGAAAAAACGAACCGCTGTGGCAGGCGGCTATACCGCACGCGGCAAGCCGCGCCATACCACAAAGCGGTGCCGAGGCACCGCACTCCAGACTGCTTCTCGCGGAGACGTAGGTGCTCGAGGATCGGGAGTCCACAATTCCCCTCCTAACGAACCTTCCCGCTTGGTATTGGCAGTGCCATGAAACCCGCCCTCGCCTCCGTCTTTCTCCTCGCCGTTGCCTGCGCCCATGGCGCGTCCCTTTGGATCGAGGGCGAGGACGCGGCGCGCAAGACGGTGCAGCATCACGGCTGGTACGATTCGGTGAAGAAGGACGTGCTCAGCGGCGGCAACTGGCTCTCGCACTACGGCAACGCGCCGGGCGAGGCGGAGTACGACGTGGAGGTCGCGGAGCCCGGCACCTATACGCTCTGGGCGCGGCTCAATCCCGTGGCGTCGGTGCCGAGCTGGAAAGTCGACAATGGTACTTGGGCGAAGATCGATCTGAAAGACGTGCGCCAGCAGCAGAACATCGCGGGCGACGGCAAGATCGATCACCGCTTTCTCGGCTGGGTGAAAGTCGGCGCCCTGCCGCTGGCCAAGGGCAAGCGCACCGTCGCGTTTCGCTGGGAGGGCGGCGCGCAGAATAGCGGCGGGCTCGATTGTTTCTGCCTCACCACCGAGGCCTGGGTGCCGCAGGGCACGCTGAAACCCGGCGCCACGGCGGCCACCGACACCGCCACGGCGGGCAGCGTGCCGGCGGATGCGAAGGAGGCCATTTGGATCGAAGGCGAGGCGCCGACGAAGAGCACGATGAACCGGCATCCATGGTGGTACGATCAGGTGAAGAAGGACGTGCTCAGCGGCGGCGACTGGATCTCCAATTTCGACAAGGACAAGGAGGGCACCGCGGAATACGCGTTCAACGCCGAGGTGGCCGACACCTACGCGCTGTGGGTGCGCGCGAATCCCGCCGTGGGCGCGCGGCTTTCGTATCAGCTCGACGGCGCGGCGTGGGCGGAAGTGGACTTCAAGGACGCACGCGGGCAGCAAAACATTGCCGCCGACAACAAGCCGGACATGCGCTTCCTCGCGTGGGTGAAAGCGGGCGACGTGAAGCTCGCGGCGGGGGCCCATCGCATCGCTTGGAAAATGCACAGCGGCGCCGAACGCACGAATCACGGCGGACTCGATTGTTTCGTCTTCACGCGCATTCCCTTTGTGCCGCAGGGCGCGCAGAGGCCCACGCGCGCCGCGCTCGCGGGCGGGCCGGACGCATGGTTCCCGCTGCTCGCGGATGAAGACACGTTCGACGCGCGCAGCGTGATCGACATGTCGAAATATGTGCCCGCGCCCGCGGGACAGCTCGGTTTTCTGCATGCGGTGGGCGACAAGCTGCAGTTTGAAAAAGCCAAGGCGCCGCAAAAATTCTGGGGCGTGGGCGCGAATGTGGAGCCGGGCCGCTACACGCATGAGCAGCTCGCGCGGCGCGCGAAGTATCTGCGCAAATTTGGCATCAACGTGGTGCGGCAGCATCCCATCTTCGACGAGCTCACGACGAATGGCGTGCTCGATCCAAAGAAGATGGACGAGTACGACTGGTGGTTCGCCGAGCTGAAAAAGAACGGCATCTATTCGGGCTGGTCGGTTTTCTATCATTTCACTGTGGGGCCGGAGGATGGCTATCCGGCGGAGCTCTTCGCGGAACTGCCGAGGCACAATGGACGCGGCGATACCTATGGCCTCATCACGGGCTCGCCGAAGCTGTGGGAGATTCGTAATCGCTGGCTCGCGCAGGTGCTGCAGCACAAAAATCCGTACACCGGTCTGCGCTATGTGGACGACCCGGCGCTCATCGATGTGGAGATGCAGAATGAGGACAGCATCTTTTTCTGGAACCCGCTCGGCGGGCTCGCCGACGCGAAGGGCAAATGGCCGCAACACGCGAAGCTGCTGCGCACGCGCTTCGCTGCATGGGTGAAGGCGAAATACAAAACCGACGACGCGCTGAAAGCCGCCTGGGGCCAGCTCCGCAACGGCGACAGCGTGAATGCCGCGGAGCTCGCCATCATGGGACCGTGGGAGCTCGACGGGCCCGGTCCGCGCGGGCCTTTTGCCGGCGAGACGCGGCGCGCGGGCGATTACATCCAGTGCCTCGCCGAGATGCAGCGCGGGTTTTACGAAGACTGCTACAAGGTCATTCGCGGCACCGGTTTCAAGGGCGTGATCATCACCACCGCCTGGCAGGTGGGCGGGGCCGCGAGCGACGTGGCGAATACGTGGACGGACAGCGTGGGCGACATGATCGATCGCCACAACTATGCGGGCGGCGGCGCGGGCGGCCACGGCATCGCCGAGGGCAAGGTGAACAATCAATCGCATCTGCGCACGCCGGGCGGCGGCATTTTTTCCGTGGGCATGAAGCAGGTCGCGGGGAAGCCGTTTTCGATCACCGAATGGACGCAGTCCGCGCCGAATGAATGGAAAGCGGAATGCGCGCCGATCATGGCCTTCTACGCACTGGGCCTGCAGGGCTGGGACGCGAGCTGGCATTTCATCCAAAGCGGCACGCGGCTCGGCGACGGCTGGCCGGGCATGAGCAGCTATTCCACGGACACGCCCGCCTACATCGGCCAGTTCCCCACGCTCGCGCTCGCGCTGTATCGCGGCGACATCAAGGAAGGGCCCGACGCCTACGACTTGCGGGTGACGCGCGAAGGAATCTTCTCCGGCACCGATCCGCTAAAACAGGATTTCACCAAGGGCGGCTACGATGTGAAGACCATCGACAGCCAGGGCGTGCCACCGGAGATTTTCGCCGTACGGAAAGCGGCAATTCACTTCCTCGACAAGCCGAGTGACGCGACCGTGCAGGCGCCCACGCCTTTCGGCAAACCCGGGAGCGGCCCGGCGAAATCCGGCGATGCGCCATGGTGGGACGTGCCCGGCCAGACGCTGCACAGCCAGACCGGCGAGCTCACGTGGGACTATGGGCGCGAGCGCATCCTCGTCGCCGCGCCGAAAACGCAGGCGATCATCGGCAAGCCCGGCACGGAGGCCATCACACTGACCGGCCTCACCGCCACGGTGAAGACGCCCTTCGTCTCGCTACTCGTCACCACGCTCGACGATGCGCCCATCGCACAGAGCAAACATCTCCTCATCACCGCGCTCGCGCGCGACAAGCAAACCGGCGCCCGCTACAGCGCCGACGGCAAAACGCTCGAAGCCACCGGCACCGCCCCGCTGCTGCTGGAGCCGGTCGTCGCGACGCTGAAACTCAACGGAGCCGCACCGGCGAAAGTGACGCCCTGCGATCACTACGGCGTGCCCATGTCTACGAGCGTTCCCGTGGCGGCGGATGGGAGCTTTGCCATCGATGGCCGGTATCGCGCTTACTATTACGAGGTGAAGCGGTAGGGGTTTGATCCGCGGCCGATGCCGCAGGTGACGCGAAACGGAAAGGCGCAGTCTGGAGTGCGGTGCCAAGGCACCGCTTTGTGGGCTGAGGCAGCTTGCTGCCTGCGGTAGGAACCGCTTCCGACGCGCGAGGAATTCTTCCTCACCGCACGCGGCAAGCCGCGCCAGGCCACAGAGCGGTGCCAAGGCACCGCACTCCAGACTGCGTCCCGCGGATGTGTTTGCTTGGAACTATCCTGTGGACGCACCACGCGGAGGGTCTCGTGAGCCACATTGCGCGCCTGCTCGTAGAAGCGGCTTCCAGCCGCTTTTCGAAAAAGCTCCCACGCGCCTGGAAGGCGCGTCTACGGGCGCGAGAGCGCCGGCGCGCTTGCGTCTCCGCAAGCCACGCCGGCGCTGAGGCTCAAGGGAGCGGGGTTCCTCCTAGTTCTTGTCTTTGTCTTTTTTCTCCGCCCCCTTGGGCGTTTCCTTGCGCTCTGCTGTGTTGCCTTCCGGCCGTTTCTCGGCGGCGGGAAGTCCCTCCGATTTTTCGGGCGCGTTGTGCTGCTCGGCCTTCGGCGGCGGCGTCTTGCGTTTCGCTCCTTCGTCGGCAGCGGCATCCTCGCGCTGCGGCGCCCGGGATTGCTCCGGCGCGGCGCGGCGCTCGCCCTTCAAGTCAGAATCATTGGACGGCGGCTCGGCCTTCGGACGGTGCGGCTCGGCTTTCGGCTCCTCCGGCGCCGCCGGTTTTTTACCCGGCGCGGCTTCATTGCCCGGCTCCTTGCGCTCGCGCGGTGGCGTGGCGTCATTCGTTTCCGTCTTTCCGCCACGGCGGCCGGGGCCCTGTTCAATCGTCGGCAATTTGCCGCGATCCGTCTCGGAACGATCGTTGTCCGAAGTGCTGGGCCGCTGACCGGGTTTCCGAGAGTCCGCCTTGCCCGGCCGTTCCGGCGAATCCGGCGCCGCTCCCGGCTGCGGCTTGGTGGTCTCGGGTTCGCGCGTGTCGGGACGGCGGGAATTCCCCGGTGGGTTGCCCTCGCGACTATTCTTCGAGGCCCCGGGATCCGGCGGCGTCACGTCACGTTCCTGTCCCGGGCGCTCGGCACCCGGCTGGCGCGAGTTGCGCGGATTTCGCTCGCCTGGCTGGCCCGGCTTCGGCGGATTGCCCGGCGCCTCCGTGGCTCCCGGGGCGGGCGTCGCGCCCGGTTCCGGTGTGGCCGCTTCCCGGCGCGGCGTCGGTTGGCCGGTGGGCGCGCGGCGGCTGTCAGGCGTCTCCGCCGTGTTCGTTCCGGGCCGCGCATTCGGGGTCGCCGCCGCCGGCTCGGTGCTGCCTTTCAAGTTCGCGCGTGCGGGCAGACCGGCGGGCGCTTTCTCCTCGCTCGCAATCCGCTGGCGCAATTGCTGCACCTGCTGCGGATCGCCCGCATTGCGCCAGCCGCGGTTCACTTCCACCCGATCGAGCCGTTGCGCCACGCGTTTCGGAGCGAGGCCGGGCCCTGCTTCCATCTCCGGCGCCACAACCCGCAAGGAATCTCCGCTGACCTGCGAGGCGAATCGCTCGGAACGCCCGGCCGTGACCGCGGTATCCACATCCACTTGGCGCTCCAGACGGAGGCGTCGGATAGGTTGCGCGGAGGCTCGTGAAACCACGTCGAAGCGCGGACCTTCATTCACAATCACGTTTCGGTTGGAGGTGATCTGCGTGATGTTCCGCGTCTCGTTGATGATGGTGATGTTCTGCCGCGGCTCGACGACCACCTCGCGCAAATGCGGCGAGCCGAAATCGCGCACCGCCACAAACGAATAGGCCGTCGGGCCGATGTCGTAATACGAGTCCACCCAGCCTTTGAAGCCCACGTTCACTTCGAAGCGCGCTTCCGGCGGCAGCGGCGCCCAGCCCACGTAGCGGTCATTATCGCGCCACGAGACCCATGCCGGTGCCCATTCGGTATCGGGCACCCACACCCAGCCTTCGCGATCCAGATTCGCCCAGCGGCCATAGTGATACGTCGCCCAGCCGAAAGGCTCCGTGGAAACCCACGTCCAGCCCGCATCCGTGTAGGCCCAGTTGCCCGCCGTGTAGGGCCGCCAGTTCGCATCCACGTCGTGCGGATGCCAGACGTAGCCGTAGTCTGCGGTTTGCATCCAGTCGCCGTACGGCTCCAGTGCGTCGTAGAAAAAGCTGACGGAGACTTTTGCTCCTTGTGCCAGGGGGGCGCTGAAGCCCAGCAGCGCGGTGGCGATGATGCCCAGTGGTGTTGTTTTCATAGTCATGCAAATGAGAGAGGACGAGAGCCTCCGGTGGCCGGGCGCTTTCGTGCTCGTGTAAAGGCATCGCGACGAAACGCGCGACCGCGCGTGCCGGAATTTGCCGCTGCCCCGTAGGCGAGGTTTTCAACCTCGCGCGGTGGGAACATGCGGAGCGCAGGGTGCTGGCACGATCGTGCAAAGTTTCTTTTCCCCATTGGTGCGCGGGTGGACAGGGTTCAGGCAACCCTCCGCACGCTCCCGCCCGCGCGAGGTTGAAAACCTCGCCTACGGCCTCCAGCGATAGCCCGCGCCGCGCACGGTCTCGATGATCCCCGGCGCTTCCGCATCATCGCCGATGGCTTTGCGGAGCTTGGCGATGTGCTGGTCCAGCGTGCGCGACTCGGGAAAATAATCCATTCCCCAGCAGCGATTGAGCAGCGTGTCGCGGCTCACCACTTCGCCCGCATGCTCGTGCAGCACTTCGAGAATCCCGGCCTCGCGCGGCGAAAGCTGAATCTCCCGGCCCGCGCGCTCGGCGCGCAGCTCGCGCGGCCACACCGTGAGATCGCCGAGCGCGAAGGAGCGCCGCTCGCGCTGCCGCGCCTGCGCCCGCCGCAGCCCCGCGCGGATGCGCGCCAGCAGCTCGCGCTTGCCAAAAGGCTTGCGCACGAAATCGTCGGCCCCGAGCTCCAGTCCCACCACCACGTCCACCTCCTCGCCCTTCGCGGAGAGAAACAAAATCGGCACCTGCGTGTCTTTGGCCCGCACCCGGCGGCAGACCTCGAAGCCGTCGGTCTGCGGCATCATCACGTCGAGACACAGCAGATCGGGACGATGCTGCTGCCAGAGCGCGAGCGCCTCCTGGCCATCGCGCGCGAGCACGGTGGAAAAACCGTCCTCGCGCAAACACGCATCGAGCGAATCGAGCGTAATGGGATCGTCGTCGGCGAGCAGCACTTTCATAGGAGGCGGCCCTCGAAGAGACGGGGCGCCACTTGGAGTGCGGTGGGAAGCGTCAGCGCCACACCGCCTTGGATGCGGGGCGGGAATGGAGGGCGGCGGCGCGGAGCGCCGTTCGAAATTGATGCAGCCGTGGTTTCGGTGATCGCACCTACCACTACTCCCATGAAATCCCGCCACCCATCCGAAGGCGGTGTGGCGCTGACGCTTCCCACCGCACTCCAAGTGGCGCCCCGCGTAGTCACGAATCTCGGAAAGGTGAGAGGGTTCATTTTCACGCGACGTCAATTTTCGGTTCGGTGACAGCGGCTGCCGGAACTTCCAGCACGAACGTAGCGCCACGCTCCGAGGGCACTAGGCGCAGCGTGCCGCCCATGAAATTCGCCAGCTCCCGCGCGATGGCCAGCCCGAGCCCGGTGCCGGTGGCACCTTCCGTGAGCCGTGCATCGAGCCGCTCGAAGGGCCGAAAAATTTTCTCCGCGGCGTGCGCGGGAATGCCGGGGCCGCCATCGGCCACGCGCACGCCGAGCGAGCCGTCCTGCAGCGTCGCCGCGATCTCCACCTCGCTGCCCGGCGCGTACTTTTCCACATTGGAAAGCAGGTTCGCGACAATTTGCGCGAGGGCATCCGTATCGAGCACGCAGGAGCCCGCGGCCAGTTCGCGGCGCACCACGATGCCGCGCCGCGCGAACGCCGCGCGAAATTGTTCCAGGACGGTCTCGATAACCACGGCCGGCTGGCAGGCACTGGCCCGGGCCACGAGCCGGCCCTGCTCGCCGCGCGAAAACGTGAGCACGTTTTCAATCAACCGCCCCAGCCGCCCCGCTTCCTCGCGCACCAGCGCCAGCCGCGGCGCACCATCGGCGGCAGTGTGCTCGGACACGAGATCGAGATTGAGCAGCATGTTCGTGAGCGGCGTGCGCAATTCATGCGAGACGCTGTTCACAAACGATACCCGCTGCGCCGCGAGCCGGAGCGCGCTGCGCTGCTGCAGGAACGCGGCGATACCGAGCAGGGCGACGAGCAACGCGGCGGCGGCGGAGCCGAGCAGGAGCGGCATTTGATAATGCGTCTGCAGCTCGGTGCGATCCCACGAGGCGAGATGCCAGGTGCCGAACTTGGTGCGCAGCGGCTGCAGCAGATTCGGCCCGCCTTCCATGGGGCCGGCGGCAAGCAGGGGGCGATCGTCCGGGGACCAGACGGCATCGGGCCCGCCGGCCGCGGCGACCGGCGCGAAGGCGGTGTGCGCCCACGGAGTGAGCCAGCCATTCACCGCGGCGTGGATGCTGGTGGCATCGAGCAGCAGCACGACGGCGGAAGAGGGGTCGCGGCGCGACCAGTAGAGCAGCGGGCCGCCGGGCGGGGCGAGCCAGCCGGATTCCTCCGCACCGCGCAGGACGGTCTCCGCGGAGAGCCGCACCCGCAGGCGCGGCAGGCCCGATTCGGCGCGACCCGCGAAGATGGGCTCGGGCAGGCGCTCGCCGAGCCGGGCGTCGACGGGGGCGTGGAAGTCCGGCTCCGGCGCGGTGAGATGGATCACCGAGTATTGCTTGAGCCCGACGAGCCAGGCCGCGCCGTCGCGCACCGCGCGGGCGTCCTTGGGGAAAGAGGTGTGCGCGACGCGCAGGAGGTGTTGCTCGTAGAGCGCCTCGAGCCGCGCGAGCTCCGCGTGGAGGCTTTCTTCCAAGGGCCGCAACACCGCGTGATCGCGCTCGACGCGGACGACTTCAGTCTGCCGCGCCACGCGCGCCCCGGCCACCGCAATGGCCACGGCGAGAGCACCGAGCAAGAGCAGGAGGAGCCAGGGCGCGCGGGAGTTCATAGCGGCAGTTTACTCGATTGGGACGATGCGGAGGAAGCCGAGGGTGACGCGGCCATCGTCCTGGGCATTGTTGACCCCGGAATCGGCCGGGAAGTTGTAGGTGCTGATCAACTCCTGCTCGCCAGGGACGGTGAACAGCGCGCCGGAGAATTTTCGCGCCTCGAAGAGAGGCTGCGGTGGGTAGCTCTTCGCGATGCCGTTAACTTGGAGCGGGCCTTTGTAGAGGACAAATTGCGGGAAGAGCTGCACATCGAACGTCATCCCGCCGGCCATCACCACGGGCTCTGCTTCCGAGGTGAAACCGGCATTCCGCGTTTCATACGTGGAGGCCACGGCCGGAATGGGCGCCTTCTTGGGGAAGGCACCGGGCGGCAGCGGATTCACCACCGTCACCCGTGAATTGATCCGGGACGGGGGAACGGGCTTCGCGGCCGCGTTGGGATCCGCTTCCCCGCCCTCCGGCTTGTCGGCGGACGCCGAGGCGCTCGACTGGATCGCCGGGCCGGCCCCGTGAGGGAACGCCGGCGCCTCGTATTCGATGGGATAGCGGGTTTCCAGGATCTCTTCGGTGACCGTGCGAGTGCCCGACGCCGTGACATTCGTGGAGACATGCTCCAGCCGGGCCTGGCCGGTCTGGACGAGCTGGCGAAGGGCGTCGTGGCAGAGCTGCGGATTGGGCTGCCCGAGCAAGAGATCGCGCGCGGCGGCGCGCTCCAGCGAGAAGAAGGAATACTCCAGCCGCATCGCGCCGGTGCCGATCGGTTTCGGTTTCGGTTTCTCGGCATGGGCGGCCCAGCGAGAGCGCACAAAGACCACCCGCACGGTCTCGCTCGGCGAGGTATCCTCCTTCCCCATGCTGAGCGTCCCGGCCAGACGGAGGCCGCCCATGGGCAGGATGATGGTGGTGGAAATTTTGCGCGTGGCGAAATCCGGTTGCATCGTCGCGGAATTGTCGCGGCCGGGCTGGACGACATGCTCCCGCATCCGGGCGAGCCGGATATTCCCGATGGCAAATTGCAGGAGGCCATAGCCCTTTTGATCGAGGGCGTATTCAAATTCGATGGTCTCGCCGGCGTTGCGCGTTTCGTAGGCAGTGGGAAAGGCATAGTCCTCCTCGGCGATGGGGGGATTAAATTCGATGGGATAGCGCACTTCGTCGATGGACTCCATAACGGAGCGGTTCTCCGGACGGCCGCTGCAGGCGCTGAAATGGACCAGGCGAGCGCGCTTCGTGCCCACCCATTCATTGATCCGCGCATAGAGCGCGGCATCGTCGCCATTGACCTCCAGGAGGAGCGCGGCGAAGTCGGCGCGGGTGACGTCGTAGGATTCGAAGAGGAGCTGGAAGTTTTTAGAATCCGCCGCCGGGGCCGGGACAGAATCCGCCGCCGGGGCCGGGACAGAATCGATGCCGGCGGAGACCACAGTGCCGCCACCGCCAACGTCGCCACCGGCGCCCGCCTTGATAAACGGATCCCCCGCGGCCGCCGCCTGCGCCGCGGCGATCTGGGCAGCGGTCATCCCGGGGCGAATCCCGCGCGGCATCACCCGGATGGGGCTCGAGGGAGCCGACGGATCGTTGTGTTCTTCGCTTCCGGTGCCGGGCGCCTGCGCGAAAAGGGGCACGGCCATGGAAGTGAGGAGGATCAAGTGCCGGAGGGGCGTGAGAAGGTTTTTCATAATGTGTCTGCTGATTACGCCGACACTCTGCCTGACTCTGCGGATCCTTGGGTCAACGGTCACCCTTTGCCCTGTAAAAGTTCCGTAAAAACCAACCCGCGAAATCAAAGCGCGCCACACAAGGATCCGCCCCATCCAAAAATCCTGAAATTCTCCAATCCTGAAATCCTGTTCCCAATGAAACCGCGCTTTTTAGAGACAGGATTCACAGGATTTCAGGATTCCAGGATAAGGACTTCCGAGGACCGCAACAAAAAGCCATCTCCGCGTATTCCGCGTCCTCCGCGCCTTCCGCGGCAATAGGACCGCGGAGCTCGCGGGAGGCGCGGAAGGCGCGGAAAACGCGGAAAACGCGGAAACGCGGAAAAAGTGAACGGACCCGGTGGCTGAAATTAGCGACGATGAGCGGAGATTAGCGGTTCAAATTTTTTACCGCTCATTGCCGCTCAAATCTTCGCTAATGGAGAGTGGCGCTATGCGCTTTTTTCGTCACGCCCCATCCGCGTAATCTGCGGTCATATTGCCGCGGAGTTCGCGGAAGGCGCGGAAAACGCGGAGAGCGAAAGGCTCGCCCGATCCCCAGTGCTCTACTTTTACCTCATCTGTGGTATCTGCGTTATCTGTGGCATCTGCGGTAATATTGCCGCAGATACCACAGACGGCCAATCCATCGCCGCGGTATCACACCGAGGGCGGAGAGAGCACAGCGAATCCGAATGTCATTCCTCCGTGGTTCCAGGGCCCGCCTCTAAAGCCCCGCTAGCCCCCCATCCTGAGGTCTTTAGAAGCGCCCATTTTTACACAAATTTTCCCGGAATTTCACCTTGCCAATTTTGCCGAAAGTGGCCACTAATTGGATAGTTCTTTGGAGGAACCACAATATATAGTGTATATGGTGATTCTTCTACCTTCCCTGAAAGAGTGCCTCTGGTTACGGCTAGAGGAGAATAGGGAATCGGGTGCAAAACCCGGGCGGTTCCGCCGCTGTAACGAGCGACGAAAGCCCACAGAGCCACTGCTGAAACGACCCGGCCGGCGAGCCGGGCCAGCGGTAAGGCGGGCCAGTAGGATGACCTCGAAGCCAGAAGACCTGCTCTTTCAGACCCATCACGTTCCGCCCAGCGGAGCCAAAACAGCATCGGTCGCGTCAAACGGCCGGATGGAATTCTGAGTCGTGTAAAGTGCCTGGGAGCCCCCTGCTCTCTCGAGGCGTTCGCCTTCGGTCTTGCTCATCCATTCTGACGCGCAAAACCGAAGGCTTTTTTGGCCCTTGGCGCCACCTGCTGTTCGTGCGCGAACCATTCATTCCGTTTTCCATTCCAATACTTCCATGAGCACCACTCTCGCCGATCCATCTGCCGCCGCTGCCACCGCGGCCGAAAGCCTGAATTTTCAAGCACCCGGCGTGGTCGCGCGCGAGGAGGGCGACTTCGTGGTGTATCAAATGGGCGCGAAAACCTTCCGCCTCGACAAAGCGAAGGCCCGCGCCCGGCTCGCCGGCAAGAAGGTGATCAACGGCTTCCGCAGCGCCGAGCTCAACGTGCTGCCGCTGAAATATCATGAAGCCTACCGCATCTACAAACAGATGAAGGCGAACCACTGGGAGCCCGACGTCATCGACATGACGCGCGACTCGCAGCAGTGGAACACCAATGCGCTCACGACCAAGGAGCGGTGGATCATCGAGATGGGTGTCGGCTATTTTTCCTCCGCCGAGGGCATCGTGGGCGATTCCGTGCTGCACGTCATCGAGGACAACCTCACCGCCGCCGAGCTGAAGCACGCCTCGTTGCGCCACATCGCCGAGGAGAGCATCCACATGGATTCGCTGCTCCACATCATCGGGTCGCTGAATATCGACCTCGACGAAGTGACGGCGAAGTTCAGCGACATCCCGAGCGTGCAGCGCAAGAACGCCTTCATCACGCGCCAGATGCCGGAGCTGAAAATGGGCATCGACCTCACGGTGACGGCCAACAAGCAGAAGTTCGCCAAGGCGATTTTCGGCATCACGCAGGTGATGGAGGGCACGCAATTCTACGCACTCTTTGCGATGATCCTCTCGCTGCACCGGCAGAACAAAATGACGGGCATCGGCCAGATGTTCCAATACACGCTGCGCGACGAGAGCAACCACATCGAGCTCGGCCGCTACCTGCTCACGCAGCTTATCGCGGAAAATCCGGACATCTGGACCCCGGAGTTCCGCACCGAGCTCGTGAATTTCATGGCCGAGGGCGTGGAACTGGAGAAGGAATTCGTGCGCGACTGCCTGCCCGAAGACGGCGTGGGCATGACGCAGGCGGACTTCCTCATCTACGTGGATTTCAACGCCGACCGCCGCCTCGCCGGCCTCGGCCTGCCCACGATCTCGAACGTGAAAACGAACCCGTTCCCGTGGCTCGATGAAGTGATCTTCCTGCGCAAGGAGAAGAATTTCTTCGAAACCCGCGTGACGGAGTACCAAACGAGCGGGAGCTTGAAGAATACCGCGGAGGAGGATCTGATTTAATCATGAGATCTTCGACGAGGCATGGCGTAGTCTGGAGTGCGGTGCCGTGGCACCGCTTTGTGGGCCGAGGCAGCTTGCTGCCTGTGGTGGGGACGCCTCCCGTGGTCCGTTTGGTTCACCCACCGCACGCAGCAAGCTGCGCCGGGCCGCAGAGCGGTGCCACGGCACCGCACTCCAGACTACGCCCCGCAACATTGAGCTAACACTAATTTTTCAAGAAAACTTACATGGGAGTACACGCAGACCACTGGATCCGCCGCATGGCGCAGGAGCACGGAATGATCGAACCTTTCGAGGATCGCCTCGTCCGCCGCAACGGCGCCGACACGCCGATCATCAGCTACGGCCTTTCGAGCTACGGCTACGACTTGCGCGTGGCGGATGAATTCAAAGTTTTCACCAACGTTTACAACGCCGTGGTGGATCCGAAGGCCTTCGATGAACGTTCCTTCGTCGACATCAAATCGAACGACTGCCTCGTGCCGCCGAACTCCTTCGCGCTCGCGCGCAGCGTGGAATATTTCCGCATCCCGCGCGATGTGCTCACGCTCTGCGTGGGCAAGAGCACCTACGC